>ERZ809152.1123-NODE-1123-length-11566-cov-4.385544_pt1 | contig 11566 bp, 11 predicted proteins | sample MGYA00520518_ERZ809152 | MGnify/ENA primary metagenome ERZ809152 (study PRJEB31570, sample SAMEA3212996) | Homo sapiens | biome: human-gut; feature: human gut; material: fecal | place: Sweden | collected 2011 ...
CGTCCGCGACGATCGGCGTATAGACGTCGTACATGTGCAGCGCATCAACGCCCATGATCTTCTTGCGCAGGGCAACGTAGCGGTACATCTTGTCAAGGTTGCCGTGCACCGCGTCGATGAGATTGGTGTACACCGCCGTCGGCACCTCGGTCACGTCGAGAGAGGCCTCGAGCGTGGAGTTATAATGGCGCGCATCGGCAAAGAACTTGAGCTGCTTGAACTGCGCGTCAAGCGAGGAGGCATAGGTGTTGCGGAATTCGCCCGCGCGCTTGTAGTAGGCCTTGAAGGCGTTCTCGCGCAGCGTGCGGTCGGCGCTCGTCAGCAGCGGCACGAGCGTGCCGTCGGTCAGCTGATGCGTTTCGCCCTTGCCGTCCGTCACGTCGGGATAGCGGATGTCCGCGTTGTGGAACATACTGAACGTGCGGCTGGGGCTCTCGCTGATCTCGCCGGCGGCGGCAAGCAGCTTCTCGCACTCGGGCGAGAGGATATGCGCCTTGCGGCGGCGCAGCTTATCGATGTTGCGGCGATAGGTCTCAAGCTTCGGCTCTTCGGCGTAGAAACCCGCAAGCGCTTCGTCAGAAAGCGCCATGATCTCGCTCGCTTCGAACGCGCTGGCGCTCGAGAGTGCGACCGCTGCGGAGAAGGCCTTGCTGCGCATGCCCTGATAGAAGGAGTTGCCCACATCCTGGTCGCTGCGGCAGCTTGCGTACTCCAAGAGCTTGGCCACGCGCACGTTGACCTCATCGCCGAGCGTGAACCATGCAAGCAGGGTCTTCGCGCTCTCGCCGAGCGTACCGGCGAAGGCAGCCAAGCGCTCGGGATAGGCCTTGAGCGCCTCCAGCTCCTCGTTCCAGGCCTCATCGCTTGCAAACACGTCGCGCAGATCCCAAGTGAACTCTTCGGGCACTTCGCTGCGCGGAAGGATCGTCTTACCGTCCATAGATTTACCGTCCTTTTCTCAAAAAATTCCGCCCGTCTTCTGCGGGCAGATTTGGTCTTGCCTCCCATTATAGCGGACGAAAGCAGTGAATACAAGCGCTTTTCTCTGATCCGCGCCGCGGCAAAACAGGCATTGACAAACCGGGGCGCAAAAGGGTACAATATTTTTATTATAGGCCTTGCAGCTTTTTCCGATCTCCCGAACGCAGCTTGCCGATGCCCCCTTTTCTTCCAATCACATGCGCCTGCAGCTCAGCTGGATAGAGCGCGAGCTTTCTAAGCGGACGGACATCAATTACCGATGGCCCCGGTTTTCTACAATTTGATATGTTTCGCATCATTTGCGTCTGTAGCTCAGTTGGATAGAGCGCGAGCCTCCTAAGCCCGAGGCCCCCGGTTCGAGCCCGGGCAGGCGCACCAAAAGCGCTGTAATCTCAAGGGATTTCAGCGTTTTTCCTTTTTGAAAATCAACATAGGATATACCGAAAAGGGACGCACTGCCTGCAACCGGCGGCAGGCCAAATGTACCCGTTTTTTAAGATTTCTGTTATTTAAAAATGGCTATTTCGTTGACTTTTGTGGCCACAAAAACGTATAATGATAGCGTTTTATTTTTATGTTTTCACGAAAGGTAAAATAGATGCGTATGAAAGGGAGACCTACCGACGCAATAAAGGACACTACTGTAAAAGTGCGTCTTGATGATCATACAAGAAAAATGCTTGCGTATTGTGTTGAAGCTATGAACTTATCGAAATCAGAATTAATTCGGCTTTGCATCGCGAAAGAATATAAAGAACTGTTGGAGGATTCTCTCAAATGAGGTTTATTGGGTGTAAAGCGCTCCTTCTTGACAACATCAAGAGCGTAATTGACGAAAATGCCCCTGATGCAAAGAGCTTTTGCGATATCTTTTCAGGTACGGCTACGGTTGCGAGATATTTCAAGCAATGGTATGAGGTCACGTCTAACGACTTGCTCTACTTTTCATACGTTCTGCAAAGAGGAACGGTGGCAGTTGATTGCTTGCCAACGTATGAAATTTTACAAGAGAATACCGGAATTTCCGACCCTGTTGCTTATTTTAACGGATTGTCTCTTGAGCAGATGGAACGTCTTCCTCCCGAACGAAGATTTTTCCAGAATACGTATGCTCCTATCGGCGGAAGAATGTATATCAACGATGAAAATGCTCTCAGAATTGATTTCGCACGAAACGTCACTGAAGACTGGAGGAAGGTCGGTTTTCTCTCGGATGACGAATACTATTATCTGGTTGCCTGCATTGTCGAGGGGATTCCTTTTGTAAGCAACATTTCCGGAACTTACGGGGCGTTTCATAAAGAATGGGAGCGCCGTTCTTACAAAAAGTACGAGCTGCTTCGCCTGCCGATCTGCACAAACGGGAAGAACAACACCTGTTTTAACGGCAACGGCGCAGATGTCCTGAAAGAGATCTCCGGCGATATCCTGTATATCGATCCGCCCTATAACGAACGACAGTATCTGCCGAACTACCATGTTTTAGAAACGGCAGCCAAGTATGACTTTCCGGAAGTACGCGGTATCACGGCCCAAAGGGCATACGAGAATAACAAATCCGATTTTTGTTCTAAGGCAAAGGTCGTCGGCGCCTTTGAAGAGCTAATCGCAAATGCCAGATTTAACCACATCATTCTCAGTTACAGCACCGATGGATTGATGTCGGTGGAAGAGATTGAGAGAACAATGAAGAAGTACGGTGATCCGAACTCTTTCAAAATCTACTGGATCCCGTATAGGCGTTATAAAAGTCGAAGCACAGAAACGAAAGAAGAGAAGCTGAAGGAAATGCTTGTATACATTCGAAAGGATTAAGAATGGATTCATACATTAAAAGCCCTATGAATTATACAGGGGGAAAATACAAAATACTGAACAATATCATTCCAAGCTTCCCTTCCGGCATCAAGAATTTCGTGGATCTGTTTGCCGGCGGATTGAATGTAGGAATCAATGTCAATGCTGATACTATTTACGCGAATGATCAGATCTCGTACATTATCGATCTCTATAAGTTGTTTCAAGATACCAGCACAGATGACTTGGTTGCATCGATAAAAGCGAGGATTGGGGAGTACCAGTTGTCGCAAGAGAATCAAGAGGGCTATCTCAAACTCAGGAAAAATTATAACGAGACAGGGGGGCCGCTGGATCTGTTTGTCCTGACTTGCTATGCGTTTAATCATCAGATCCGTTTCAACAGCAAGCATCAGTTTAATACGCCGTTTGGCAAAGAACGGAGTTCCTTCAATCCTAACATTGAATCAAATTTGATCCGTTTTTGTGATGCATTGCATAAGAAAAATATCATCTTATCGACGGGAGATTTTTTGGACTTTGACTTTTCGTTGCTGAGTCGCGGAGATCTGGTGTATTGCGATCCGCCATATCTTATTACCACGGGCTCGTACAACGATGGGAAAAGGGGCTTTAAGGACTGGACTCTCAAGGAGGAACGGGAGCTATTGGCTTTGTTAGATGACCTTGACAGACAGGGGATACTCTTTGCACTCTCGAATGTGTTTTGCCATAAAGGGTTAACCAACGATGTGTTAATCGAATGGAGTAAAAAATATTATGTAACCCACATTGAGAAGTCTTACACAAATTGCAGCTATCATTTCAAGGATCGCGCCGCCAGGACCATGGAAGTCCTTGTTACAAATTATAAATGGGAGGAGACAAGATGCGAGCAACTGAGTCTGATCCCAGAGTGACAGAGTTGTACAATGAGTCGACCCCATTTCTCGATGCATACCCTGACTATGATTTGGCATTGCTTCCGACTTGGGTCAGAGAAAATATCGAAGCGGCTCGAGTATACGGTGGGAGTAAAAGAGGGGTTGTTCTTCCTGATGGCAGAAAGTATCATCTTGATAACAAGTTGAATGATTTGACCGGAAGAGAATGGACTTTCTTCATTAATTCGGTTTTTTCCACACATTATCCCACAAGAGGAGAGGAAGCATACGCGCATCATATAAGGAAGATTCATCCTACGCCAAAACCGCCGCAGTTGATGAGAGACTTAATTCGCTTTTTTTCAAAAGAGGGCGAATTGATATTCGATTTCTTTATGGGGGTTGGCGGCACTCTTTTGGGCGCCGGTCTGTGCAATAGAGTGGCTGCCGGAATTGATTTGAAGCAAGAGTATCTCGATGCATACAAAGCCGCTGCAATGGAATTGGAATTGCCGGTATTTCCCACGGTATGCGGAGATTCTATCGCGATTTTAGATGACAAGTCTTTAATGGATCCCCTGCTTGGAGGCAAGAAGATCAGTCTTGTTCTTATCGACCCGCCTTATGCAAATATGATGAGCAGAGAAAAGACCGGCGCGGACATTTCGGTTTATGGGAAAGCAGCGACTCCGTTTACAGAATCAGATCGTGATTTAGGGAACATGGGGCGTGCGGAGTTTTTAGAGGCATTAAAATGTTCCATCAAGAAAACTCTTCCATATATAAAATTCCGAGGGTATATCGTTGTTTTCATCAAAGATCTTCAGCCGTCAAAGAAAGAAACCAATCTTTTACATGCGGAAGTAATCGACAGAATAAATGAGATTCCTAATGTATATTATAAGGGCATGAAAATATGGTCTGATGAGTCGACAAAGCTTTATCCGTATGGATATCCGTTCTGTTTTGTGGCAAACCAAATTCATCAGTATATTTTAGTATTCAGAAAGGAGAAGTGATTGGTCCAATCACTTCTCCTTTTTTGGGTGAACAGGGTAATTACATCAATTGGGGGAAAGCGCACGGGGATATTACAACTCCAGTTCCGGCGAAAGCATCCCGGATACACTGAGGAGCCTTTTCGTTGATAAGGATATGACCGTCGTCCGCTAAGTAGAATAGGACTTTTTCATGGGGGATTCGCTTGCAGTTGCCGCCAAAGATGCTTACACAGCGTATGATTTCAGCGCCTTTGTATTCAGGACAAATGTATTCCTGTTCAATGCTGTCATAGTCCTCAATTTCTGCAATCCCGCGATCCATGGTTGAAAGCATTTTTCCCTCTACCAAAAGAATGACATTGGTCTTCTCATCATAGAGGACAACATCTGGGAGGTACAGATTTACTCCATTCTTATCCTTTTTAGGCAGTGTAATAAGTCCGCCTTTTTTGGTTCGAAAATAACCTCTCTCGCAGCCTGCATGGTTTTCATATACACAATACATCCCATGGTATATAGTTTGTATATGCAAAAGAATATCTGCCATTTTTTCGGAATGCTTCTCATAATGCCAGTACAGCTCCGGCATAGTGACGTTTTCCGGCATCTGAATACCATCTAATCTCATTCCCAAGAGGCTGCATATATACAGGAATTTATTCTTCCCCTTCGTACGGTCAACATATTCCTGTGTCACTCCATGCAGCGTGACAACAATATCCTTGTCCCAGCCCAGTTTGCGAATGCAGCCAGAGATCATTGAAAGAGCACCAATATTCGGATCATGACCGATATTGCCTGCACCTGCCGGCTTTGCCAAACGGCCGGAAATCTCTATTCTGTCAGAATACTTGGTGATCGCAATGGGAACATTACCTGCGGGCGGGCGGCGCATGCCTGCTTTAAATTCAATCAGCTCATCGAGGGTTTTGAAGGGTTTGAACCATTTCGAAATATCCTTTCCAACGATGGTTACGCCTAAGGTGAGCAAAATATTTGTACCGAACACACTTGTATCAGATGGTTTCTTGCTTTCACGGGCTTCCAATTCATCATTGTAAAGCATATACAGTTTGACATCTTGATAGTATGGCGTGATGTAAACAAACTTTGATCCTCGCTGATAAACGCCGGTATTTCTGGACTCGTCATCGCTGGTCTTGGTTTCTTCGATAGCCATAATGAGATGGTCGCTATTTCTTCCCTCTGCCGGAGCCCTTTCCTGTTTAAACAGCAGAAAGTCTAAGAAGCTTGAGTTTCCGCTGACGGTCTTTATGAAAATCGTATCGGCCTTCGAAACCTTCAATCCTTCTACCTCATATACAAACTGAAAAACGCCGTCCTTGATATGCGGCAGTATTTTTATTTCGTTATGCAAGGTAATACGATCGTCAAAATCCTTGCAGTACATTTTTATAATTTGCAGCACGACCGATGGTTTCGGACGTTCTTCTGTGAGCAGCCATAAATGATCCACGAGTTTCCCTCCTTGATGATATGAGTTGAAAATAGTATACAGGAATGTTATAATTTCATACACCGCATATATGCAGAGCGGAGGTTTTTATGAATATCGGGAAAAGGCTAAAAGCCTATCGAGAGTATCACCAATTAACACAGGAAGATTTGGCGACGAAAGCCGGAATCAATGAAAAATATTATGGAAGAATAGAGCGTAATGAAAGTTGTCCCACTGTCGATAAGTTGGAAAAGATCTGTACTGCTTTGGGAATAGAGCTGTCAGAACTATTCCTATATCACACAAGACACGACGGCCGCGTTTTTTGGTTGGATCAACGTATTGCCAATGCTACCGTTCGTGGACTGCAGAATGACATTGACATTCATTTTAATAGAAATGCTCTTTTGGATGGCTGCGATAACTGTTTGTGGTACAACGGATATATATGCTCCATGAGTTTTGATGAATTCGAGTTATGCATCTATGCTGTGGGGAATATTAAAGGGACGTTATATATAGCCTATCAGGCTGTTTTGGAAGTTAATCGTAATGATATTTCATCGGAGTTAAGAAAATATGTCAACGACGATATCCAGTTATCCGCGATAATTGAATATATGGGATATGACGAAGGTGTGCTTCATGAGCACGAAGGGAATGTGTTTTTCGTCAACGAATCCAATTGGCTAATTGCCCGCTTGGTAAATAATATGACCGGTGAAATCGTTCAGGATGATATCATTCTGGATTCCGGAAGTATTACAGATGTTTTGAACAGTCGAGATGCTTTTTTCGATTATATCTTTGGAACAGAAAATCATTGATCCCATTACTATTGGGGTCAACGCTCAAAATATCCGTCATCGTAAGCCGCCCTTTCTTGACGCATTCCGGATTTTTCTTATGCGAGCCTCCCCGCAGCGCCGTTGACAAGCCATCTGCTGCCCGATATAATACGTTCCAGCGGCCGTCAACAGGTGCAAATTTACAATTGCTTCGTCGCATTTTCTCCTTATCGCAATGCGCAGCACTGATAAAGGGAAATTCGCTTTATGGACGTTTCGGATCATACTATGCCGATCATCGGGGAGGTACTTTCTCATGAATCAAGTCGCCATCGTCACCGGCGGGACTTCCGGCATCGGCAAGGCCACCGCCCTCGCCCTAAAGGCCTCCGGCTGTACCGTTTATGAATTTTCCCGCCGCGCGCAGGGCGTGGAGGGGCTGCATCACATCGCAGCAGACGTCACCTCCGAGGACTCCGTCCGCGCTGCCGTAGCGCAGGTCATGGATGCCGAAGGCCGCATTGACATTCTCGTGAACAACGCAGGCTTCGGCATCTCCGGCGCCATTGAGTTCACCTCCACCGCCGATGCCAAGTCCCTCTTCGACGTCAACTTTTTCGGCATGGTGAACATGAACCGCGCCGTGATCCCCATCATGCGGAGGCCGGTCGCGGCCGGATCGTAAATCTCAGCTCCGTGGCGGCCCCGGTCCCCATTCCCTTTCAGGCGTATTACTCTGCCACCAAGGCTTCCGTCAACGCCTACGCCATGGCGCTTGCCAACGAGCTGCGTCCCTTCGGCATCACCGTCTGCGCCGTCATGCCCGGTGACATCCACACCGGCTTCACCGCCGCGCGGCGCAAGGTCAGCGAGGGCGACGACATTTACGGTGGCCGCATTTCCCGCTCGGTCGCGCGCATGGAGCACGACGAGCAGACCGGCATGGATCCCGCCAAGGCGGGCGCTTACATTGCCAAGGTCGCGCTCAGGGAGCGCTCGCACCACCCGCTCTACGCCATTCGCGCAGACTACAAGTTTTTCGTTTTTCTCTCCAAGATCCTTCCGGCGCAGGCGCTCAACCGCCTGATCTACGCCATCTACGCCAAATGACCGCCGCAGGATCTCCCGCGCAAAACGCACACGAGACAGGAACCGACAGGGTTCCTGCCTCGTTTTTTCTCCGTCGGGCAAGACCGCGCGACCGGCTGCCATTAGATTTTTATTGACAAGCAGATTTCTCCGGACTATAATGCTTCAAAAATGAACAATCTAAAAAAGGAGGAATTTGCCGTATGAATTTCAGCATTGCGATCTCCAAAAAGATCGCGCTCGCTTACAGCGCCGTGTGCAAGCCCCTTTGCAGGCAATTGGAGCTGCCGCAGACGGCCTTTGACATTTTGATGTTTCTCGGCAACAACCCGGACTACAAAACCGCCAGTGAGATTGTCGAGATCCGGCACATCAAGGCGAATCTCGTTTCCGTCAATGTCGATCGGCTCGTGCGGGAAGGGTATCTGACGCGGCGCGGAGTGGAGGGCGACCGCCGGAAGACAGAGCTTCTCTGCACCGAGAAAGCGCAGCCCATCATCGCCCGGGGGCGGCAGCTGCAAAACGCCTTTTCTGAAAGGCTGTTTGCCGGTATGGACGAGGAGGCGCGCCGCGCTTTTTCGGAGGCGATGCACCTCATCGAGCATAATCTGAATGAGCTATTGGAGGCAGACAAAGCATGAACATTCCGCTGACCGTTCTGGTCACATTTTTTGCCGGCATGGGCGCGGGACTCGGCACCGGCTTTGCCGGCATGAGCGCCGCCGCAGTCATCAGCCCCATGCTGATCACCTTCCTGGGCATCGAGCCCTACATGGCCGTGGGCATTGCGCTGTCGTCCGACGTGCTTGCCAGCGCCGTTTCGGCCTACACCTATCACAAAAACAAGAATCTGGACATCAAAAACGGCCTTATCATGATGGCAAGTGTGCTGACCTTCACGGTGGTCGGAAGCTACGCGGCAAGCCTGATCCCCTCGGCAACGATGGGCAGCTTTTCCGTTTTTATGACCTTCCTGCTCGGCATCAAATTCATTCTTCGCCCCGTGATGACCACGAAGGAGGCGATGGCGCAGACCTGCGCGAAAAAGCGCGCGATCCAGTCGATCGTCTGCGGCGTTCTCATCGGCCTGATCTGCGGCTTTATCGGCGCTGGCGGCGGCATGATGATGCTGCTCATCCTCACAAGCGTGATGGGCTACGAGCTGAAAACCGCCGTGGGTACGAGCGTCTTTATCATGACCTTCACCGCGCTGACGGGCGCTGTCTCCCACTTTGCCATCGGCGGCATGCCGGACACGCTGACATGGGTGCTGTGCATCGTTTTTACGCTGCTGTGGGCGCGGCTCGCCGTTTTTGCCAACAAGGCGCAGCCCAAAACGCTCAACCGCGCCACCGGCGTGGTGCTCGTGGTGCTTGGCATCGTCGTCATGGGCTTTCAGATGCTCCGCTGAGAGATGCGTTTCCCTTCCCAACAGAAAAGCAAGCGAGTCGCCCCTTCTTGATAAGAAGGAGCGACTCGCCATCTTTTCCCTGTCATCATGACGGGGTGTATTTTCATTTCAGGACACTTTCCTTAAGCCTTTCCATATCCGCCGCGTCGGGATGCGGCAGGGCACGGTCAAAATTCTCGATCAGCGCATCAAGATTGGCCGGGTGCTCCGGCTGCGCCTTCATCTTGAGATACCGCTCCTTTACCGCCTGCGGCATCTTGCCCTGGCACATGTATTCCCCCACGATGGTATTGCTTGCGTCGACAGACTCCCTGACGCGATCGAGCACCTTGCGGAAATATGCCTCGCTGATGCCGAAGCCCGCCGTGCCGAAGAGAAAGAGCTTCTTATTCCTCAGTTTTTGCAGCAGCGCCAGCGTGGCGCTGTCCGCATTCCCCTTATCCGTCCAGAATCCGACATAAAGCAGCTGCGAATCCGTCGGCGCGTTCTCGCTCGCGCCGAAATAATCGCAGGCGTCCTTTGGCAGCGTCTCGCGCAGCGCGTCGGCAAGCAATTTCGTGTTGCCCGTCACGCTGCTGAATATGATCGAATATCGTTCCTGATCCATATGATGACCTCACTTTCTACCAGAGTATAGCACGAAGTGCCGGCAGCTTCAATCACTCTCCGCGTTTCCGCCGCCCGTCTGTCCATCGCAGCGATGCCTTCTTCAGCAGGGAAAGCGAACCTCCATCGTCGTGCCTTCTTCCGTGCTTTTTTCCACCAGCACCTCGCCGCCGTGGAGCCTCGCGATCTCCCACACCAGCGACAGGCCCAGCCCCACGCCGCCGTATGCGCGGCTGCGGGACTTATCCACCCGGAAGAAGGGCTGGAAGATGCTGCGGCGGTATTCCTCCGGTATGCCGCATCCGCTGTCCGCAACGCGGACAACGATCTGCGTTTCCTCTTCCGCTATGGAGATGCGCACCGTCCCGTTCGGGCGGTTGTAGCGAATGGCATTCTCGGTCAGATTGAACAGCAGCCGGTAGATGAGCGTGTCGCTGCCGGTCATCACGCCGTCGCCGTCGCAGACAAGGGCTACGCCCTTTTTCTCCGCCAGCGGCGCAAGGTCGGTCAAGATCTCCTCCGCCATCGGGCCAAGCTCGATCCGGTCGGTGCAGGGCACGGAGCGAAGTTCGCTCATTTCGAGCAGGGTCTTTGTCATCTGTGTCATTCGCTCCGTCTGCTCGCGCAAAAGGCGGATAAGATCCGCCGTCTCCGGCCGCGCGTCAGGGTGCTCGGCGGAAAACAGCTCCAGCTGCGCCTGCATCAGCGCAAGCGGCGTGCGCAGCTCGTGCGCGGCATTTCCGGTGAACTGCCGCTGGGCGCTGAAGCCCTCGTCCAGTCGATCCAGCATCTCATTGAAAGAGGCGCTGAACTGCCGGAACTCCGGCAGCACCTCCTCGGTGATCTTCATATCCGCGAGATTGTTCGGCTGCACCTGTTCCACCTGTGCGACAAAGGAGCGCAGCGGTCTGAGTGCGCGCCCGCTGACAAAATACGCAAGGATCCCGCCGAGCAGCGTCACCGCCGCCGTGATGTACCAGTTGGTGGTGCGAAAGCGCCCTTGCGCCCCATCGACGACGATGGTCAACTCCTCGTTGGGTGCTATGAGTTGCGGGTCAAAGCTCGCCGCTCCGCCATCATTCAGGATCACCGTGCCGCCGCCTTGTAAACTGTCCGCAATGGTGTCCATATAGTACACACCGGAGGAGCACAGCAGCAAATTCATGGCCACGCAGGTGATACCGATGAGCAGGACGGACATCAGTGTGATGCGCCACTGCAGGGAAAGACGCTTCATACTTCCTCGCCTCCCATCAGATAGCCCTCGCCGATGCGGTTGCGGATGGGGTCATAGCCCAGCACGGCGCGGAGCTTTTTGCGCAGGGCGGAGATGTGGACGCGAATGGAATTGCTGAAGCTGTCCACGCTATTTTCCCAAACGTGATCCATCAGCTCCTCCTGACTTACTGGCCTTCCTTGATGCACCATCAGGTATTCCAGGATTCCAGTTTCCTTCCGGGTGAGCGTCAGCGTCTGCCCGTTGACGGTGGCGGTACGGGAGCGGGTGTCAAAGGTCAGGCCTCCGCAGCTTAGCAGCACATCCTGCTGGG
>ERZ809152.1126-NODE-1126-length-11519-cov-3.955338_pt1 | contig 11519 bp, 10 predicted proteins | sample MGYA00520518_ERZ809152 | MGnify/ENA primary metagenome ERZ809152 (study PRJEB31570, sample SAMEA3212996) | Homo sapiens | biome: human-gut; feature: human gut; material: fecal | place: Sweden | collected 2011 ...
TGATACCCGTAAGTATCATTCCAACAATTATCTATGCGACTTCATGTCGCACCCAGGGAATCTCCAAATGATGCACCGCTACCGCCCGCTGTTGGGCGTTTACCCCTGTGCCTAACATGGTGGTACTGCCGAAAAGCACACGCACCTTGCCGTTGTTCATGTCCTCGAACAGGCGTTTTCTTGCCCTTTCGGTGGTGGCGCACTGGATAAACTGCACTTCATCGGCCGGAATGCCGAGGTTCACCAACTTCTTTTTAATGTCAGTATATACGTTCCACTCATTCGGCTTGTATGTGCCGAGGTCGCTGAACACGAACTGCGTACCCCGGTTGGCGTTCGATTTCACATAATAGTCATAGATTGTTCTTGCGCAGATTGAAGCCTTGTTGTCGGCATCGTCGCTGAACTTGTCGCCCAACAAACGCATATCGAGAGCCATTTTCCGTGCCACGTTGGTAGCGACCAACATTTTAGCCTTATCGAGATTGTCGGGTTCGGGCGTATCAAGTCCCAAATCCTCCCACTGTCCGCTGTGTGCAAAGGAAACCAGACGGCCTATCATTTCCTCCTGCTGGATAGTGGGCGCATGAGAAAGAAAGCGCACGTTTTTATCCGGTACATCGAGGTTTATCATGTCGGCGGTGCGGTAGTCGGTAATCTCACGCAGGAACATTGCCAGTTCCGGCACTTTGATGTAGGTGCGGAAACGCTCTTTACGCTTGATTGCACCTGTCACGTTCAGTTCATAGTCGGCTGTCTTCTGCGTAAATATCGCCGCCCACGCATCGAAGCAAGAAATCTGTTGACGTTGCAATTCTCTTGGTCTAAGATACTTGAACATCACATATAGCTCGGTGAGTGCGTTAACTACTACCGTGCCCGAAAGGAATGTTGCGCCGAGGTCACGTCCTGTCCGGTGCTGAATGTCACGGATGGCAAACAGCAGGTTCATCGCCCTTTGCGAGCCTTTGGTATTGCCTATACCGGCAACCCTCGTGTGGCGTGTCTGAAACATTAAGTTCTTGAAAATGTGGCATTCATCGACAAATATGTGGTCTATGCCCATCGAGTGAAAATCGACTGTATCGTCTTTCCGGTCGTTGATTTTCATTCGCAACTCCTTAAGTTTGGCCGTGAGGTTCTGTTTGCGCTTCTCCAGACCGTCCTGCATCTTTCCGCTGCGGTAGCGCATGGTGGATTGTTCCAATACTTCCAAATTGCGCTCCACATCGGCCAGTTCTTCCGTGAATATATCTATCATGGTTTGTTCCGACTGCGGTATTTTGGCGAACTGGTCGTGCGTCAGAATGATACAGTCCCAGTTGTTGTTCTTGATTTTCGAGAATACCTCTTTGCGGTTGGCAGGGGTGAAATCCTCCTTGCCCGGATAAAGCACCTTTGCCGAGGGGTAAGCCTTGCGGAACGTGTCGGCAATCTCGTGAACATTGGCTTTCAAGCCGATAATGAGTGGTTTCTGCACTAATCCGAGGCGTTTCATTTCGTAAGCTGAAACGCACATTATCATCGTCTTGCCTGTGCCTACCTCGTGCCAACAGATACCGCCGCCGTTCTGCTTAATCATACAGATAGCGTCTTTCTGTGAGGGATAGAGGCTGTCGTATGGGAAATTCTCGAAAGAGAGCTGCGGAAAGGTCTGTGCCGAGCCGTCATAATGCGGACGGACATAGCAGTTAAACCGCTCGTTGTACACCCTTACCAATTCGTCCCTTACCTCTATCGGTTGACAGTCGAGCCACTGGTTGAAACGGTTTCTTATCTCCTGTATCTTGGTGGCCGCTTCCTGTATGGCTTCCTCGTCCGGCACTCGTACCGTTTCGCCGTTCCGCTCTATCTCTTTGGTTATTTCGGGAACGGTGTCCTGCAATGCGTGTACAAACAAGTCCTCTCCGTTGTAATTCTTTACGGAATAGGTGTTATAGACTATAGGGGAATATCCTTGCAGACGTACCAGATAGGTGTCGTTCACGTCAAAATACATCACATCGGTTTCCGTTCCGAAAAGCTCTGTGGCAAAATCGGCGTACAGCTTCGTGTCAATCCAACGCTCGCCCATGTTGATGTCGAGTTCCTCGTAAGGTATCGCTTCGGGCATGGCTTCCTCCAATGCCTTTACAGCGGTTTCCGCCCAGTCCTTTTCCTTGCCTGTGAGGTCGGGAAGATAAGAGCCTGTTTCCTTGCTTTTGGCAATGACGTTTCTGGCTATGAACTTGCCTTTGTGTTCCCATTCTCCGGTGGCTGGGTTGTAGAATATCTCGCCTTTGAGGTCGTCGATAACTTCGTCCTCGTCTTTGCCTGTGGTCTGTGTCAGATAGCCCATATCCACACAGCCGTAAAAGTTCAGACTGCTTGCCAACGCTTCGGCCGGTGTGAGTTGCACGGTCGTGTCTATCTTTTTGAACGCTACAGGCTCACGCATGATGTCGGCTTTGAATATGTTGCCCTTGACCTGCATTTCTATTGTAAAGACTTCCACGCCAAGGCTGTCAAGCATGATAAATTCCTTGTTGTCGTTCTCGTGGAAAAAGCCCCATTTGGCGACAAAAGCATCATAGCAAGCGTTCAGTCGTTCACGCAGTTGCGGCTGTTCCATCTGTTTCTCCTGCTCTTTGATTGCAAGTTCAAAGTATGCCTTGCGGATAGCGAAATAGTCGTTTGCCCTGTCGGTGTTCACCTTGCCCTCGTCCACCGGGACAAAATCGGTGGCCGTCTCTTGGTAGAGGTCGGATTTGCGGTATTGGATAACGCCCACCTGCCCCTCGAACAGTACCATTGCGCCCTCTTTCATCCACGCTTCCGGCTCGTCCGTATAGGCTCGTCTGCCTTTTGGTGGTTGCTTAACGGCCACACTACCGAAAAGGGACATTTGCGTGTGTATGCCGTCCTGTCCCTCACTTGTGAAAAGGCTTTTGCGGAAATAGCGGCCAAAGTCGAGTTTGAGCAATGCGGCGAGGTACTGCGACATGGCGTTTTCATCACCCTGCCACTGGTATTTGCGTACATACTTGCCGTACTGGTTCATCGCAATGCGGCTGCCTGTTGCAAGGGTGGTTTTCGACAATGTGAAAAGTTTGTTGGCGTATTCGGTCATTGTGCCTGTCGTATCTGCCTTTTCCCTGCCGACCTGCAAAAAGAGCTGTTCCCTTTGTGAAAGTGATGCCTTGTGTGTATGTTTTTGAAATACAAGTAAGTCACTGCCTACCTCGATACCGCTTGTTTGCATGAAAAGCATGTCGGGCAGACGAATGGCACTTATCAAATCAGCATGGCTCACAAGGTAATCACGCACGAATTTGTTGCTTGGTGTGTCGGCCACGCCCCTTGATGTGACGAAAGCCAACAGACCGCCCTCGTTCAAAAGTTCCATAGCCTTGACGAAAAAGTAATTGTGTATGGTCTTGGTAGCCTGCTCGTATATGCCGCCTTTCTTCCAGAGTTCCGCATCGAACACACGGAAGTTACCGAAAGGTATGTTGGAGGCTATGACATCGAATTTCGTATGTTTAAAACCCTGTTCGTCTATCGTTTCAAACCCGGCTGTCCGTGTAATCGTGTTGTCATTCAGCAGGGAGAGTATCAGACCCGAAACCGGGTCTTTTTCAATAGCATAGCCGCAGGTGTCGGACATGGCTACCGGGAGGAAACCGCCAATGCCTGCACTCGGTTCGAGGAATGAGCGCATTTGCAGTCCGTTATCCTTGAATGTAGTGTGTATTTGTTTTGTTACCGCTTGAACAAGGAATTTCGGGGTGTAGAACGCTGTCAGGACGGAGGCTTTGATACCCTCCATGACGTTGTGGCGCATGGGTTCTGTGAAATGTGGGTAGGTGTCGATAAGCTCCTGCAATCTTTGTATCGGTTCTACCATGTCGCCACTTACAGGCTTTTCCGTGCCGATGTTCAATACTTCTTTGATACCGCCAAACCCCGAATATAGGGATAAAATCTCTTTTTCCTCTGTTGTGGCTTGTCTGCCTTGAATGTGGATTTGTAACGCTGTCTTTATCGCTTCCACGTTTGCCACCAATGATTTCAATTTGTTGTAACTCATATTTAACCTTTCTTTTTATTTCCCTTTGTTCGGTCTGTTTGCGACCGCCGGGAAGATTTTTCTGCTTTCAGAAGGTGGTGAGGGACAATCGGACAAGGCTGATCCGAAAAAATACGCTCGACAGACGGAGAGGAAGATTTTTACGTGTCACTCGCAGCGGCACGCCGGCCTTGGCAAGATTGGAGCGGCCGGTTACCTTTGCGGAAAATTCTATCCCGTAGGTCGCACGGCAGCGGACTTGGGTTTAATGGGAATCCGTTAGAAAAAGGAAAGATTATGGGTAAAAGAATAAGGCGGCCAGCCGGGACGGACTTTTCGACGGACTGTCTTGGGACTACAGAGGGCAGGATTTATCCCGCCCCCTGTAATGCCAAGTCTGTCCGTGTCCGTCCTTTTGCAAAAAGGGGCTTCACGCACTTTATGTAAGGTGTTACACAAAATGCGTGAGGCTGCTTGAAGCAAACTGGCCGCAGGATGTAAGGCTATAAGAGGGAGAACAGGAGTTCTATAAAAGGTCGTTGGCGGACGGGAACATCAGACCGTACCGAGACTTTGCCCGATACGGTCTGTCCTTCCCCTGCATATAACTCAGTCTATGTCATAGCCTATCATGTATTCATCGTTGATAAGCAGATAATAGTAGCCGTTACCGCAATTCCGGTATTCTTTGCTGAATCCAGCCGCCATATCGCCGTTTTCGCGCGGCTCACACCATAACGTACCGTCATAGCCACAAAAGTCGAAACGTCCGGTGGAAAACTTTTCGCCTTGCTTCAGTGCCGTTCTGAAACGAGCCATATCCCAACTGCCGCAATACTTCTCGATGGTGGCAAGTCCGATACACTTGCCGTCGATGCGTGTGCCGGTCGTGATGCGGTTCTCGTAAAGGGATTTATCCAAATCGGCATTAGCGATTTTGCGAAGCCAGTCGTTTGTATGCGTGGCAAGCCGGGCAAGTTTCTGGTATTTCAAGACCAGTTTCTTTTCTATGTCCGCTGCATCTTCGGGAGAGGATGACGGATAGTATATCTTCTCAATGCTTGCCCAATCTGTGAAGATGTACCCGCTTTTTCGTTTTTTGGGCGCAATAATGCCGATAACATTTTCATTGCGGTTGATGAATAATCGCCTGCGTTGGCCTGCAATCCTTACATATAAAGAGGCGGGATTCTGCTCGTTTCGGAGATAGGCTTCTGCCGGATGGATAGTTGTTGTTTCCATATCTATATGAATTTTGATTTTTGCTGTTCCTATTTGGGTTTACCTGTTCAAAGTTCCGGGATTGTGCCGTTCTTATATAGAACACCGTCCCGATAATGGGACACGATGCCCGGCTTAAGTCCCATTTCCTCAAAGGCTATATGCCTGATATAGTCCTTGTATTCTTTGCCAATGAAATTCTTTCCACAAAGGTTGTTGAAAATCATAGGGACGGAAAAAACGTCTTCGCTCGACAATATCACTTTGCCGTCTTGTCTAATTTCTTCTACCATACTTGTTTACTTTTAATTGGTTGAACTTTTCTGCTGATTTTTTCTTTTTCCCTGCTTTCGTTTGCCGTGCAGGTTTGTTTTCAGCTTTTTGAGGCAGCCAGAGGATGAAGCTGTGGCATCATAAGCCAAACCCGGATAGAAAACCGACCGTGCAACAGTCTGTTTTCGTCATCCGAATGCAATGCGGCTTGGCGATTATGCGCTTCGTCCTACATTCGCCGACGAAAAGAGTAAAGAATGACCTGCCGATAAACGAGATGTGACAACAATAAAACAGGAAAATACGATTTGGTAAATTGTCATTGTACAATATTGAACAACCACTAAATATCGGCACAATTTTAATTTAGTGCCGATATTTAGTAGATGATGACAAAAGGTTATTTACATATAGATTGTTTTAAATAAATACAAATTTTCGGCACTATTTCTGAATAGTGCCGAAAATTTGCTATATTTGCAGGCAAAAACAGGATATAATATGAGTAATAAAACAACGACATCCATACTTGAATACGCTGAAGTACACCGTGATTTCAGCATGGATGACTTGTTTGCCTATCTTCACGAAAAGGTTGGTATAAGCAAGTCTTCCTTGTCATGGTATCTGTTCAAGCTCGTGAATGAAAATGCACTGGTCAGAACCGGACGCGGAATGTATGCTAAAGTCATGAAACAGCCCTTTGTTCCTAAACTCATAGGTGAAGTAAGAGAAATTTACGATTCGTTGCTGGTCAATTTCCCATTTGCGAAGTTCTGCGTCTATCAGGGGGATATTATCGCACCCTTGCAGCATCACCTTTCTTCCAACCGTGTTGTCTATGTGGAAACAGACAGGGATTCGGCAGAAACGGTTTTCAACTTTTTGAAAGACGGGAACCGTGACGTCTATCTGCGACCGGACAAAGATATGATTTACCGATATGTAGATATGGACAGCCGTGTCTTTTTTGTGAAAAATTTGGTCTCGGAAGCTCCTTTGCAGAAAGTATCAGATGTACCGATGCCTACACTGGAAAAGCTGTTGGTGGATATATTGAGGGATGCGGATTTCTTCTACCTACAAGGTAGTGAAAGCGAGCATATCTTTGAAAATGCCTTTAACCTGTACGCTGTCAATCGAAATCGGCTATTCAGGTATGCCGGCAGACGTAAGGCAAAAGAAGAAATATTGTCCATATTAGAAAATCTGAACATAAAATGATAAAGAAGGAGTGTTTTACGGCAGAATGGATCGAACAGGTTTCATCCGAATTGCACTATAATGATAAAAATCTGATAGAGAAAGTAATCCGTGCCCTGTCCCTGCTTGAAATGCTGGTTAAAGCCGGGTGTCCACTGGTTTTTAAGGGAGGAACGGCACTTATGCTCATACTTGGGAAATCTGCTCATCGTCTGTCAATCGACATTGATGTTATCTGTCCCCCTGGAACCAACATTGAAGACTATCTGAAATCATTTGCCGATTTCGGCTTCATCAATCTGGAACTTGTGGAACGCAAGCAACGGGATGATGCGGATATTCCCAAGAGCCATTCCAAGTTTTTCTATCAGATTGCCTACCGAAATGACACCGATGCACAATCCTATATCCTGCTGGATGTACTCTACGAGGACATTCATTATTTCCGTACCCAACAAATAGCTATCGACTGCCCGTTCATACGGTTGGAAGGAAAACCATTGATGGTAACAGTCCCGTCCGCAGAAGATATTTTGGGCGATAAACTGACGGCTTTCGCTCCCAACACAACTGGAATACCTTATTACAAGAATGGAAGGTCCTGTTCGATGGAGATAGCCAAACAGCTTTATGATGTGGGGCGGCTGTTTGAAAATGTTTCAGACTTGCAGATTACCAAAGAAGCGTTCCGTAAGATTGCGGTGGTCGAACTTTCATACCGGTCTTTCGGAACGGACATAGGGCAAGTTTTCAATGACATCCGCCAAACGGCACTTTGTATCTCCACACGGGGAAAAGCCGGAGAAGGAGACTTCGACCTGATACAAGACGGAATCATCCGTGTCAAATCATTCATGTACAATCAGCGTTATCTGATAGACCATGCCATTATTGATGCAGCAAGGGCGGCTTATTTAGCCACGTTAATTGAAAAGGGAATCAATGAAATAGAATCTTATTCCAACAACCCTGCCGATATAAAGGATATGGTCATCCGACCTTCGCTGCCCAACAAACTGAATAAGCTGAGAAGCAACCTACCGGAAGCCTACTATTATTGGGCAAAAACGAGTGAGTTATTGGAAGCATGAAGTTTTACGAACATCGAATGGAAAAGATAAAAGCCGTATTCAACTGGAGCGGGGGAAAAGACTCCGCGCATGCCCTTTGGCGAGCTCGTCAATCGGAGCTATACGACATCGTTGCCCTGCTCACCACAATCAATCGTGACTCGCAACGCTCCACCATGCACGGTATCCCACTCCCCTTGCTTCAGGCACAAGCAGACAGTATCGGTATTCCCCTGCATATCGTGAATCTCACACCCCAGGGGAACCTTGAAAATTACGCAGAGGCCATGACTTGCGCAGCCCTACATTTCAAGGAGCAAGGAGTAACCCATTTTATTTTCGGGGATATTTACTTGCACGATGTCCGTGCCTACCGGGAGCGACAACTCGCTCCACTCGGAATAGAGGTTGTGGAGCCGTTATGGGGAGTAGTCTCCTCGGAAATCGTCATGCAGCAATACCTCGCTTCCGGACTGAAGACGGTCATCGTGACCACGCAAGCCGATGGCTTGGGAATGGATGCCATCGGTCGCGAGGTAGATGCCGACTTTATTGCCTCTCTCCCCAAGGAAATGGACCCCAACGGAGAAAACGGAGAATACCACACGTTCTGCTACGACGGACCGATATTCTCTTCACCCGTACTTTTCCGACTGGGAACTCCCTTTAGCCAAAGTTATGACATCCGGCTTGAGGATGGCACGATTCAAACCTATACTTATTGTTTTGCCCATCTTTCCGCCGAACCATAACACGGATTACATTTGCAATCATAAATCAACAATATGGAAAACAAAGGATATATACATGTCTATACTGGCAACGGGAAAGGAAAGACAACGGCCGCATTTGGGCTTGCCATTCGAGTTTTGTGTGCCGGAGGAAGCGTCTTCATCGGACAATTCGTAAAGAACATGAAATATAATGAAACCAAGATCGAACATCTGTTTAACAACGTCCGCATCCAGCAATTCGGTCGGGGGTGCTTTATTGAAAAGAAGCCGGCACAAGAAGATATTGACGCAGCTTATGCGGGATTGGAAAGCTGCAAACAAATTCTCGCTTCGGGAGAGTATAATCTGGTCGTGCTCGATGAACTAACCATTGCCCTGTATTACGAGTTGCTTTCTATTGAGGAGGTATTGACGGCGATTTCTCGACGACATTCCGGGACAGAGTTGGTAATCACGGGACGGTACGCTCCGGCAGAATTGATCGACATAGCCGACTTGGTCACGGAGATGCGAGAAGTCAAACATTATTACACGGAAGGCGTCCTCTCCCGCAACGGGATAGACCGTTAGAGTCCGATCTCCCTACTCGGTCTTGGTTTCACAATCATTCAAATAAAAAATTACGATAAGTTCCAAAATGAAAAGTCCCCTGTTTTAATCGAAAACCACATCACCTAATGACACTCTTTTCGATTAGCGTTTGGCGACATAAACACTCTTACAACAGTCTGCTCAAAGCTGAAATGCACTCCTGCTGTGTAGTCCTGATGTAATCGAAAACGACCGACGGATCGACACTCTTGCCATTTAGCTTGCAGGTTATGTGCAGGTGTTCGCCTGTACTTCGTCCAGTCGAGCCGGTTATACCGACGGCATCACGGGGACGGACTACCGTACCCTTGGCGGCCAGCACCCGTGAAAGGTGGCAATAGCTGACGGTGTAATTTCCGTGCCGCAGGGTCACATACTTGCCGGAAGTCTTGTCCTGTCCCACTTTGATGACCACCCCCTCCATCATGGCCAATACCTGCTCGCCCCGTGCGTGCAGGTCGATACCGCCGTGAAACTTCCTCTTCCCGGTAAACGGGTCTTTCCGGTAGCCGTATGGCGATGTAATTCTGATGCGCTGCAATGGATAAGACACGCTGAGATAACGGTCAATCCACAACTTCTTACTTTCATCGGCAGGTTTTGTCGAAGTCTCCTGTGCAGGAGCCATGCTTTCGGGTGTCGGCTCCTGCTTTTTCATACCCTCCTGCAAGGCTTCTACCTTGTATCTTTCTGGTGTCTTGGCAATCGTGTTGAACTGCGCCTGAACGGGCATCGTGCAGAATGAAATACCCGATATTGCTATCAGTAAAATTTTTCTCATTCGGCAAAGTTATAACGGGAGTTTTCATGTCGGAAACAAACAGCCGTCATTTCTTGTATTGGTTTGATATTTTGCGTCTATTAGTACGATTTTGATTAGATAATTGTACTAATGAAGATAAAAACAGCATATTACAACCGTTTATATAGCTGTATTTTTGTTCGTCACAATAAGATGTCTCTATCTTTGTATAGTACAATTTTATAATATAAATATAGTATGAAAAAAGTTCAGATTGAATTTGATGAATTACCCTTCCCGGCACTGGAACGATTCGGTCTCACACGGGAGATGATCGAGGATTTGCCGATGCGTGTGTTGGACGACATCTGCAATGGTCGGCATTCTCCCGTGCTTCCCGTGCGTGTTACGGACGAGCATGGCGGGCAAATAGAGAGCCGTAGCCGCTTTGCCTTTATCCGCATGGACAACGGTCAGGTGGATGTGGTCTTCTATCCGGCACTGAAATCCTCTCCGTTGGAACGGTATGACGAAGCGCAGCAGAAACAGTTGCTCGACGGCAAGGCGATTGTCGCCGACGTGGAAATGGCGGACGGCCGGAACAGCAAGGCTTTCGTGCAGATTGACACCGAGACGAAACAGGTGATGTATGTCCCCACGCCCATCATCGCACGCAACCTGAAAGTGCTGGCCGAGGTCATGCGCCTCGGTGCAGTGGAGGTAAACGGGATGCAGCACGGCGAGCCGCTGACGGTCGTCGTGGACCACAGTGGGCATAGACCTTCATGCCAAGACCGGCATCCGCATCTGTTCGGGCGACGCGCAGCAATGGCGCAACCAACCCAAGCGAGAGTGGGACAAATACACCTTCGGGTGCTACGGTTGCTGGGTCATGGACGATGACGGCAACCTTGACTACGTTTCGGAAGAGGACTACACCGAGGAGTTGTGGAACGAACAGAAGAAGAGCGGCGAGCGCAACCGTGCGGCAGCCCTTCACAAGTAAAAACAATCAATCCGTAGATTATGGCACAAAACGAATATTATCCCGAAGAGGTGCTTGTCGGGAAGATGCAGAGCGGCGAATACGGCTGGCTCGATTACGTCAATCATTTCTCCGCCGACTGGCAGGAGGAATACGCCCGTTACTGCGAGGAAAAGGGGCTTGCTGTCGGCAACGAATCCGCTGCCGAGTTTGTCCGCTTCAAGGACGAACAGTTGGAGGCGGCAATGGAACGCGGCGACGCATAACGAAAACAATCCGACTATGGCGATACGAACGAATACCAATCCCCGGCAGATGGACTTGCAGCCCGAAATGCGCAATATGCTGATGCGTAACGGCCTGCAAGCCCATGTTGCGCTTGATGGTTCAGGGTATCGGCTGATTGTGCAGGGGCATGATTCTCCGCTGCTGGTCTATCCGATAAGCGAACGTCAGATGTTGGCACTCACGGACTGGGGAACCAATACGGCCAACAAGAAAGCCTACAACGTGCTCACGAGCATCGTGGGCAAAGACTTCTACATGCCCAAGAACTTCGTCCATGCCCGCAATGCCAACGGGCGTGTGGCTATGGGGCTGCACGGCTACCGCATCGGCATCGGCGAGTACGGTCGCATGGGACGGATGGGAA
>ERZ809152.1136-NODE-1136-length-11416-cov-3.371182_pt1 | contig 11416 bp, 10 predicted proteins | sample MGYA00520518_ERZ809152 | MGnify/ENA primary metagenome ERZ809152 (study PRJEB31570, sample SAMEA3212996) | Homo sapiens | biome: human-gut; feature: human gut; material: fecal | place: Sweden | collected 2011 ...
GACTGATATTGTAGAAGGTTGGAAATAAGAGGAAAAAAGGATGTGGCTGCCGAAGGGGATTTCGGCAGCTGCATCTTTTTTTTGCAGGCTCAGACAAAGTTTTTTGTAGTGGAAAGTCTGGATTCAAAAATCTTATATACACTCATACCGAAGGAGGCGAATACATCGGCGCGACCCAATCCGGCGTATTCCGAAGGCCCCAAGTCCCTCATGCATAAGAACACAGACTGCCTGCCGGCGAAACCGCATTTTTCAGAATAAAGAGCTGCAGTAATATAAAATAAGAAAAAAGGTAAAAATAGAAAGATAACGAAAAGACTGCTGAACGTCATAATCAAAACCTGCCTTATTTTAGTTTTATAGATTGATGTCTTGAAAATAAAAAAATTTAATAAAAGCAAACTTTATCGGCAGAGATTTCATCTATATAACAGAAAAACATAAAGGAGACAGTAAAATGAAAAGAAAATGGATGATTGTAATTGGAATTCTCAGTGCTATAAGCATATCCGCCTGCGGAGGCAGCCAGGATACACAGAAAGAAAAGCCCTCGGAGAGCCAGACCGTATCCGAAGTGCAGACAACCGTCGGGGAGACGGGGACAGCATCGGAGGAAACTTCGGATAATGCTGCTGCGACAGGAGAAGAACAATTATACTGTATTGTTAATGAAGCGACGGCGGATTCCCTGAATGTATCCGATATGGAAGGTAACACTTATACTTTTGAAGTAAAAGATTCAGGACTGAAACTGAATGATAAGATTTTTGTATATTACACAGGAAATCTGGAGGATGGTTCGGCACAGGTACTCCGGATAGAGATATACGAAGATGGAGAATAATTTTTCCCAAAAGGCTGTGGCACAAAAAGTGCGCAGCCTTTTTTTAATAGGAAAGTCATACTTTCAAAGGATCCCCAAAAAACATATTTCTCCAAATGCAAACAAAATTGCACATGTGAATAAAATATATACCAACTCCCGGTAGATTATTGTGGAGGCAATCGAGGGGTGTTAGAATCTGGGCATGGAAGAACAAGAGGCAAGATAATATGGATAGTTAAGGATAGGAGTCAGTTTATGGCGGTGTGTGGAGCTGTAGATATCGGTGGGACAAAAATACGGCTTGGTATCGTAGAGACAGGAGGAAGGATACTGGCGGAGAAGAAACTATCCACCAGAATGGGAAGAGATGGTGCTTTGTGCAATTTGCGGGAACTGAGGGATGGTTTCCTGGAATTATGTCAGACAGCCGGTACCAGGTATGAGGAACTGGAGGGAATAGGAATCGTATGTACGGGACCGGTTAACTGTATTGACGGTGTGATAGAGAATCCTTATACGCTTCCTGGCTGGGAGGGACTGAGGATCTGTGAACGGCTGAAGGAGGAGACTGGCAAGGATGTCTTTCTGGAACATGATGTAAACGGCGCGCTGCTGGGAGAAATAGAGACTCATGGGCTGGAGAATCAGAGGGTTCTGATGGCTTGTTTCGGTACCGGAATCGGAGTGGCCGTATATGATTATGATAACCGTCTCTACCGTGCAGGACATAAATACCATCCTGAACTTGGGCATATGGTGATTGACAGCATGGTAGGCGCAGCGGATACATCATGTTATTGCGGACAAAGAGGCTGTTTTGAAAGTCTCTGGTCCCAAACGGCATTGAATGAAAGGGCCGTTCGGGCAGGATATGAAGATTTTGGCGGCCTGTATCGGTCATGGGTTGCAGGGGAGGCGGAAGCAAAGGAGCCGATGGATGTACTTTGCCGATATTTTCAGCGGGGTATGTGGAATCTGTTACTTGCCTTTAAGCCCGATGTAGTCATATTGGGGGGAGGCGTGATGGAAAACTATTATTTTCTGGCTGCCGATTTGCTGCGCAGGCTGGCGGTAGGAAGGGAGGATTTTCTGGAGGACTTTGAAATCCTGCCTGCCGGACAGGAAGGCAGTTCGGCATTGATAGGGGCTTCCGTTTTGGTGTTTGGAAATCAGTGAAACTTTGGGTAACCATAGAGCTATTAGCAAAGGAGGAAATCTTATGAGAAAAGGACCTAAGATCGTAGTAATTGGGGCAGGAAGCGCCAGCTTTGGTTTGACAAATTTGGGTGCAATTATGAGGACGGAGGAACTGCATGGTGCGCAGCTGTATCTGTGTGATTTGAATCAGGAAGGACTCGGGCAGATTACGAGGCTGGCGGAACGACTGAACAGAGAATGGGATGCGGGGATGAAGATAGGTCAGGATACAGATTGCCGGAAACTGCTGCCCGGAGCCGATTTTGTAATCATTTCGGTGGCGATTGACAGAGAAGCATGCTGGGAAAAAGATCACGAGATTGCCCTGAAATATGGAATCATTCACTATGCGGAGAACGGCGGGCCGGGAGGTTTCTTCCATGCAGCACGGAACATTGCACTCCTGATGCCGGTATTTCGCTCTATTGAAGAATTGTGCCCGAATGCACTGGTGCTGAATTTTACTAACCCCATGACGCGGATCTGTACTGCGGCGGCACGGTATACCAAACTTAAGATGGTCGGAATCTGTCATCAGATTGATTTTGGCTATATGATGGCAGGAAGGATCCTTGGCAGAACACTGGGACTTTCTATCAATCACGATTATTGTTTCCGTTGGAATCATGATCCGGAAGAACACAGGATTGCAGATGCGGCGCACGAGAGGTTAGATATTTTGGCGGCCGGGACGAATCATTTCACTTGGTTTCTTTCGATCAAGGACAAACAGACTGGCGAAGAACTGTTACCGCTGTTTAAGAAGCTGTTCCTGGAGCAGAAAGAATTTGAGCCTTATACCCGCAGCATCATAGAAACATTTGATCAGTGTCCTACCTCTGGTGACGCACATTTTCTGGAATATATGCCGTTTACCTCTAACCGGGCAAGAGGCGGATGGGAGAGGTATGATATTCAGATGTATCCGCTGAAGGGTCAGGATTTGATGCGGGATCAGATGTGGCAGGATATTGCGGATATGGCCGACGGCAAAAAGGGAATTGACGGATTAAAGCATGTAAAAACCGAAAGGGCCGAGATTATCATGGCTTCTGTCTGGACCGACAGTCATCATTATGATTACGCCGTGAATCTGCCAAATACGCAAGGGCTGATCACTAACATGGACAGAGATGCTGTCGTAGAAGTGCCGGCCGTTATGGGAATTCATGGCATTCAGGGTGTGGCGGTAGGGGAACTGCCGAAGATACCGGCCGTGTTCTGCAACAGGCAGAAGGAGATTGTAGATGTAGCGGTGAAAGCCATGGTAGAGGGAGACAGAAAGCTTGCCCTTCAAGCGCTTTGTCTGGATCCGATGATTGATGATATTGAGGTGGCGAAGCATCTGCTGGAGGATAGTCTGACAGCCTTTGCCGATTATCTGCCGCAATTCCAGTAAACAGAAACCAAAAAGCCCGGAGGCGGAGAATGCCCTCCGGGCTTTCATTATTTACTGCTGTTCATTAAAAGCGGTAAGCTTAGAAAGCAATATGTATTGAAAAAAATGGTAATCACAATGAACAAATTGTATTAAATCGTAATTTTTACTATACTTATGTGGAAGGAAATAAAATACTATGAATAAGAAATATCGACAGGGAATTCTCGCCGCAGTACTGCTGCTTGCGTGGGGGAGCTATTCCGCGGGGAGTAAGAAAGCTCTGCAGGAACTGGATGTGTTTCAGCTGAATCAGTTTGTATTTTTATCTGCATTACTGGTCTATGTCGGTATATGTCTTGGAAAAAAGGTAAAGGCGCGGAAGAAAATGCGGATCAAGACAGATAACGGTGAGATGGCCGGACAGATGAAGGCAGAATTTTCCCATAAGGTGCTTTGGAGACGGGAGAGAGGGAAACTGCTTCTGTGCGGTTGTCTGGCATGGGGGTATTTTTTCTTTTATAATCTTGCATTGTACCGGCTGCCGGCTATGGAAGCCTCTATTATTAATTATTGCTTTCCCGTATTGATTCTTGTGTTTGATGCCTGGCTGAAACGGACTGGGCTTCGCGGGCGGGTTCTTCTGAGCAGTCTGACCGCGCTGGCCGGCGTGATCGTCTTGCTGACGGGAGGCAGTCCGGGCAGCGTCAGACTCAGCGATATGACGGGAGATGCACTGGCATTCGCTGCGGCCTGCTGCTGGGCGCTGTTTTCCGTCCTTTCAGCTCGGATCAGACTTCCGATTGCAGAGTCTAATTTGTGTTATATGGCGATAGGAACGCTGCTGTCGGCTTTGGCGGTTCTGCGATTCTCCTCATTTGGATTTGTGACAGCCTGCCTGACAGACGGAGCCATGGCATGTGCTGTAGCCTTGGCTGTCTGGCTGGGAGGTGTTTCTTTCGCGCTGAGCAACTATCTGTGGCTGTTTATGTTGGGACATTGCTCTCTGGAGACTGCGGCGGCTGTTTCGTTTCTGACACCCTTTGTCACGGTCGTTATGATCGCGGTACTGCTGGGAGAACGGATACTGACGGGACAGTTCGCCGGTTTGCTTCTTATTATGCTGGGAATCTGGATCCAGCAGGCACATCTGCCGGGAAAGCGGAATTCGTAGAATGGATGGAAGCGTAACATTAACTGATCAGATGCTTTGAAAGGTAACGGGGAAGGGGGAACGGATGTGGAGGGGAAATTTATCAGTATACGGAGTAAGATATTTGGTCTTCAGATAATGGTGGCGGCGCTTGTGATTGTGGTAATGGGGGTACTGGGATTGAAGTATTATTCTGAATTGGTTCATGATAAGGTACATGGCCTGTTGGAGCAGAATAATGAGCAGGCGATCGAAAATGTTGAGATTATTCTGGACAATGCCGTTCGTCTGACAGAATATCCGATGCTTAATAAAACGGTTTCGGAGCTCTTGGTCAAGGATTACGACAGGATCGAACCGGAGCAGCAGAAATATGAACAGATACGCGCTACGCAGGAGATATACAGCGCGATTTACGCGGGTATTTTTTATAATAATGCTTATATACGTTCCGTAGAGTGGTCTGCGGAGAATACGGGGACAATTCATGCGGTGGGTGTGAGTCCTGTAGGAAGTATTAATACCTATGAGGCATTTATCGGTCAGGATTGGTATCGGCAGATAGAACAGGCAGAAGGGCTTGCAGTGGTTCTTGACCTGCATCATGACGAATTTCTGTCGGATAAGGGACAATATATCTCCGTGGGAAGGAGTATGGTCTCAGATGCCAGAGAGGATCGCTCTGCCGGTGTAATCAAGCTGAATATCAAGGTGAGTGCGATAAGGCATATACTGGAACTGAGCAGTCTGGCGGACAGAGGAGTAACAGTGCTGACAGACAGGAACGGCGTCATGATCTGCTATACGGATGGTGTAGGTGTAACGGAGGAAGAAGCTGGTGAGTTGGTTCGTATACTGGAACGGGGAGAACGTAAGATTTTTTCCTTTCAGGGCGAAAAATATGAAGGTGTGGTACAGACATCGGAACGATATGGATGGAAACTGATCAAAATTATACCGTATCAGGTCATGTATGAGGAACTGATTCGTTTTCGGCAGGCGTTATTCACGGTACTTGCAGCGATTCTGCTTTTGCTGGTGGTGATTTCTTATCTGCTTGCAGATTCTATTACCAGGCCGCTGCTAGGTTTGAGCGAATGTCTGAAAGAAATGAAGATTGGTAACTGGAGTATCCGGGCTAAAGGAGGAAATGATGAGACCGGAGTTTTGGCCGAGGCTTTTAATGAGATGGCTGGCCGCATTCAGGAATCAGTGGATGCAATCTATCGGACAGAGGAAGAAAAACGCAGAGCAGAGCTGATGGCACTGCAGGCGCAGATCAATCCTCATTTTCTGTATAATACGCTGCGTTCCATTCGTTGGATGGCCGATGTACAAGGGGCGGATAATGTGACTGGTGCTATAGATGACCTGATCCAGCTCTTCCGGCTTACAACACAGATTCAGGGAGAGTATATTACGATTGAAGAGGATCTGCATATTATCCGTCTGTATTGCGAGATACTCATGATTCGTTATATGGACTGCTTTACGGTGGAATACGAAGTGGACGAGACTTTGCTGTCCTGTAAGACAATTAAATTTCTGCTGCAGCCGCTGCTGGAGAATGCGATTTACCATGGCTTTCAGGACTGGAAAAAGAATGCGCTGATCCGCATCTCGGTCAGGGAAGAGGAGGGGGACGTGGTATTTGAGGTCTTTGACAACGGCTGCGGCATGGACGCTGAAACAATTCTTCGGGTGCTGACATTAAAAAAAGAGGATGGAAAAGGACTGAATAAAATTGGAGTGAACAACGTCAATATGAGGATACGCAGGTGTTTTGGAGAGGAATACGGGCTTTCTTTTGAGAGTGAGCCGGGACATTATACTATCGCCAGAGCGAAAATCCCAAAACTGGTAATGGAAGGGGCGGTGACACCATGAAAATTGCAATTGTTGATGACGAAATCTTGGTCCGGGTCGGCATCCGTTCAATTATCGAATGGGAAAAGCATGACTGCTGCATTATCTGGGAGGCAGGCAGCGGTGCAGAGGCACTGGAGAAATACGAAGCCGAACGTCCGGATTTGCTGCTTTTGGATCTCACTATGCCGGGAATCGGCGGAATAGAGGTAATACAAAGGCTTCGCGGAAAGAAAGAGAGAGCCGCAATCGTAGTGATCAGCTGTCATGAGGAATTCGCTCTGGTTCGGGAGGCGCTGAAATCCGGTGCCAGTGATTATCTGCTCAAGCACTCCCTGGAAGAGGGAACGCTTCTTTCTATCATTGAGGAGAACAGGCCAAAACAGGAGAATACAGAACAAACGGCGGAAGTCCTTCATAAGGATCGCAGAAGATTGGAGCGTTTTATTAAGACACGGGATGAAAAAATGCTGAATGAAGATGAGGAACGAAAATTTGATCGAGTTTTGTTCCTGGCCTTTGCCGTTCCGGATTATGACAGAATCCGGGAACGATATGAGAATAAAAGAGAGAATTATTTTCAGGATCTCGTGGAAGAGGTGGCGGGAAGAATTTTGATGCGGTTTCCAAATCGCCGGTTCGCCTGTATCCAGGAGAATCATTTTTATGTTATGCTCTCCTGTCAGAAAGAGTATGGGGAATTCGAATTGTTAGAGTTAGGAAGAAAGCTTCAGTTATCTCTGAAAAAGTTCATCAATGTTTCGGTGATTCTGGGTATGAGCGGCACCCTGAAGGGAGAAGGCCGGTTCCGGGATGGACTTCGACAGGCAGAGGAGGCGCTGAGCAGACATTTCTTTGAGGAGAAGAAAGAACTCTTTTTGTGGAAACCTTATGATGCGGCAGCCATGCAGCGACAGTTTATTGCACTTGCAGAACGATTTTGTGCTGCCTGCAAGGAGGCGGTGACAGCCGGAGAAACGCAGACTTTTTATGGGCTTCTGGAAAACTATGAGAAGGAAATGTCTGCCTGCCAGGAGGTGGGAACGGAATATTTCAAACGGATGATTCAGCTTATGCTGGGAGATATATTTACCCTTTCACTGGCAGAAATTCAGTGGTTAGCGGGAGAAGTGCAGCAGGCAGGATCCGTGCATGCCGCCATGGAAATCTTCCGCAAAGGCTACGAACAGAATCTGGGACAATTCTTTGTGCCGGCGGAGAGTGATAATTATTTGGTCAGACAGGCCATAGGTTATATGATGGACCATTATCAGGAACAGATTACGCTGAAATCCCTGGCAGAATATCTTTATGTATCGGAAGGTTATATCAGCAGGCTTTTCAAGGCGGAGACACAGACGAATATTTTTAAATACCTGAATCAGATACGGATCGGCAAGGCGAAGAAACTGCTGCAGGATCATACGCTGAAGCCTTATCAGGTTTCGGAATTGATTGGATTCAATAACAGAGTTTATTTTGATAATGTATTTAAAAGTATTGTCGGAGTGACACCCTCAGAGTATCGAAAAGGGTTAAAATAGCGAATGGGAAGGAACAATACGAAATATTAATCGTCAATTTGTGGGGAAATCAGGCTGATAGAACAATATTTTTATTGAAAGTGCAAAATAGTTGATTGTGTGTCTGCATTGGGAACATGGTTGTCAATATATGAAATGATTCATCAATTATTTGTATATATTTTGAGATGTCAGATTGTTAGTATGGGATTATCACAAAGCAGACAAAGAGAAGGAGGGTTATGTATGAAGAACAAAGTGATTGGGATTCTTATGGCGGTTGTGATGGCAGCAGGTCTTATAGGATGTTCACCAGCTGTAAATCAGGGAGGTGACGAAGGCACTAAGGCAGCAGAGGCGGTCACAGAGCAGGCAGAAGCTGTGACAGGGGAAAAGCCTGTGATTAAATTCGGCTTTACCGGAGGTGAGATCGAGGAGCAGGCTTTCCGGGCCGGACTGGATGGGGCAGAGGAAAAGTTCAATTGCACCATCGAATGGATCCGGTATCCTGACACGACAACAATGTGGGAGAATCTGCCTGCGCAGATGGTAGCAGGAACTGCACCTGATATTGTTGCAGTGACGAATGAAAATTATATGGAATTCATTGAGAACAATATGTTTCTGGATCTGTCGCCTTATATCACCAAAGAGGATTATGATTTTGACAGGGTTACGGAAGTTCATAGATGTTGGCTGATAGATGATAAGATTTACGGGATTCCTACGGATGGTGCACCAGCCGCATTCATTGTAAATATGGATATGTGGAATGCGGCAGGTCTTGGTGACCTGCCGCAGACTATGGATGAGGTCAGGACAGCGGCGGAAGCTCTGACGACAGACAGCGTTAAAGGGCTGTGTATCAATATCAATGAGTTTCATCTGACACAGTATGTGAAAGCCTTTGGAGGAGGCTGGGGAATGGGTGAGACGATTAATACACCCGAAAATGCCCAGGGTTTACAGTATCTGATTGATCTGTATCAGGAAGGCGTTGCGATCACTCCGTCGGAGGCGGGGCTTGGCTGGGACGGTGAAGTTTTTGCAAAAGGGCTGTGCGCCATGTCCACAGGAGGGGTATGGTATACTGCAACACTGGAAGAACTGGCACCTGATATGAATTATGAGATCATCCGGGTTCCCAAAGGAACCACCTGGGGCTGTACTTCCCACAGTGATACAAACGTTGTTTTAAGCTCTACGGAATATCCGGAAATTGCGGCTAAAATATGCGCGTATATGGGACGTGACGAGGCACAGAATGCAGTGGCAGAGTTATATGGAAATCCTCCTGCTTTCCAGGATCTGCAGGAAGCTTATTTTAACGAAAATACAAGGATAGCAGCATTGATTCCGGCGACAGAATATGCAACCAGTTTTGATTATCCGGCGGAAACGAACAAATTCACAGATGCACTGAGAAATGAAATGGAGAAGGCGCTGTATGTGGAAGGAAGCGGCATGACTGCAGAGGATATTCTTCAGAATGTGGAAAACGCCATGAAATAAAGTAAGTACCCTGTGGTAATCAGCACTTAATTTTACACATTGCTCCGGGAAAGGAGAAGGGCAGGATGAAAAAACGCAGATGGACTTTATCGCGCAGAAAAGAGATTGCGACCGCGTATCTGTTTTTGCTGCCGTTTATCATTACGTGGGTGGTATGGAGCGTGCTTCCGCTGATTCAGTCTCTGAATATGAGTCTGTATGATTTCAGCTTCATCCATCCGGAACAGACAAAGTTTATTGGTATTGGAAATTATAAAAAACTATTTGCAAATGGGGATTTCTGGATTGCCGTAAGGCATACGATACAGTTTGTGGTCATCACGGTCCCTGTGACGCTGGCGGTCTCGCTGCCTATCGCGGGGCTGCTGAACTCAAAAATACGCGCGAGAACATTGTTTCGAACAGCCTACTATATGCCAAATGTTATTTCCTCAATTGCGGTGGCTACGGTATTTATGTATCTGTTTGTTCAGGGAGGGATCTGTACTCGTGTGCTGCATTTTTTCGGTTTTCCTGATGTCACTTGGTTCACCGATGTGAAATTGGCGCTGCCTTTTGTAATGATGATTTATATCTGGCAGGTTTCTGGATTTTATATAGTCATATATCTATCGGGACTGCAGACGATCTCTCCGGATCTGACAGAAGCGGCAAAGATAGATGGAGCGGATCATATTCAGATATTTTTCAGAATTACCATACCGCTCTTGAAGCCAACTTTGTTTTTCGGCATGACTTACAGTATTATCAGTGCGTTTCAGGTTTTCGATCAGATTGTGGCTGTCAGCCAGAATAAGCTGGGTTCTCCTGCGGGAGCTACCAGCACCATGGTGACATACTTTTATGCAAATGCATTCCAATACTATGATATGGGCTATGGCTGTGCGGCGGCAATCGTACTGTTTATCCTGATCATGCTTGTGTCCGTGGCACAGAAGAAGCTGATGAATGATGGCGAAGGCGTATAAACAATACATAAGTATACCCTGACAGAACGATCCGGCGCCGAGTTTTAAAGGTTTCGGAGCCGGATCGGTTGTGAGGAAAGGAAGAAGGGGGACTGTCATGAAAGTCATTAAGAAATTTTTTCTGTATCTGTTTTTAATCGTCATTCTGCTTGTGTTTATCGTGCCATTTTTATATGCACTATATAATTCTTTCCTGCCGCTAGCCGATGTGGATAAGTTGGTACCGTTCAGCCATTTTACTGTGGATAATTATGTTACCTTATTCACTAAATACAATATGGCACGCTGGATCTGGAATACGGTGGTAATGACACTAATCATTGTGCTTGGAAATGTCTGGTTTACAACAATGGCAGGATATGCGCTGGCGAAGTTTGATTTTCCGGGCAGGAGTTTCCTCCGTTTTGTTGTGATTGTGACGATGATGGTACCGTTTCAGCTGGTTGTGACACCGATGTATCTGACGATTGTTAATATCGGATGGAATAATACAATGGCAAGTATTACGGTGCCTTATGTGTGCCAATGTATTTATGTGTTTTTTGCACAACAGTATTTTTACAGTATTCCGAAGGAAATGGAGGAAGCGGCCAGAATCGATGGATTGGGAAGGGCTGGTGTATTTTTCAGGATCGTGCTGCCGATTTCCAAGCCATGTCTGACAACAATTATTATTCTGTGTTTTACGGGGACATGGAATTCCTATTTTGTTCCGGCTACGTTTCTTACCGATGAGAAACTGTTTCCCATTGTGGTAGGACTTAATACGGTAAAGGCGAAATACTTTGCCCGACCTAACCTTTCTCTGGCAGGCGTGATTTTGCTGACACTGCCTGTACTGGTAATCTACATTATTTTTCAGAAATGGTTCATACAGGGAGTTGCATCATCAGGAATTAAGGAATAAAAAGATGTTTATTGAGATATCGGATTGAAATAGTCCAGCTAAGAAATGTCAAGAAATAAAGTGAAAAATGTTTAAAAAGTTTTTTT
>ERZ809152.1139-NODE-1139-length-11399-cov-3.599612_pt1 | contig 11399 bp, 6 predicted proteins | sample MGYA00520518_ERZ809152 | MGnify/ENA primary metagenome ERZ809152 (study PRJEB31570, sample SAMEA3212996) | Homo sapiens | biome: human-gut; feature: human gut; material: fecal | place: Sweden | collected 2011 ...
CCGCCGAAGGTGCTCTGCTGCTGCACGAAGGCGCGGGCCTTGGTCTTGGTACGCACGGCCGCCGAAAGCTCCTCGGCGATCTCCATCTGCGAACGTTTGCGTTCCGAGATGTCGGTCAGGGCGATGCGGACGTTGCCCGAGCCGCTCGATACGCGTGCCGTGACCGACTGGGCCTCCGGCACGAGCGAATCGACCAGGCGGTTGATGTCCTCGGTGTAGTCGCGCAGGTATTCGTAGGTGGCGCCTTCCGACCCGCGGGTAATGATCGAAATCTGCGAACGGTCTTCGAGCGGCGCCATTTCCGCCGGGATGGCCCGCCACAGCCAGCCGATCAGTCCGACCATCAGGGCGATGAGCGGCAATGCCACCCAGCGCCGCCGCAGGAACCCGGCCAGCGTGCGCTGGTAAAAGTTGTTCATTCCCACGAAGAAGGGCTCGGTCTTGCTGTAAAACCAGCTCTTGCGCTCCTGCCGCACCAGCAGTTTGGTCGCCAGCATCGGGGTGATGGTCAGCGCAGCGAAGGTCGAGATGACCACCGCGCCCGAGATCACCATGCTGAATTCGCGGAACAGGCGGCCGGTCATGCCCTCCATGAAGACGATCGGGAAGAACACGGCGATCAGCGTGACCGACGTCGAGATGACGGCGAAGAAGATCTCCTTGGCGCCTTCGATGCCGGCCTCCTTGGGCGTCATGCCGCGTTCGATGCGGATGTAGATGTTCTCGGTCATCACGATGGCATCGTCGACCACCAGCCCGACCGAGAGCACCACGGCCAGCATCGACAGCACGTTGATCGAGAACCCGGCGACGTACATCAGGAAGAACGTGCCGATGAGCGAGACCGGGATCACGATGCACGGGATGAGCGTCACGCGCCAGTTGCGCAGGAAGAGGAAGATGATGATGATGACCAGGATGAAGGCCTCGTAGACGGTCTGTCGCACCTCGTCGATCGAGGCGCGGATGAAGCGCGTGTTGTCGAACCCGTAGGAGGTCACCACGTCGTCCGGCAGGTCTTTCTTCATCGTCTCCATGCGCTGGTAAACCGCATCGGCGATGTCGATGTGGTTGGCTCCCGGCTGGGGGATCACCACGACGCCCACCATCGGGATACCGTTCATCTTCATGTAGCTGCGCGTATCCTGGGGGCCCAGTTCGGCGCGTCCCACGTCGCTCAGGCGGATGATGCGGTTGGAGGCTTCGCGTACGACCAGGTCGTTGAACTCCTGCGTGGTGTGCATCAGCCCCATCGTGCGGATCGTCAGCTCGGTGGTGTTGCCTTCGATGCTGCCCGAGGGAAGCTCTACGTTTTCGCGGTCGAGGGCGTTCTTGATGTCCACGGGCGTAATGCCGTATCCGGCCATCTTGGCCGGGTCGAGCCACAGGCGCATCGAGTAGCGTTTCTCACCCCATATCTGCACGCCGCTGACGTTGTTGATCGTCTGCAGCTGCTCCTTGACCGTCAGGTCGGCGATCTCGCTCAGTTCCAGCAGCGAACGTTTGTCGCTCTGGATGGTTACCATCAGGATCGGCGTGGCGTCGGCATCGGCTTTGGTGACCGTCGGAGGGTCGCAGTCGCGGGGCAGGTAGCGCTGGGCGCGCGACACCTTGTCGCGCACGTCGTTGGCCGCGGTTTCCAGGTCTACCGAGAGTTCGAATTCGACCGTGATGCGGCTCTGTCCCTGGCTGCTGACGCTCGACATCGAGCGGATGCCCGGGATGCCGTTTATGTTCTGTTCGAGCGGCTCGGTGATCTGGTTCTCGATCACATCGGCATTGGCTCCCGGATAGGAGCACGTCACCGAGATGATGGGATTGTCGACACTCGGGTATTCGCGTACGCCGAGGTAGCTGTACCCGATGAACCCGAATAGCAGGATGATGATCGTCAGCACCGATGCCATTACCGGCCGCCGGATGCTCAGTTCGGAAATATTCATGCGGCGGCGGTTTTATTCGACGGTGTCGAGTTTTACGGGGAGACCTTCACGCAGCTGGAGCGTGCCGGAGACGATCAGCGTGTCGCCCGGGGACAGCCCCTCGACGACCTGTATCCGCGATTCTGTCCTCAGCCCGGTTTTTATGGCTACGGCGTGGGCCTTGCCGCCCTTATAGAGGAATACCTTGTCCACGCCCATTTCGGGGACGACGGCCTGCGTCGGGATGGCAATGGCGTCGGGGATGTCGTGCATGCGGATCTTTACGCTTACGAAGCGTCCGGGTAGCAGCCTGCCCCGCGTGTTGGGGTAGTGCGCACGTACCGAGAAGTAGTGGGTATTGGGGTCGATCTTCGATTCGGTGGCGTATACCTCGGCGTGAAACGTCTCGTTGTACCCCTCGACCGTGAACGTGAGGCGCGTCCCGGGTTTTATCTGGCTGGCGTAGCGCTCCGGGACGGAGAGGTCGATCTTCAGCGGCTTGATTTTGGTCAGCTTGGCCACCACGACGCTCGGCGAGGCATAGGCGCCTTCGCTGACGTTGCGCAGGCCGATCACGCCGTCGAACGGGGCGTGCAGCTCCGTGAGCGCGATGTTCGAACGCACGATGTCGATATCGGCGTTGAGCATCGCCAGTTCGGTGCGTGCCTGTTCGTAGGCTTCCAGGCTGACGGCGTCCTTTTCGAGCAGGGCACTCTGGCGGTAAACACGGTCTTCGGCCAGTTTGAGCTGCGCTTCGTAGCGCGACAGCTGTGCCAGCAGCGGTTTGTCGTTGACTTTGGCCAGCAATTCGCCCTTGCGGACGGTTGAGCCTTCCTGGAAGTTGATCGAGACGATCTTGCCCGAGGTCTCGAACGAGAGGTCTACCTCCTCGTCGGGGAGCAGGCTGCCCACCGAGGTGATGCCGTCCGTGAGGGTTTGCGGCCGCACGACGAGCCCGTTGACGTTCAGGACACTATTTTTCCGGGGTATGCTGATTTCCGCCGGGTCGGCGGCGGACGAACTGCCGCGGTAGTGGTTGTAAACGAACAGCCCTGCACAGAATACTACGAGGATGACGGACGTGATGATCCATTTCTTTTTTTTCATACCGGAGAGGTTGTCTTTAATGAGGGATGTGCAAAGATACGAAAAAACCCGCTATGCTTCCGCTGCCGGAAGGTATAATTGCACCCGTTTGTCGTAAAAACGGGGCCGGTTGCGGGTTCGTGTATGCCCGTTTCCGGCGAAACGGCAAAAAACGCCGGCGAAACGACCGGCACCCGCCGCATTCCCCTACCGTTGGGAGCAATACCTACATGTTATTATTCTGTCCCGAAAATTACCTAAAACAGGGAATTGTCCGGGCTTGGCGGGCACCTTAACTTTGCCACCGCAAACAAAATAAACGGAGAGCCTATGCGTCTTGGAATTTTACTGTTTACCCCTATTTTCTTACTGGCGGGTGTTACCCTGCATGCGCAGGAAGCCGTGAACGCCCCCGAACCTGCGGCCGCGGCCGATTCGGCTGCCAATGCCGAGCTGAAGGCACAGCTGAAAGCCGAACTCCTGTCGGAGATCCGGGCCGAGCTCTCTTCCGAAGTGAAGACCGCCGTCAGCAAAGAGGCCGACAAACCCTCACGGCTGACCGTGGGCGGGTACGGCGAGGCCGTCATGACGCGCAATTTCTTCAGCGACAACTACCTGCGTTATATCAGCCCTGACAAGTACAAGAATGACAAAAGCCACGGCCGCTTCGACCTCCCGCATGTGGTCATCTACCTGGGCTACGATTTCGGGCGCGGCTGGTCGATGGGCACCGAGATCGAATTCGAGCACGGCGGCACGGAGAGCGCCTTCGAAACCGAATTCGAGGAGGGCGGCGAGTATGAGTCGGAGATCGAACGCGGCGGCGAGGTCGCCCTCGAACAGTTCTGGCTCCAGAAAAGCTTCAGCCCGGCCTTCAACCTGCGCCTGGGGCATATGATCGTGCCTGTCGGCGGAACCAACCAGCACCACATGCCCACCGAGTTCTTCGGGGTCTACCGTCCCGAGGGCGAGAATACGATCCTGCCCTGCACATGGCACGAAACGGGCATCAGCCTCTGGGGACGTGCCGGTGACTGGCGTTACGAGGTGATGTTCCTGCCGGGACTGGATTCCGACCGGTTCGGCGACAACGGTTGGGTCAGCGGCGGTGCCGGAAGCCCCTACGAATTCAAGATCGCCAATGCCTATGCCGGGGCGTTCCGCATCGACAACTACTCCGTCCCGGGCTTGCGCCTGAGCCTGAGCGGTTATGCTGGCAACAGTTTCAGCAATACCCTGAGTGCCAACCGTACCGGTGCGGACAGATACAAGGACGTGAAGGGTACGGTGATGATCGGCGCCTTCGATTTCCTCTACGATGCCCATAACTGGATCGTTCGCGGTAACTTCGACTACGGGCACCTGACCAATTCGGACAAGATTTCCCAGTTCAACCGCGATATGCCCAACGCATCGCCCTCGCCCAAGCAATATGTGGGTTCGGACGCCATCGCCACGGGGGTGGAAGCCGGTTACGACATCTTCTCGCAGATACGCAAGCTCAAGGAGAGGGGACACCGCTTCTACGTCTTCGGCCGTTATGAGTTCTACGATTCGATGTTCGATACCGCCAAGTCGGTGATCCGCCAGGACTGGTGCGGCCGCCAGCGGGTAGCCGTCGGGTTCAATTATTATCCGATCAAGAACATTGTCATCAAGGCCGAGTACGGCATCGGCCTGCTCCGGTCGTACGACTATACCGACTCCGCCACCGGGGAGACCCGCACGGGGCGTTTCAACAACGAGCCCTCCCTTTCGCTGGGGATCGCCTATTCCGGCTTTTTCAGACGTTAACCAAATCATAATGAGAATATGAAAAATCTGTTCAAAAATTCCGTTTATGCAGCCGCGGCACTCGTCCTGGCGCTCGGGGCCGCATCGTGCAGCGACAGCGACGGCGATTACACGTTTGCCGACGAGCGTGAAGAGGCGCTCAAGGATGCTGCCGTAGATTTCGTCGACAATAACGTGATTCCGACCTATAAGGCCCTGGCCGACGGGAGCATCGCCTTGCAGGAGGATTGCGAGGCCATGCTGGAGGCTTTCGACGCGGGAACCCTTACGACCCCGCTGGTGCAGGCCGCCTGCAACGACTGGATCACCACGCGCAAGCACTGGGAGCTCAGCGAGGCCTACCTTTACGGCGCTGCGGCCGATTACGACATCGACCCGCATATCGACTCCTGGCCGCTGGACGGCACGGCGCTTCAGAACCTGCTGAACAACAACAGTATGATGGCCGAGATCGAGAGGAATCCCGATTATGTCAGCGCCAATCTGGGTTACGGCCTGCTCGGGTTCCATGCGTTGGAATACATGCTCTTCGAGAATGCGGGCCCCCGCGCCCTCGGCAAATACACCCGTCCCCAGTTGGTATACCTGGTCGGTGTGGCCAACGATCTGTGCAACATGTGCGTACGCCTCGAAGCTTCGTGGGCGGGGCTGGACAATGTCACCGAAGAGAAGCAGACGATCCTGGGCGATGCCGAACTGGAGCCGACCTTCGACTACGGCGCTTCGATGCGCAATTCGGGGAAGGGCGGCAGCAAGTACCGCAACTATAAGGATGCCGCCGAGGAGATCATCCAGGGCTGCATCGACATCGCCACGGAGGTCGGCTCGCAGAAGATCGGCCGTCCGGCCAACGGAACCAGCTCCGAGGATATCAATTACATCGAGTCGCCTTACAGCCAGAATTCGAAGACCGATTTCATCGACAACATCATCAGCATCCGGAACACCTACCAGGGCATGACCTCCGGCGACGCTTCGGTGAGCGACTGGATCGAGGTGGTAGACCCCGTCCTCGATACGGAGGTTCGCAATGCGATTTCCACGGCGATCGAAAAGATCCAGGCCTGCCCGGCCCCGTTCGTCGACAACCGTACGGCACAGGCATGGAAGGATGCCGCCACCTATTGCAATAACGACCTTGTGAACGCGCTTACGAAGGCGCTGACGGCACTGTCGGTCGAAAAATAACCATTTTCAGCAATGAAAAAGCACTTGATTTACAGCCTGTGCATGTCGGCAGCCCTGATGGCTGCCGCGTGCGCTGATGACAAGGGGACGGATCCCGCCCCCGATCCGAATCCCGACCCCGTTCCCGAGGAGTATTACGCCGGCGGCAAGCTCGGCACGGCTTTCAACACCACGTCGGTGGCCTACGAGCAGCCTACGCCGGTCGTCGATGACGACGCCGCGATGACGCAGCGTTTCCTGAACGGCGAGGCGCTGTTCGAAAAACCCTTCACGGCCAACTCGTCGGGTGTGCGCTACGGCCTCGGGCCGCTCTATATCCGCACCTCGTGCCTGCACTGCCACCCGGGCTACGGCCACGGCAAGCGTATCGAAGGCGCGTTCAACACCAACCAGATCGGCAACGGCTATCTGCTGGTCATCACCGACGAGGACGACAATTACCTGACATCGCTCACCGGTATGCCGCAAACGCGGGCCGTGGCGCCGTTCAAAGCCCCGATCGACGAATCGAAGATCATGATCGGCTGGCAGGAGTATACCGACGAGTGGGGCAATAAGTTTCCCGACGGCGAGTCTTACAGCCTGATCTATCCCGAAGTGACGATCCCCGAGGACGCCTATTACGTGCCGCTGATCGGCGCCAAGGGCGAGGTGCCCTATGCCAAGGTGCGCGTGCGCCTCGAATCGACCATCGGCATCTACGGTACGGGCTTGCTGGATGCCATTTCGGACAGCGACCTGAAAGCCGAGTACGTTCGCCAGGAGCAGAACGGCGTGCCGCTCAATCCCGCGATCTTCAGGAACGGCGAGTGGGTCAAGACCTATGGGACGACCACCCATCCGCTGCGCTATACCTATGCCCTGAGTCGCGGCCCGTTGCAGGATGCGGCGGGTGCCAATGCCATCTGGAACATCACCAACGTGACCCGCTCTGACCGCCGTTACCACTACATGACCGCTGCTTATGCCGAAGTAGCGTCGAAGGACGCCGATGTGCAGCGGGATTTCTACACGCTTTTCCCGGCGTGGAACAAGACGGGCGACGTTGCGCAGGATATTTACAACTATCTGATGAACAAGGAACTGCCTGTCGAGATGAGCGATGAGGACTATGTCGACTTCATGGTCTGGCACCGCGGTCTGGCCGTACCGGCGGCGCGTAACCTCGACGATGCGGACGTTAAACGCGGCAAGACGCTCTTCACCGAGATCGGCTGTGCCACCTGCCACCGTCCGACCTGGACGACGGGCGACGATGTCTTTACCGACCCCAACGGTTTCTTTGCCGACGGCGACAGCCGCCTGCCGCGTTATCCTAACCAGAAGATCTGGCCCTACTCCGACATGGTGCAGCACCGGCTCTTCATGGTGAACGACATCCGCACGGGCTGGTGCCGTACGACGCCGCTCTGGGGCCGTGGCCTGAGCGAGAAGTGCACGGGCGCCAGCGACCGCCTGCACGATTGCCGTGCGCGGACGGTCATCGAGGCTATCATGTGGCATGGCGCGGCGCAGAGCGACGCCCGCTGGTCGGTCGAGAAGTTCCGCACGCTGAGCAAGGACGACCGCGACGCGGTGGTCGAATTCATCGAATCCATCTAACCCTTCCCGGATATGTGCGAAGCGCCGGTGCCCCGTGCATCGGCCTTTGCCGTGTCCGGACGATGCATTCACACACGAACGAACGGATGAAACTGTTGAAACTGTTGAAACGCCTTGCCTTCGGGCTGCTCGGAGCCGTGATGGCGGTGCTCGTTACGGCCACGGTACTTGAAAAGATATACGGTACGGATTTCGCCGCTGCGCATATCTACGGCGCGGGCTGGTTCGCCGCGCTTTGGGGTGCCCTCACCCTCGCGGCGCTGGCCTGCCTGTTCCGCCGGAAATTGTGGCGGAGGCCCGCCGTCCTGTTGCTGCACCTCTCTTTCGCGGTCATCCTCGCGGGGGCTTCCGTGACATGGCTCTTCGGCCGGCAGGGGACGTTGCACCTGCGCACGGGCGATCCCGGGGCGACCGCATTCGCCGGCCGTGACGGTTCGGAGCAAATACTGCCCTTCCGGGCCCGGCTGGACGATTTCCGCATCGAGTATTATGCCGGCACCCGTGCGCCGATGGATTTCGTCAGCCTTCTCACCCTGACGGCCGACGACGGGTCGCTGCACGGTGAAGTCGGCATGAACCGCATCCTGGTTTTCCGGAATTATCGGTTCTACCAGTCCGCCTATGACGAGGACGGACGGGGTACGACCCTTTCCGTTTCGTATGATCCGTGGGGCATCGGCATCACCTATGCCGGGTACGGGCTGCTGCTCGTTTCCATGCTGGCGTTCCTGTGCGACAGGCGCGGGGGTTTCAGGCGGTTGCTGCGCAGCCCTGCGCTCCGCAAGGCGGCGCTGTGTCTTGTCCTCTGTACGGCGGCCGTACAGGGTGCCCGGGCGGCTGACACCTTGCCGCAGACGCTTCCGCGCGAGGTCGCCGCGGAATTGGGCGACCTGTATGTCTACTACAACGACCGTATCTGTCCGTTGCAGACCCTGGCTAAGGATTTTACGGTGAAACTCTGCGGGAAGAGCCGCTACCGGGGACTTACGCCCGAGCAGGTGCTTTCCGGCTGGCTGTTCTATTACGACGACTGGAAACGCGAACCGATGATCCGCATCAGGAGTGCCGGGGCACGCCGCCTGCTGGAGGTCGGCGGGCGTTATGCGCGGCTGTCGGATTTCCGCAACCGGGTCAACGAATACCGGCTCGAAGGGGCTGCCGGGCGTCCGGCGGGCGAGGCCGATGAGAAATTCAACATCATCGGGATGGTCTGCACGGGCAGTATGCTGCGGATTTTTCCCTATACCGACCCTTCGGACAGCCTGCTGCGCTGGGCGTCGCAGGTCGACGGCCTGCCGCGGGAGCTGCCTCACGGGCAGGCGCTCTTTATCGGCCGGGCGATGAACTACGTCAGCGAACTGGTCGTAAAACGGGATTGGGCGGGGGTCGCAGGGGTGTTGCGCAAGATCCGCAGCTACCAGCAGAAGGAGGGCGGGGCGCATATGCCTTCCGGGCTGCGTTTCCGTGCCGAAAAACTTTATAACCGGCTCGATTGGTCGCTGCCGCTCGCCGCGGCATTCATCCTGACCGGGATCGGAGGATTCCTCGATGCCTGCCGCCGGATGGTGCGCGGGCGGGCTTTCGGGGCGAAAACCCGGGGCTGGCTCCTTGCGGGCGTTGCCGCCGGAGGACTGTATCTTACGCTGATGCTGGCGCTGCGGGGCTATGTCAGCGGCCACTGGCCTGTTTCGAACGGCTATGAAACGATGCGCTTCATGGCATGGTGTACGCTGCTGCTCACGCTGCTCTTCGCCCGCCGCTTCCTGTTCCTGCTGCCTTTCGGTTACCTGATCGCCGGGCTGTCGCTGATAGTTTCGATGATGGGGGAGTCGAACCCTCAGATCACGCAGCTGATGCCGGTTCTCGACTCGCCGCTGCTCTGCATCCATGTGATGCTGGTCATGGTGGCCTATGCGTTGCTGGCGTTCGTTATGTTCGGCGGCGTGGCAGGGGGCGTCCTGCACCGCCGCGCCCGCGGGGCGGCCGCGCAGCTGCAGGCCGTCAGCCGGCTGATGCTCTATCCGGCCGTCTTCTGCCTCGCCGGTATCTTCGTCGGCGCCGTCTGGGCCAATGTGTCGTGGGGACGCTATTGGGGCTGGGATCCCAAGGAGGTGTGGGCGCTCGTTACGCTGCTGGTTTATGCGCTGCCCCTGCATGCCGGATCCCTGCCGTGGTTCCGCCGGCCGTTGTTCTTCCATTGGTTCTGCATCGCGGCGTTCCTCTCGGTGCTGGTCACCTATTTCGGGGTCAATTTCCTGTTGGGCGGCATGCACAGCTATGCCGGATAGGGGAGCGGCGATCCGGGGCGGGATGCCCATTCCGTGCGTCCCGGTCGTCCCTATCGTATGGCGGGGGCGTCATTGCGCAGCCGAGCGGTAAACCGTTCCGGCAGCCGGGGCATGGCGCCGTGCTGCGAGCAGACGTGGGCCGCGACATCCACGGCCAGCCTGTGTGCTTCCCCGATGCCGAGCCCCGAGAGCAGGGCGGCCAGGAACGATGCCGTGAACGAGTCCCCTGCACCGACCGTGTCGGCTACTTCGACGCGCGGCGTGGGGATATATGACCGGGTGTCGGGGGCGAATACCGAACTCCCGGCGGCGCCGCAGGTGAGGATCACGATCCGCAACCCGTACCTGTCGAGCAGCGTGCGGCACTGCTCCCCGGGCTGCATCCCCTCCAAGCCGAACATGCTGCCGACCACGGCCAGTTCTTCGTCGTTTATCTTCAAGATGTTGCACTTCCGCAGCGACTCTTCGACCACCTGCTGCGTGTAGAAGTGCTGCCGCAGGTTGATGTCGAAGACCTTGTATTGTCCCTCGCCGTCGGGCATCGTTTCCAGGAAACGCCCGATCGTGCGGTGCGATACGGGGCTGCGCTGTGCCAGCGACCCGAAGCAGGCTGCACGGGTGTGCCGGGCGAGCTCCTCGATCTGCGGGGTGAACGGTATGTTGTCCCAGGCTACGCCCTGCCGGATCTCGTAGCTGGGGATGCCCGCCCCGTCGAGCGTGACTTCGACCGTCCCGGTCGGGAACGGCACCGTTTCCAGCATATGTCCCACCCCTTTTTCGCGGAGCTGGTTGCGGAGTTCGCGTCCCGCCTCGTCGTCGCCGACGGCGCTGACCGCGCAGCTGCGCAGCCCGAACTGCGACATGTGGTAGGCGAAGTTCGCGGGAGCGCCGCCGATCTTCCGCCCTTCGGGCAGTATGTCCCAGAGTGCTTCGCCGATCCCGACGACCCACTCTGTCTTTCGGTTTGCTTCGGTATTCATTGTCGTTTGCGTTTGCTGCGAAGTTAACGGTTTTGCTCGATATTTTTCCGCTTGCGCGGTGTTTTTCAACATGGCGTGAGGCATTTGGCCGTAATTTTCGCGGCATTCGGTTTGTCCTGCCGGGACGGTTTCCGACGACAGGGCGGACGAATTATGCCCGGAAAGTTTGTATTGAACGGCTTTTGTCTTATTTTTGTCTGACACAAAACCCGAAACCATGATGCTGCGAACCCTTCCCGCCCGATCCGGCTTCCTGTGGGTGCTTCTGGCGTGCATTTCCCTCGCAGGATGTACGCGGCACCCAAAATACTCGCTTCAGACCGAAGCGGCGCTGGAACGGCTGGATGCGGAACTTTCCCGCAAGGATCGTTACCAGCAGTGGCGGCAGGCGCAGAACGACAGCCTGCGCCGGGAGGTGGCGCGTGCCCGCAACGCCGGCGACCGGGCGTGGCGCCTGTTCGCCGTGTCGCAGAATTACGTGACCTACCAGCTGGATTCGGCGGCTTATTACGTCGACCGCCTTTACCGGCTGGCCGCCT
>ERZ809152.1146-NODE-1146-length-11333-cov-3.796506_pt1 | contig 11333 bp, 10 predicted proteins | sample MGYA00520518_ERZ809152 | MGnify/ENA primary metagenome ERZ809152 (study PRJEB31570, sample SAMEA3212996) | Homo sapiens | biome: human-gut; feature: human gut; material: fecal | place: Sweden | collected 2011 ...
GTCCAGAGACTGTTCGCAGTTTGGCGTGAGCTTCCACACCAGTCCGTGGACAGTACTGCCTTTTTTCGGCGCAACGGTAGCAAAGCCGCTGCCGCGGAACCGCAGTTCGTAGTTTTCCAGCCTGACCGGCCCCACGATCTCGGCGTCCGGACAGCGCTGCGCCATCTGCTCCAGATCAAGGTTGCTGCCGTAGGCAAAATACAGGTTTTCCTCCACGTCACACCTCCAGCAGCTTCAGAGCGCCAAAGTGGTCCAGATGACGGAGCAGGGCTGCCGCCTGTGTCTCCGCATCGCCATCCGGCAGCGGACAGTCCATTCCCGTGGTGCGGATGACATTATTCTGTACAAACCAGATGTAGGTCTCCACATCCGGGAACTCTGTGGGATCAAAGCTGAGATCCCGAAGCTGTTCCATGATCCCGGCTGCGGTCCCTTCGTACACGGTATCTTCAATTTGAATCTTCAAAGGCTTCACCTCTCCATTTCTCTGGATTTTTTCTTCTTTTTGTTGACTGCATAGCTGTCCTTATCGAAACGCCACGCACGGTCACCGTCCAGATTTGCCAACAGGTGGTCACGGGTATGCTTGAATTCCTCGCCGTTGAGTCCCAGCCGCACCAACCAGACCCGGAAGGTAAACAACTCATTGTCACTGTGGGTCTTGCGCATGACCGTGCTGCGCTGGGCGATAGCCTGGGCGGAGATGGCAAGGCACAGATTCACATAGGCAGCAACTTTTCCCGCGTGGAGCGTGGAATTGAAGCAGCGCCATTCCACCGTTCCCCGGTAAAAGACCGAATGCAGATTCAGTGCGAAATAGCGGGTCCAGTTATAATGGTCTGCGCTGCCGTTATCTCCCTCATACCAGATATTCTCCAGCTGCGTCAGATCCCTTGTCTCATCCGACGAGAGCCTGCGTGCCTGCTTCAGCATGGGTTCCCGCACCTTCTGACACCAGCGGGACGCCCTGCTTTCATTGACCTGCAGCGCTTTGAACAGGATATCCTCCTTGGAGTACATAATGCCGATGAGGTTTTTCAGACTCTGCCGGTTATGATTGGCTGCGTCCACATGGACATGGATGCCGCAGGAGCTGTTGGCCTTGGCTCCTGCGTGGCGTACCTGCCGGACACATTCCTGCAATTTGGGCAGTTCCGCATAGGTGAGCTTTGGCGTTACCATCTCCACGCGGTATCTGTAGTCACCCGTTGCACGATAGCCGCTGCCGATCTTCTGCTCCCCGTGGATGCTGGAGTCACTCATGACCGTCCACTCTTTGCCGTCCCGATCCGTCACACACCATTTATCGTAAGCGCCGCCCACATAGCGGGCGTCCGTTGCAAAATACGCAGCCAGCGCTGTTGCCGCCTGCTCACGGGTGATGCCGGTCATTTCAACTTCCACGCCGAAGCACTGATCCTTCAGCCCGATCATGCGGCGGTACCTTCTTTCAGTTCCTCGTCTACTGCCCGGATGCGCCGCGCAATGGCTTCAATGACATGGACGGTGACGCTGTTGCCTGCCTGCTTATAGGCCTGAGCGTCGGACTGGATGGCGAGGATGCGGTCGATCTGCCATTCTTCAAAGCCTTGGAGTCGCAGACACTCGCGGGGCATGAGGCGGCGGATGCGCCCGCCGTTTTCTACGATCCCTTGGATACAGCTGGTTTCCAATGTATGGGCAATATCACGCCCAACGCGCCCGCGGCGGGTGTTGCTACCTGCATAACCGAGATCCACCGTATCGCCGGGTTGAGCCTCCTTGTACCCCTTCTTAGTCGCCTCCTTGATGAGCAGGACACCGGAGCGCTCGCCTTTACGGTTGGACAGTGTGGTCTGTCCATACCGGGCGGTGAGACAGCGGGCAGCGTCCGTTTGCTTTGGATGCCCGCTGCAAAGGTCTACCAGCACAGCGTTTTGTGTTTGGTTCCGGTTGATTCCTCTGAAATCGCTGGCGTTCAGCGGAATTGCTGTATCCCGCTTTCCGACGATCCCATCTTTCCGGTTAAAGCCCACCAGGTATAATCCTGTTTTGCCGCCCACACCTCCAGCGCCGGCAGTCTGCGTGCAGGCTATTCCGTCTGCATCGTAGACACGGGAGCCTTGCGAGCCTCCGAGGACTTGTATAAGAGCTTTTCCACCTGTGCCGAAGACAGGAAATATTTTTTCGGCGCATCGGGGATCAAGATAGCAGATAAGGAACAGCCGCCTTCTGGATTGCGGGACTCCAAAATGTTTGCTGTTAAGCACCATCCATTCCACGCGGTACCCCAGGTCATTAAGCGTGGCGAGGATGACAGAAAACGTCCGGCCTTTGTCATGCGACAGCAGTCCCGGAACGTTTTCGAGCAGAAGATACGAAGGTCGTTTGGATTGAGCCAATCGGGCAATTTCAAAGAAGAGAGTGCCGCGGGTGTCGTCAAAGCCCTTTCTTCTGCCAGCGATTGAAAATGTCTGACAAGGGAATCCTCCGCACAGAAGGTCGAAGTCTGGCAGGTCTGCGGGGTCGATTTTTGTGGCATCTGGATAATATCGTTCCTCCTTTCCCGGCTCATAAATGGCCTCATAGCTGGCATTGGCGTATTTGTCGATCTCGCAGTGTCCTACACACCGGAAACCGCCCGCACGGGTCAATCCCGTGCGGAAGCCGCCGATGCCGGCGAACATATCAAAATATCGGATCAGGTCATCTCATCTCCTTCCTGCAGGGCAAGCAAAAAGCCGAGGACGCTTTCATCTACATCCCCGGCTCTGCCGCTATCCTGCGCTTCTTCTTTGGTGAGCTGCACTCCCCGCAGTTCCTGCCGGATGGTCTGGCGAACGGCGTCCAGCAGTTCCTGCTGCCCTTTATACTCACAGACCATGCGGCAGACCGCGGCGGTGCGCTGTCCTGCGGGGATCTCCGTCAGCTTCTTCCACGCCCTGCGCTGGATGGGCGAGGACATGGAAAAGGACAGATTGATCCGCTTTTTGTTACTGCTCATCGTTCTTTGTGAGCCGCTCTGCCAGCCGCTCATAGCCTTTGGCGTTGAGGGACACATCGTCAAGGATGACTGGGCGGCAAAGGCCGTCCGCAGCGGATACATTCCGCTTCAGCAGCGCCGCGCCGCCGCCCAGAAAAACAGCAGGCATGGCACGGGTATCCAGTCCGCTCTCCGTAATGGCGGAGAGCAGGCGATGGACATAGGCGTCTGCCTGCCGGTCAATGATTTTTCTGGCATCCTCGTTGATGTGCGCGGCATCGCCGCGCAGCACGCTTTCCATCTGTGTCGCCGTCATAGACAGGCCCAGTGCGCGGCGGATCTGCTCACCGATCTCATCCAGACAGCGGATCATACCGAGTTCCAGACTGCGGCAGGTCGATGCATTGGGAATACGGTTGTCCAGGCGCATCAGATCCACCGTCCATCCGCCAATATCCGCCACGATCACAGAAGGCTCATCCAGCAGGATGCTCTGGGTCAAGACTGCGGCATAACCTTGCGGGAACAGGGACACCTTGCGGATGGCGATGGAATAGTCCTGTCCCTCATAGCGGAAATTCACCGTTTTCCCATCCCGGAGCAGATACTCACGGAATGCATTTTTCTCCCGTCCAAAGCTGGTGAGGGGCAGTCCGGCCGCAAGATGGATCTCTGCTGCAGGCTCCGCATGACGGAAGGAGAGCTCCTTTGCGATGGCTGCCAGCGTAAGGAGGTAGTAGTCCTCTGTCTGCGTTTTGTTCTTCTGAAGCGCCTGACGCCCGCTGCCCACCACATAGAATTTTCCGCCGTATTCCAGCACGTCCTTCAGCGTATATGGCTCATGCTCATATGCCACCAGACCGGAGGGGAACGAGAAATGGGCCGTTTTCATAGCGGCATAGCCGTGGTCAACACCAACAATCATGGACTCGCTCATCTTGCCTCACCTCCACGGCTGCGTTTCTTCTTATTTGATGTCTGGCACCGGTCATAGTCCTTTCCAGCATGGATCAGATCCCGGATCTCCTTCAGCTGCAGATTCCAGCGCGTTTGACCGTCCCACTCCGGATGCTTCGCGCAGAGCCGGGGCAGATATTTCTTCAGATCCGCACCCTCTCTGGGAAACTCGATGCCGTCCTTATAGACGATATCTTGTTCCAACTTCATCAAAAGCGCTTCATATGCGCTCCAATCTGTCTGATCATAGGCGCTTTTCCCGGTGAGCTGCTCGTAGGCATAGTCCCCGACATAGCTCAACTGCTCAAAGCGGCAATCGCCGTAGGGAACGACATCCGCAAGGCTGTCCGGGTCTGCCAGCGCGGCAAAATAGACCTCGCGCCCCTGTGCGATGAGCCAGGCGCGAAAATCGATAAAACCGTCATCACCGCAGCCGTATTCCTTCATGATCCCTGCCGCGTCCCACAAGCCGAACTTGTCCGCGAGATCTTCATAGGCGTGGATGATGTCGTGAAAATTCTGTGCCTGCGTGGGGCCCATAGAAACCAGCCGGTCTTTCAGATAGGCCAGCATGGCATCCATGTCCTGCCCGCAGGCGTTTTTTGCCTCATGGATCAAGTCCCAGAAGGAATCCTGATTGATCTCTGTGATCGGTCCCTTCACATTCTTCATCTCCTTCCCAATACGTTTTTTGATGTGCGCTGCCGCACCCGCGCAGATCTTTTGATAAAATGCGCGATACTCCGGTGTGGTCTTATCCACTTCACCGAGAATCGCCCGCTCATAGGGCGTGCCGGGGACGATCTCCCAGGTAACGGTCCCAAAGTATGCCGCTTCCAGATACCGCAGCAGCGTGTGTCCGTCTGCCAGCTCAAACATTCCCCGGTTATCCTCATAGGGAAATTCTTCATAGACCTTGAGCCCGGTGACTTCTTCCGCGGCGGCATACAGCGAGAAACCGTCTGCGTCCAGCGTCGGCGCAAGCTGCGCGTACTGTTCCTCCGGGGACAGCATTTTGTCATGCTGCTCCATCTGACCGCTCCTTTCTTACCCAGCCCATAAAACGCTCTAAAAAGTGAACGCGCCCATGCACCTTCCCGGCAGACACATCCAGCCCATTCATCTGCACCTGAATGCGGCGCTGGATGGCTTTCAACTTCTGCGGGTCATTGCAGCAATCCACGATGACATACTCGCCGCCGCTGGTGGAGAGGATTTCCCGCTTGCCGTTCTCGTCCCGGATGCCGGACAGGAGACGCTGTCCCAGCCGTTTCCGGTAGGCATCCTGGAGCGCGTCCATATCTCCGCAGACATCATGCTTTTTCAAGATCTCCGCGATCTCACAGGAAGTGATCTTCGTCTCGGCGGACAGCTTTTGCAAAATCTCCGCCTGCGCGTCAGGCGGGATTCTCGTCCGGCTGGGCATCGTTTTCTTCGCTTTCTGCATCGGCACACCTCCAATCCGCGGGCAGGATCTTCTGCTCGATGATATCCGCAATCGTCCGGAACACCTCTGCCAGCTCGCGGGATTCCTTCACGGTATCCCGCATTTCCTCCGGGGTCATCCGCGTCCCGTCCGTCCAGCAGCGGATATTTTCTTCGGACGGCGTCAGCAGGACGGCTTTTTCATACGCTTTGCAGAAAAGCGCCGCGATCTTTCCTTTCCGGTCGATCTCGGCATCCTGCTTTTTCAGTTCTTTTTTCGCTTTTTCGTATTCCAGCGCTTCGGCGGCCGCCTGCTCCCGCTGCTCTTCCGGCAGGTTCTGAAGCTGCCGGGTCAGGTCATAACCCTTGTTGATGGACAGTTCCTTCTTATCCAGAGCCTCCTTGATAACCTCTGGGGCGTTCTCGTCGATCTGCATAACCTTGCCCATGGTGCGCTCACCCAGGCCGACTGCTTCTGCCAGCTCCTTGCGGGTGTCCACAGTATCGGAACTTTCCGGCAATGTTGCCGAAAGGTCTGTGCGTGTCCCTTGGTTTGCCCTGGCTTTTGCCTCGATCTCCGGCTTCAGCTTCAGCGCGATCTTGCCCAGCTCCCACTTTTCCAGATTTCTGCGATTTTTCTGCGTGTCCAGCGCCCACTGTTTGGCTTCCAGCAGATCCTCAAAGGAAAATACCGCCATCGTATAGGGCAGGCCATGCTTTTCACACAGCGACTGTCGGTTATGCCCATCCACGATCACCATGTCCTCATTGACGATAACGGGGGAGTAACAGCCGTTTCGCAGCAGATCCTCTTCCAGAGCGGCAGACTGCTCCGCGCTCAAAGGCGGGAGCAGTTCGGCCATCTCCGGCAGGATCACAGGACTGCGCTCTGCGCTGGTGTATGTGATCCCGGTGTTTTTCATCAGGCGGCGTCCTCACTGGCGGACATATCCTCCACCGCCTGTGCCGCGTCCTCCGCCTTGCGGGGAGACAGGAATTCCACATCGCTGGCTTTGATGAGGAAACCGGGCTGGCGCTGGGGATCGTCCGCAAAGGTGATGGTCTCGAAATCGCCGGAGGCCGCCAGCTTGCAGCCCTTCCAGGCAAACTCGGCGCAGCGCTCGGCCAGAGGGCCGCGCACCTTGATGGAGATAAAGTCGGTGAGCTTGTTGCCGTCCTTATCCTTGTAGCGGCGGTCCGAAGCGATGCGCAGGATGGCATAGGGTTTGCCGGTATTCTCGTTCATCTTCAGTTCCACATCGTGGGTCAGGTTGCCAATGGCAGTGATTTTCAGCATATTCAGTGCTCCTTTTTTAATGGTTAGGTTTAGTTAAAAAGTGCGGGTGGTCTGCTCTCAGACCACCCGTAGGGGGATACAATTTACTTGCTCCAGCTTTCGTTGTCGCCAAGGATGGCGGTGTGGGCGTTGGCAGCTTCCATGACGGCGTAATACGCCCAATGCTTGCGGCTCACATCCGGGAAGGTGTTCAGCTTGCGGAGATTGTCCGCAATGTAGTCCTCGTCCGCTTCGCGTCCCAGCAGGCGGTTGACGATGGTCACAACCTCCGCGCGGTTGATCTCATCGTCAGCGCGGAAGGAGCCGTCGCCATAGCCGTTGATCCAGCCATGCTTGGCGGCAGCCTTGATGTACGCGGCGGCCCAATAGCCGTCGCTCACATCGTTGAAGTCCTTATACTGCTCCATGATCTCAGCGTCGCCATCGCCGTACACATCAAAGAAGCGGACGGCCAGCGTTGTGAACTCGGCGCGGGTAATGGCATCGTCGGGGGCAAAGATAGTCTTGCTCTTACCGTAGGTGACACCGTTGTTATTGAGGTATTTGGCATAACCGGAGTACCAGGCATGGGCGGGAATATCCGTAAATCTGGTGTTGGCCACGGTGGAAATGGTATCGCCGTTCTTCTCCGCCAGCAGACGGGCGAAGATAGCGGCGGCCTCCGCGCGGGTCATGCTGCGGCTGGGGCCGAAGGTCCCGTCCGTGTAGCCGACGATGTAAACGCCGTGGCGCTCGGTCTGCTCCACTTCGGGGACGGTCAGCTCACCGTTTTTGTCGGTCTTGCCTGCGGCAGACTGACCCAGATCACCCTTGACCGCAACATTTTTGCCCTGCTGGGGAGCCTTCTTGTGGTCGGTCACGATGACCGTCACCTGATGCTTGGCGTCCAGATCTGTGCCGTCCGGCAGCTTCACCGTGATATTGCCGGTCTTGCCGATGGACACTGCACTGCCGGAGATGGGGCGCTTCGTGTCCGTGCGGATGACCTTGACGGTCAGCGTCCAGCGGTCGCCGTCCGCATCCTCATAGCCAGTAGTGACCTTGCCGTCCTCGTTGGTCTTACCGCTGCCGGTGGGGACGGTGATCTGACCTGCCTTGTCGGTCTTGCCTGCGGCATAGTTGTCGTTCTTATCCGTGACGGAAATACTCATATCCGGCACGGTGGACTTGTCCTTGACAAGCTGCACGGTCACGGTGGTCTGGTCGGCATAGTCCAGCAGGCGGCTATTCGGCAGGCGGATGGAGATCGAATTATCCTTGTGGAGCGCCACGGCGGCGTTTGCTACGGGATTCTTGGTGTCGGTATCGGTGACGGTCACAAGGTAGCCCCCCACAATGGCCTCACCCTTACTGTCTGTGGTGGCGCTGTTGTAGATCTTTTCAATGGGCTGTGTCTCCAGCTTTTCGCCACACACGGTACATTCTTTGTGCTTGCTGCCCTCGGAATCGGTGGTCGGCTCCTTGTCGATGATCCAGTCACCGGGCTTATGACCGGCAGGTTCGGTGTAGTTGCTCTTGGCGGTATCACCGCAGCGGGCGCAGGTGTTGGTGGTGTAACCCATCTCGGTGCAGGTGGGTGCGGTCACTTCGGACTTGTAATCGTGTCCCAGCGCGTTTTTCAGCACCGCGCCGCAGCGGGTGCAGAGCTGGGGTTCCGTGCAGGTAGCAGGAGCGCCGGGGATGTGTCCATCCGCAGGGTCGGCATCCAGACGGTGGTAGCCACAGCGGGTGCAGCGGTATTCCATGACCCCCTCGCCGGTGCAGGTGGCGTTGGTAACAAGGGTTCCCTTATCCCAGCTATGACCAAGCGCGTCGGTGTAGTCTGTGACGAAGCTGCTGCCGCAGCCGTCACAGCGGTGGATGGTCTTGCCGCCGTTTTCGCAGGTAGCGGCGATGACATGGGATTCGTAATTGTGAGGCAGCGCCGCTGTGATGTCCTCAATGTGACGATCCCCACAGACGGAGCATTCCCGGACGGTATAGCCGGGGCTGGTACAGGTGGCGGCCACGGTATAGACCTCATAGCTGTGTTCGCCCTTGGGCGTGGCGGTCTGCTTCATTTCGCCGCAGCGGGAGCACAACTCCAGCTGCTTGCCGTCTGCTTCGCAGGTGGCGTCACGGATGACGATGCTCTGCCATGCGTGACCGAGGGAGTCCACATAGTCGCGCTTTTCGATTTTGCCGCACTCCGTACAGAGGTAGCGGTCATAACCGAGGGTGGTGCAGCCGGCCTTGGTGCTGTCCAGCAGAATATACTTGTGGTTTTCACCACAGCCCTTGTCGGTGCAGCAATTTCCATTGCAATGCTTGTTCTGGCAGCCGCAGTTTGGATTTCCGCAGCCGCAGGCACAAGAGCCGTCATCCTTGGTGGATTCGTCACGCAGCCAGACTTTTGCCACGCCGTTCTCGGTCATTTCTTTGCCCTTGTAGGTGTAGGTGATCTCGTAATAGACAGTGTACTGACCCTCGTCCGTATAGTTGGGTGCGGAGGTCATGGTGCAGCTATCCGCGCTGTTGCCGTAGCGGATGGCCGTGCGGACACCGGCTTCAGACAAGTCCGTAACGCTGATGGTATGGGGCTGTCCGTCTACCACGCCGTAGTAGCTGGCAACAACGGCCTTGGCCGCCGTGTAGTCATAGCGGGTATAGTCGCACAGGCTGCATTTCTCTACCGTAGCGAAGCGTCCGTTTGCCGGCTGGGGCAGTACTTCCGTCACCATGCTGTGGCGCTCCAGCTTGCGGCTGACCGTATGATTGGTACCGTAGCAGAATGCGCAGTAGGTGCCGCCCTTGGTGGTAACAGTGTGATAGATATCATCCGTATACTCGTAGGAAACGGTTTCGTCCAGTTCCTGCGTAAATGCGGCGGCACAGTCATACAGCCAGTAGACATTTTTCAGATAGCCGTACTCGCTTTTGCTCATATTTGTGTTGATGCCGCCGCAGGTTTCACAGACGGCTTTGGTGTAGTGATATCCGGTATAGGTGGCGTCCTTGCCGGGGATGCCGTCCATGGTATCACCCTTACCGACACCATCTACCATCGTGCCGTCCGAATATTTCACATTGCGGCTAAGTGCCGGCTGGCCATTGCGGGTATATTCGGGAACGCGGAACACCTCAAAAGATGTGGCTTTGCCGCACTCACCGCACTTGAAGGTCTCGCGGGTCACAACACTGTTGGCGTCCAGCTCATTGGTTCGACCGGATGCCTGCATCCAGTGTTCTGCGGGGTCGTGGTAGCTGTTCTGCTGGGCGGCAAAGGCGGTGGGGATCATGCCCACGCACATGACCAGCGTCAGAAGCAGCGCCAGCGCTCTGCGGGAATAATGGTTCTTTTTCAGATTCATAGGTCCTCCTTATATTTTTTGTTTTTTATCCGCGTTGAAAACGATGTCTTTTTGGCTATCGCCCCCTTTCCCGGCTGCAAAGACGTTTTTGCAGATATTCGTTCCAATCCTTGCCGCAGCGCGGTTTCTCCACGGTAACGGCATACCCCTGTAACTGATACTTTTCCTGTAATTGCTGGGCGGCTTTCTGCCCAGGCTCGTCCGCGTCCAGACACAGCGCAATACGGCGGATCTCCGGATGTGCCTGCAAATAGGTCTGCAGTGCGCCGTCATAGAGTCCGCACAGAGCAACGGCGTTGGTTGTGTCTCTATGGAGCGTGAGGTAACTCATCAGATCGATGGGTGCCTCAAAGACAAGCACCAGATCTGACTGCGGATCGTGCGGGAGGGAGAAGCCTGTGTTTTTGTCGCTACCGGGAGCGTCTCCCTTGAAGCCGGGACCGTCCAGATCATAGGTGCCGCGCAGTCCCGCGTACTTTGCCTGTCCGGATTCATCCCTGCCGACGAAGACGCAGTTATGATGTACCGCATCCTCATACAGCAGGCCGCTGTTCATAAACTGCCGGATCACCTGTGCGGCGATGCCGCGCTTACGGAGATAGGCGAAGACCCTGCGGTCATCCGCATTGCGGGGCGGCAGGGAAAACTCCTGTTTCGGGCTGATCGGCTTTGGCTGCGGAATGGGCGCGTCTCTGGCTTTCCCATGGAAGGTCAGAAGGTACTCCACAGCCTCTGGAAAGCTCTTGCCGCAGAATTGCTGCAAAAAAGTAATGGCATCCCCGCCGGTATTCTGGGAATACCGGAACCAGGTACGCCGGTCCTTGATCCGCAGGCTGTCCATCTCCGCGGTAGTATGGAAGTGTCCCACGCGCTTGACCTGATAGCCGAGGTGGGAGAGCAGCTCCGGCAGGTCCGTTTCTCTGGCGATCTGCATTTCTGTGTCTGTGAAGCGATTTCTGATCTCGCTTGCCATAATGTGTGCCTCCTTTCTGATGAAACGCAAAAAGCCACCCTGGGCATCCGATATATTCGGATGCCCAGGGTGGCTTTTCCCTAAATCGTGTTCTTTTGTTTTGGCTTTTGTGCGGGCTTACACGGCGTTATCTTCGTCGGGGGTGTCCGTGTCCGCTGGAGCGGTCACGTCGGCCACACGGGGCGCGACAGAGGCCTCAGTGGGGGCGTTCTGCTCTGCGGTGTTCTCGGCGTCCGCCTCGTCCAGTGCCTGCGAGATTAGGCCCAGCACGAAGTCCCGCTGGGTGAGTTTTTTGCCGGTGCGGAGCGACTCGCGCTCCAGGTGACGCTTGATGCGCTGGAAGAGTTCTTCGGGAATCTGGAATGCCAT
>ERZ809152.1156-NODE-1156-length-11223-cov-3.374642_pt1 | contig 11223 bp, 6 predicted proteins | sample MGYA00520518_ERZ809152 | MGnify/ENA primary metagenome ERZ809152 (study PRJEB31570, sample SAMEA3212996) | Homo sapiens | biome: human-gut; feature: human gut; material: fecal | place: Sweden | collected 2011 ...
GCCATAACTTCTTCTCCGGCCTCTATATCCAGGATAACTGGTATGCCGGCTTTAAGGGTATAAATTTTACAATATTCCCTAACCTCGTTCACTTCCTCCTCTACCTTTACCAGGTGCCTCTGATTTTGAAAAACATAACGGAAATGTGATGATAACGAATAAATCAAATCCTTTGCCGCTTCACTCTTCCTGTTTTCAAGAAGCGAATCAATAGTATTTAAACAGTTTAAAAAAAAATGTGGATTAACCTGAAGCTGGTAATATTGAAGCAGTGCATTATTCGCCCGGATCTGCTCCCGGTATTTCTCTTCACGAAGCTCGACAATATCTGTTATCATTGTATCTATTTCCCTGTTAATATTATCAAATTCAACAATACTCCATCGTACCTTTTCTGCTGCCTTTGCATCTTCTTTCATTTCATTGGATTTTATGACCAGATGTTCCACCGGCTGTAAAAGTATTCGGTTCAGCCCCCGTAACAAAATCAGGAGAATCCCAATCAACACAACAGGAAAAATCAGCATATAAATCCATAAATTTGAGCAGAACATCAATTCATATAAAGTCTTCTGTTCACGAATCAGAACCAGATCCATATCACAGTTAGATACCTCTGACTTTACCATAAAATGCTTATTCCCTTTATGTCCTTTAGAATTGGGAAGAAAATTCTGTATTTCATCTTCTTCGGCAAAGTTATTTCCATCAACAGAAATAACTTTTCCCGATTTATCAGAAAATGCCAATTCATATTCCTCTGACTTTTCAAAATAACGGCTTAAATTTATAAGACTGCCAACATACTTTCCATTCATGCCGTAAGAATAGGAATAATAGATTTCGTTTTCATATTTAAAGTATCCTGTATTTTTATAATCGGAAAGAGTATCCAGGAGAAATGATTTAGCTTCACCAATCAAAAGGTTCCCGCTTCCGGAGAATTGCCGATCATTCCATACAAACCGAAATGCCTTCTTTGGTATATCAAGAAAATACATGGCACCCATATAATCCGCGGAATTAATATACTTTGACAATGTATTCTGAAGAAGATATGCCGTACCATGCCATTCGAACTCTGATATGCCATCATGTACGAGTTTTTCATAATTCACATCTTCTGCATAGATCATATTTACATTATTGAATATATTGTTTAGTTCATAATTTATTTTTTCAGCATAATTATCGACTATAACCTGACTTTCTTCAATGTCTTTTTCCTGATAATAGTTTAAAATAGTAACTGTATATGAGAAAAACAGTATGAAAAACAAACCCAGGGTCACTGCCCAGAACAAAAATAGCATTTTTTTCAGTGAAATTTTTCTTTTATCCATATTGCCCCTGCTTCCCGGTACATTGCTTATATATCGATACTGTGGATATCTCCGTAACAAACTTCTCAAATCTTTTGTGAGATTATTATTAATGATAACATTCTTATTCTAATTAAGTCTACTCCTAAATATATCCAGCGGCGGCTGGCAATCTGCCTGTATAAATAACGAAAAAACAGTCCGGATTTTTATGGATAAATCCGGACTGTTTTTCGTTCTTCCTGCCTTTTTATCACTTTCTGCCAATTCCGATAACATCATGGACAAAATACAATGCCATCGCCTCCATCCGGCGGTTTCCGTTCTCCGTAAAGCCATGTATTTCTCCGGTAAACACCTCCAATTTCCCCTGGGCATATTCCTCCGCCGCATTTTTACCGTACTCTATCGGCACGATCTCATCCTGATCCCCATGCATAATCAATACCGGCTGTTTAAACTTTCTGATGTATGTATGGATATCAAGCCCCCTCAAGGTACGGAAAAACTTATTTCCAAGTTCCATCCCCCAAAATTCCAGTTTTGGAGGAATATCCTCTTCCTTTTCAAAACGTGTATTCCAGTTATCGGGAATACAAAGTGCAGGATACAGCAATATCAGGCCTTTTACATGCTCTCTTCTGTCAGCGGCCGCCATAGCGCTCACAAACCCTCCCTGACTTCCTCCGAAAAGGAATATCCGGTCTTTTTGTACCTGCTTCCATGTAAGAACCTCATCCAAAACAGCGCACAGATCCTCTTCCTCCGTATACAGGGTCATTTCCGTCGTAGAGAAACCACTTTCATCCCGTACGCTCCCGCCGCAGAAAGTATAGCACACCGTACCGATTCCATTCTCAGCAAAATACTCCGCTGAAATTTCAAAATCAGATTTATGTCCGTTATATCCATGGCTCATAATGATAAGCGGATATTCCTTAGCATCAGGCTCGTAAAAAAAGCCGTATACCGTTCTTCCGTGATGTGTAACCAATACCTCTCTCTTTTTCATCTTCTCTCCCATTTTTCAAAAATATAATCTAATGCTGGGCTTTCTCCGTAATCTTATCCCTGTTCTTTTCAAATACCGGCTGCATATACTTCTTAAAAACCGGCATAAGTTCATGATCATAATTGCAGCGAAGCTCCGCTTTTACATCAAATACCATTGTCTGCTCTTTCTCAGGTATGCTGGCAGGCCAAAAAGGCAGATTACCATGATTCGGATCGCCACTCCTGGCAAAAGCCATTACCGTATCAAAAATCAGTTTCTCCAGACTTTCTGTACATCCTTCCTGTGTGGATGGTACAAATTCAGTATTATGGAATACGTAGGGAATATCAGAACAATGCCAAGGTGTCGAACCTCCTTCTATAGGCATGTCGTGATTAAACATATAAGAGTAGGTGCACTGGTTCAATCCGCTTCTTAAACGAATATATTTGTGTATGCCATTTCGGAAAATATAGTCCATTCTCACAATATCGCTGATATGTCTTTCAGGATATGCTTTCTTAAACAGGGGAACAAGCTGCGCAGAAGCTTCAGTACCAAGCATTTCTTCCACAATCCGGATTTCCGCTTCCTCTGACATTTTCTTTTTATCCGCATTTCCCGGAACAAAAGAAGCCATCTCACCGAACACGGATCCCACCAACATGGGAATATGAGCGGTTTCCTTCCTGAATCCATAAAGCAGCGGATCTCCTGCGTAAAACTCGTTACGGAAAGGTAAATCTCCCACATACCTGTTTTCTTTTGCAAAATCAGGACGCACCTTCAAATAGGCATCCGCCAGTCTCTGATATGGAACCTCCTCAAGCTCTTTTACCTTACTGACGGACAATTCAGCCATAATGCTTTCAGCCAGGGCTTTCCCGCTTTCTTCTTCAGCCGGCCTTTCCACATCAAGGACACCGCTCATAGAATACCCTTTCGCATATAATCCGTCCGCTCCCGGAGATTGCAGCAAGGTAGTTACTTTTCCCCCGCCTCCGGACTGACCGAATATAATCACATTATCCGGATCTCCTCCAAATTTTTCCACATTTTCCTGAATCCATTTCAGTGCTGCAATAATATCATCTCCTCCTGCATTTCCGGAATTCATATATTCATCACCAAACTCAGAAAGGTCAAAGTATCCTATAATGTTCAGCCTGTGATTAATAGAAATTGTAACCACATCTCCAAATCTGCTCATGTTTTCGCCTTCATATGCTATATGTTCAATGGCAGATCCCGATTCATATCCGCCGCCATGAAGCCATACCATAACCGGGCGTTTCTGTTCATCACAGGCCGGCGTCCACAAATTCAGATTCATACATTCTTCGTTCATAGGCCAGTAGCGGTGCGGAACAAATATTTCCCCGTTCGGTTTTGGCAGATACAGCTGCGGACAAACATATCCATAGCTTGTGGCATCAAACACATCCTTCCAAGCCGTAACAGGCTCTGGCGCATGGAATCTCTTCGCCTTCGCATACGGGATCCCTTTAAATACATAAATATCCTTCAGGATATATCCCCTTACTTTTCCTTTCGTAGTTTCTACTACTGCCGTTCTGTCATCAAATTGAAATCTTGTCTCCATCTTCCCCTCCATTAACCTTTTATTGATCCAATCATAACACCTTTTACAAAATATTTCTGTACAAAGGGATAAATACAAAAAATCGGAAGTGTACCCACTACGATAACAGCATATTTTACCACTCTTGTCAAAAGAAGCGTTGCCGCCGAGCTTGCACTGTCTCCTGCCGCCAGCATACAAGCTGAAGCGGCCACAAGTCTCTATCCTGAAGATATATCATAGCTATAAAGTAACTGTTCCACTGTGCAACAATCAGGAATAAAGCGATTACGGCTAAACTGGCTTTGGACAAAGGATAATAAATCCGGAATAATATTGTCCATGCGCCGGCACCATCCAGTTTTGCACTTTCTTCCAGGCTATCGGGAATCGACAGGAAAAAAGTCCGCATTATGATCAGATTCATTGGAGTAATGCATCCCGGAATAATAATAGCCCACATGGTATCCAGCATATGCAGGTTATTCATAAGTATATAGTTGGGAATCAGGCCTCCGTTAAACATCATAGTGAAGGTGATCAGCAGCATCACCGGATTTTTCAGCTTCAGATTCTTTCTTGACAGCACATATGCACCAATTGATGTAAAAAGCACTCCAAGCAATGTCTGCACCGAAACATATATCAATGTATGCAGGTATCCATTCCAAACTGTATATGATTTCAGGACTTCTCTGTATCCGATAAGTGAAAATTTTCTCGGCCATAATACAAGCCCCTTGCTCAGGGCAAGAGCTTCCGGTTCCGAAAAAGAGGACATAATCACATGAATAATCGGCAGGATGCAGATAACCGATATTGTGGTCAGCAGTATTGCATTACATACCGAAAACACAGTTTTTCCCACACTTTTTGATTCAACCATAGTCCCTCCTAGAACAAGTTCGTGTCGCTGAACTTTTTCGCCAGCTTATTTGCCACAACAATAAGTACAAAATTAATTACAGAATTAAACATTCCGACTGCTGTTGAATAACCGTAGTTGAACTCTTGCAGACCTTTTCTGTATACAAATGTGGAGATTACATCTGCCGTTTCATAAATGTTTGCATTATACAGAAGTATAATTTTTTCTGCGCCTACAGCTAACATAGTTCCGCATTTCAGTATAAGCATAATAATAATCGTAGAAGAAATTTCCGGTATTGTAATATGTATCGTCTGCTGCCACCTGTTTGCGCCATCTATTGCGGCGGCCTCGTACAATTGCTGATCAACTGCAGATAGTGTAGCGACATAAATGATACTGGAATATCCCAGCCCCTGCCAAAGCTCGCTTACTGTCATTATTGCCCTGAAATATTGAGGATCAGCAAGAAGATTTTTGCTTTCTCCTGTCAGCGCCGTCATTAACGTTCCTCCCAGAATCCCGTCTGAAGAAGTAAAATCAATAATAATGCCTGCCAGTACCACCAAAGAAATAAAATATGGCATATAGGTGATTGTCTGCACTGCCTTCTTAAATCGCAGCCGCCTGACTTCATTCAGTAACAAGGCGAATATAATTGGTAGCGGGAAGCAGATTAGCAGGCTTAGCAGGCTGATGATAACCGTATTTCTCAGTACACGGCCAAAATACACGCTGTTAAAAAAATCTATGAAATTTTTTAAGCCCACAAAGCTGCTTCCGAGAATTCCGCTTGCCGGCCGGAAATTCTGAAAGGCTATTACCAGTCCCCCCATAGGGATATAGGAAAACACGATAAAATAAATGAGTACCGGAAGCAGCATCAAATAGTAAGCTTTGTTTATTTTAATATCATGGAGTAAGCTTTTTTTCTTTTTCACATCCATCTCTCCAATGTCATCTGTCATTATATCTGTCATAGCCAGTCTGATAGATACTCAAGGCATCTTCAATTCCCATAGAGTAAATCTGCCGGACGGTATTATCCCAGTTTGCCAAAGCCGCACCGTCAGTGATTGCCTTGATGGTTTCCTCCTGCACATAGGTGGAAATATCACTCATAATTGTTGATACCTGCTGCTCTTCTTCTGCTGTCAGAGACCAGATCGTATTATACTGTTCTGTCGATTCTGTCCAGATTCTATTCCATTCCTGATTCTCTTTTGATTTAAATTGCGCATTCCGGTATTTCGCTTCATCCGATACTGCAAAAACACACGCTACATTCAGGCGAAGCCCATCAGAAGAACCTGAGGGATAATTCAATATTTTATCAGTAAACGTCGGTTCACCGTCAACTAATGTATAAGTTTCTCCTTCAATACCAAAATTGCTTATTCTTACACCAGCATCAGAACATAAATAGTCAATAAAATTCATGGCAAGCTTGGGATCGGAACAATTCGATGTAATTGCAAGCCAGCTGCCATTTCCGCAGTATAATTCCTTAATGGATACTTTAGGTATCGATTCATCTGTAACCTTTTTCGGATATCCTACTGCAACAGCCTCTGCGCCTGGAACTGTATTCTGCAAAGTCATCACCATAGAAGGCAGCGGGCCATCTAATGTATAACAGGCTCCAATCTTTCCTTCACCAAACATTGCAAGAAAAGTATCCATTGTGGAGAGCAAAGATCTTGTCATAAATTCCTTATCCAGCAATCCTTCCTGATACCATCTGTTCATTGTTGTCAGATACTCCTTGTACCCAGGCTCAACTGCGCCATAGGTCAGTTTGCCCTCCTCCCCAGGATATATGCCAACATCATTGCGGAAGTCAACCGGAGCCTTCTCTATTCCATATGCCGCCAGCAATGCCTGATCCATTCCTGTCGTGTTCAACATACTATATGGCACCTCAATGCCCATATCTTTAAATGCCAGGAGAGTTTTTTCCCATTCTTCCACTGTTTGCGGTACATCCAGACCGGCTTTATCCAACAGATCCTTTCTGATAACCTGTCCCCACCACTGAAGTTCCTTTCCTTCAAATTCAGGCATATATTTTGCATAGGCAACAGCCATCCTGTTTTCAAGGGTCGTAGCTTCCTTATATGACTGCTCATTTTCCTTAATCAATTCCAGATAATTGGGCATATATTCTTCCGCATAAGGTGCAAGGTCGATAAAACAGCCATCTTCCACCGCCTGATCCATACCTCCCGGATAAGAAATGCCTGCATTTCCCACAATAATATCCGGATAGTTACCAGATGCAATCAAAAGGTTAAACTGTGCCGCTTCCTCTCCTACAGCCGGAACAATATAATTAATTTTAATGTTGGTATTTTCCGAAAGCTTTTGATAAGAAGGATTACTGTCAATCAACTGCTGCGTGAAGGTCTGTGCCCCTGAAAAATTGGCGCCGCCTATGGCAAAGAAAACATCGAGTTCCTTCTGTTCTTCACAAAGCGGTCCAACATAATTATTATTTTCATCTCTGTTATTTAAAGCCGCCGTGTCACTATCCTGCACTCCCTGTGTGGTATCTTCCGTTTCCAAAGGAACCGGCATATCTGTCACTGCCTGACTCTCCGGCGTTTTTCCGCTTGTTTTGCAGCCTGCCATTGCTGCTGCCGTTAACGCCATAAGTCCCAATACTGCAATTCCCTTTCTTATTTTACCTTTCATTGCTGCCTCCTGTTCTTTTCCTAATAATTGAGGTACCTGTCATCAGTTTCCTTTCCAATACAAATCTATCCGGATCCAAAACAAATCTGTGTAACAGAACATTAGCACAGTTATTATCCTGTTGAAAGTTCCTTTTACAAGCCGTAGGAAAAGAAAAAATGCCATTTTCTGACCTTTTTCGGTGAAAATGACATTTTCCGCACAAAATTAAAACAAAACTGACATATGAAAACTCCTGTTATTCCTTCTTCTCACACCTATTTTGCTTTCTATATTCCGTGGGCGTAATTCCTTCCGCCTGCTTAAAAGAACGAATCATAGTTCTGTATGAGTAAAAACCTGACTGCTCCGCAATATCATTAATATTCAAGGAAGCATCTTTCATCAAAAATTTCACCCGCTCTATCCTCATTTCATTCACATACTGGCTGACTTTCATATTATATTGTTTTTTCATCAGGCGAGTAACATATCCTTCCGATATCTGAAATTTCTCCGCTATTGATGAAAGAGAAAGACCCGGGCTTGTATAATTTGTGTCAATGTAATCTTTTATTCTTTCTGCCTTCGGTCTGAGAGGCTCATTTGCTGCCAGATTATTTTTAAGCATATACAGAAGTTGTGTCAGCCAATCGGCAATTCGATTATTATCACAGCAGTTCATTATGCTCATTATTTTTTTATCACAATCAGATGAGAATTCAGAACTGTCGGACACAGCATCTCGTATCAGGAAAAGAATATGGAACAGATATAATCTAATCCCTGCATCATCATTATCCAAATTACTGACATCCTGTATCAGTTCCTTTACTAATTTTTCCGCACTATTATAATCTCTGCTTTTCAGGAAATTAACAAATCTCCATTCTTTTCGGCTCTGAATATTTGAATCAATCTCTCTGTCTATATTTTTCCCCCAGTCCCCCATTGCCAGTAAACATTCACTGTAACTGCTGCGTAACTCTGTCAGACGGATACATTCAAAACTGCAAAACCAGGAAACAGAAATCCCCATTCGCTCTTTCAGAAATTCCTTGGTTTTATTGCTCTTCTCCTCTATCAGCGCTTCCGCTTTCCGTTCTTCCTGATTGCTGTAATTAATCAGCAGTACAACAAAATTATCACATTCAACTGGTTCTACCACAGGAAAGGCTTCTTTCATACATTCGGTTGCAATATTCTTTATCAAAAAATGAACCAGATCATAAGTATCTACCCTATTCTTTGCATCATTATCAAAAAAAAGAGTTGAATAGTCTTCTACAGAAAAAAGAACCATGCGAAATATATGATGTGGAAAATGAATACAGTACTGGTCCAGCACGTTTTCGATTTCTTCTGATGAGACATAATAACCTTTTATAATCCGGCTTAGAATATTATTTACAATAACATCCCTCTCTTGATCCATTTGATTTTTCAGTGCATATCGATCCTCCGCAACTTCCTGGAAGGCCTTCTGCAAATATTCAAATTCACCTTCCGACACTTCAATGGGATGCTGCCTGCCAATTGTCTGAATTAGCTTCAACACCGGATTATACTGTTTTTTTACCAGGTAGCGGGCCAGAAGCATGCTGGCGACTAAGCTTACCAATATGAAGCATATATAAGCGTTCCTGCTGTGGTAAATATCCTGAAACAGCGAAGCCGTATCTATCCCGCAATAATACTCCCAGTTTTCCGTCTCCGATTTTACTTTGGCGATAAATATATCTTCTCCCTCTTTCTGCATCCTTGTATAAGAGTCCATTCTCATAAGTTCTTCTGCGCTTTCACCATCATAACTTTTTCTCCGGCCTATATCATAGAAAATACCGGAATCAGTCATAATACCTTCCAGTGCCCTTCCTGAATTTGAATTGCCGGCTTCGAAATCCAGCTGAATCAGAATCCAGCCATCAGGATTCCTGATATACTTAGAAGTAATCACGTTATAATAATACAGGTGCGATTGACCGATACCGTCTTCCAGAACTAAAACCGACTGCCCTGAATGCTCCAGAAGATCCCATAATTCTTTTTCACTTCTGTTAAAATGCCTTTCGTAATCAAAACCATTGGTTCCTCTTTCATTAGATGCCTGTCTGGGTGATATCAGATACCTGCTCTTTCTGGAAAACACAAAAATATCTTTGATACAGACTTCGTTTGCCATCTGAGCCTGTAAAAACTTAAACACCGCCTGTATTGCAAGTTTGCTTTCTCCGCTTTCCGTTGTTTCATGTCCCATGAAACCAATCACATAAGGGTTTTCCGCTAACTGCCTGCTTATAATATGAACTGTCTCCATCTTCCCATCGCATACATATTTTAGCTGGTTCACACTATTCTCCTGCATTTGCTGAAGCTGTTCGGAAAGGACTTTCCCAATATAGGAAAACATAAAGAAACTGAGAAGGATAGGCACACAAATCACTGTCATATAAGAAGCAAACCATAAAAGAAAAGTTTTGCTGCCTTTCCTGTATTTCTTCAATGTCTTTTTTTTTGATAACCCACTGATAATTCCTCACCCCCAAAAGACAATTAAACCATCAATTCCTAATCCTCTGCCTTTTTTATTGCCTTAATCCATTTTCCGCCATACGCACCAGACACATTTTATAATCTGATCAATCTTCATGAAAAAATAAATCCAGAATGCAGGCATCTTCCATACCAGCCCTGCCAGAATTCCCAGCGGAACAGAGGCCAGCCAAAGGAACAGAATATCGGCAAACATTAAGAATTTCGTATCCCCACCACCGCGGAGCACTCCTTTTGTCAGTATGGAATTGGCCGAAGTAAAAATCAGGATAACAGCAACCGATTCCATCAGCTGCTCCGCTATCCGACGTGTTTCGTCCTGAATATGGTACATACCGATTACAGGCCCGCTGATAGCCAGAATTACCACACAGGCCGCCACACCCAACAATGCGCCGAAAATCAGGAAGGTATACCCTTCTCTCTGCGCCTGCTCTCTTTTTCCTTCTCCCAGGGTATGCCCTGTGATTATGCATCCGGCCTGGCTGATCCCCTGTGTGAGAACCGTAGTCATCTGCTGGGTAACGGCGGGAATGGGATTGGCCGACACAAAAGCGGCGCCGATCCTCCCCATAATCATGGCAATTGCACTGTTTCCCAACGCCAGGAGGGAATCGCTTATCAACACCGGTATACAGATTTTTAAATATTCCGGTACCAGCCCATGGCAGTCCATAAACAAATCCTTAATCCGATAACCTATGTTTTTATCCCGCAAAAAAAAGTAGATGGCAATCGCTGAAAATTCTATGATTCTCGCCAGCAGTGTCCCCAGCGCCGCTCCGGCAACTTCCATACGCGGCGCACCTAAATTTCCGAAAATGAAAACCCAGTTAAAAAACAGATTCGCCATAAAGCTGACGCTGGAACAGATAAGCGGTACTTTAGCCTGCCCCACACTTCTGAGTACAATCGTGCAGGTAAGTGACAATCCCAGTAAAAGATATGTAGGCACCGACCAATTGAAATACCGGATCCCTTCCCTGATAATATCCGCATCCGGCGTATATATACGCATCAGCGCCCCCGGAGCCAGAATCGTAGCCGCCATAAACAGCAGACCGAAAACAATGCACAATCGAAGCATGATGGTAATGGACTGCTTCAGAGAACAGGAATCCTGCATTCCCCAAAACCTGGCTACCATAACCGAAGCCCCCATGCCGATTCCCATGCAGCATACATGATAGATATTAATGAACTGGTTTGCCAGGGAGGAAGCCGATAGAGC
>ERZ809152.1170-NODE-1170-length-11127-cov-3.279986_pt1 | contig 11127 bp, 7 predicted proteins | sample MGYA00520518_ERZ809152 | MGnify/ENA primary metagenome ERZ809152 (study PRJEB31570, sample SAMEA3212996) | Homo sapiens | biome: human-gut; feature: human gut; material: fecal | place: Sweden | collected 2011 ...
ATTTTAGCTGTGCCGTCATAGGAGAAAGTAACCTTATCAAAAACCACATCTCCCTGAATCTGTGGAAGCTCCCTCACTCCATCCTGATCGGTGATAGCAGAGGGGGTATCCATGATTTCAAATACTCGTTCCGCACCCGCTATATTGGTAATCATCTGATTATAGAAATTACTCAGGTTCATAATAGGATGCCAGAACATGGAAATATAGGTTCCGAATGCGATGAAGGTACCGATGGATACCTTATCCACTCCGATTATGATAATGCCTGTAAAATAAAGGGAAACAATTCCCAGGCCCCAGCAGAAATCGATGACAGAACCGATAGCGTCATTCAGGCGGACCGCATGGATAAAGGAATCCCTGTGCTCCTTTGTCAGCTCCCGGAAGGTTTCCATGGTTTCTTCTTCGGCCCCGAAGCTCTGGATGATCCGGATACCGGACAGATCTTCGTGGACAAAAGCATTCAGGTTGGAAGATTTTTTCCGGTGGATCTGCCATCTTTTATGAGAGCGTGTCTGGATATACCAGATGCAGACCGCCATTAAAGGAAGACTGACCATGGAGGCCGCCGCCAGCCCCGGGCTTTTTACAAACATAATTGCCACTACCGCGCAGATGGTGATAAAATCCGGGATCAGAGTGGTGACACAATTGGACAGTACATCCTTCAGGGAGTTGATGTCGCCGATAATACGGGCGAGAATTTTTCCTGTGGGACGGCTGTCAAAGAATTGGAAATCCAGGGTTTGGATATGGGTATACAGCTCCTGGCGGATGGTGACAAGGATGCTGTTGCATACTTTTGCCATCACATACATACGAAGCTTGATTCCCAGGACCATAATCAGGTTCAGGACAATGGCAAATAGGATCAGTCGCCCCAGTCCCGTAAAATCCCCCGCGGTGATATAATCATCCACCGCGGATTCCATGATCAGAGGATTTAACAGGGTTACAACAACACAGAACCCCATGATAAACAAAACACCTACGATCTGCAGCTTATAGGCGAGCAGATATTTAAAGAGGCGTCCCAATGTGGCCATTTTCCCGACTTCTATAGTTTTTTCGTCATCTCTGTAAGAATTAACAGGCATGTTTTTACGCCTCCTTTCTTTCCTGGCCGGTGCCGAGCACACCATATTGTGCCTGCCAGGTTTCATAGTAAAGCCCCTTCTGGGAAAGAAGGCTTTCATGTGTTCCTCTTTCCTTAATAGAACCGTTTTCCAGCACGATGATCTCATCCGCGTTGCGGACCGCGCTGATACGATGGGCAATAATCAGTTTTGTGGTATCGGTAAGTTCCAGCAGCGCCTGCTGGATAGCGTATTCCGTTTCCATATCCAGAGCGCTTGTGGAATCATCCAGGACCAGAATCGGATTTTTCTTGGCGATGGCGCGGGCGATGCTGATACGCTGCTTCTGTCCGCCGGAAAGGCCGACTCCCCGCTCCCCGATCACCGTTTCATATTGTTCATCCAGCTTTTCAATGAATTCACTGGCCTGGGCGCAGGCGGAAGCCCCGCGTATTGTCGATGCGTCCACCATACCCCTTTTTCCCAGCTTTACATTTTCGCTGATTGTGTCGGAAAAGAGGAAAACATCCTGCATGACAAGAGAGATATTGCTTCTCAGCTGTTTTAAGGATAAATTACGGATGTCAACGTCATCCACATAAACATTTCCGTCTGTAGCGTCATACAAACGCTGCAGCAGCTGGATGATAGAGGTCTTTCCCGCGCCTGTGGCTCCCATAATGCCGATGGTATTGCCGGGCTGCACACAGAAAGAGATATCATGAAGGATTTCATAGCCGTCTTCCTTATGAAAGGACACATTTCTGAATTCCACCTTCCCTTTCACTGCGGGAAGTATTTCAGGAACCTCAGGTTCCGAGATAGAAGGCTTTACATTATATATTTTTCTGATTTTGCGGTAGCTTCCTACGGCAGAGGAGAAGTCATTGGAAAGCCAGCCCAGCATTTCCATGGGCCATACGATGTTCATGGAATATTCCACAAAGGCGCTCAGGCTTCCGATACTCAGCTTGCCCTGAATGACCAGCCCGCCTCCGAAAAACAGAATGATCAGTGGAAGAAGCTTTGTTATCAGGGAAAAGTAAGGATAATATTTTACAAAAACCTTGGACTGACGCATATTCAGTTCATAATAACGGTTATTGTGAGACAGAAACTTTCCGATTTCAAATTTTTCCCTCGCAAAGGCCTTAACGGTACGCACACCGGCCAGATTTTCCTCTGCCACCGTATTAAGAACGGCGTTTTCTTCGCTGATATCTTCATAAATAACTCCCAGACGGCGTTCCTCAAGAATGGCAATGGTACCGGTGATCAGCATGGCGGCGGTAGGAATCAGCGCCAGCTTCCAATTCAGGCGGTACATACAGAAAAGCACGATGCCGGTATGGAAAACCACTTCAAGGATGAGCATGCTCACATAACTGACCGCATTCCAGATTCGGTCGATATCATCCTTGACGCGGGACATCAGTTCTCCGGTGTTGGTTTTGTCAAAATAATCCGCGCTCAGAGACTGTATATGGGAAAAAAGGTCCTTTCGCATATCAGTTGCGATGGAAGAGCCAATCCGGTCAAAAGTGAACTCTTTGGTATAGCCGAACACACAGCGGCCGGCGCCCACAATAAGGATGCCGCCCAGCAGGTATTTCAGGATTTCAATCCGCCCGCCTACGATAACATCATCGATAATATGCTTTGTGAGCTGTGGTGACACCATATCTAAGGATACGGCGATTACCATGGAAACGAATCCGAGAAGATAACCGAATTTGTGTTCCATTAAGTAACTGGATAACTTTTTCATAATTGTGATAGATCCCCCTTATGTAAGATTGTAAACCGGGAAAATGAAAGAAAAGAAAGAGGAAGCAGAATATGCTTCCCGGCGTGGTGAAGGCAGTAAAACGGCCTTTGGAAATGTCCCTGCCAACAGGCAGAGGGATGTATTTCCACAAAAAAACCACGCCAGAATTACCTGTCGTGGTAAAATGCCGCCTTAGCCCTTTATGAATAAGAAATACGGTATAAAATCCCGTAAGATCTTAGAAAGTGAGCGAAGCGCTGTAATACCAAGAGGCAATCCCCAGTCTGTTCTCATTGTCCGATGCTGCAGTGATCTTTCTGTTTCCGTTCGACATAGGTTTTACCTCCTTTTCTTAATATTTGTTTCGGTTACAGAGTACTTATACCTTACCACGGTGCCGTGTGTTTTGTCAATTCCCTTTTTATAATTATGTAGTATAATCCCGATCCAGATTTATTACAGCATAATAGGAGGGATCCAGGCCGCGTATTTTCTCTTCCATAAAAGAGGTGATTTCGGAATCGCTGTATTGGAAGTGGAAGGGGACAAGAATATCAAATATGATATTGGTATGTGTGGGCCCTTTAACGATACGGAAATCATGCAGGTTGAGAGAAGCGTCCAGTTCATGGAGAAAAACAGTGGCTTTTTCTTTCAGCTCCTGTGTCTGGGCGTCATCATTCATAACAGGATCCATATGAATGACCGCCTCACAGTGGAGCTCCCGGTTCAGATCGCGTTCGATATTGTCTATGGCGTCATGCAGATGAAGCATGTCTCCCGAGGCGGGAACCTCCGCATGCAGGGATATCATTACCCGGCCCGGTCCGTAATCGTGTACGACCAGATCATGGATTCCGAGGACGTTGGGATTGCTGAGCACAATGGATTCAATCCGTTTTACAAAGGCTTTCTCAGGAGGCTGTCCAAGCAGGGGGCTGATGGTATCTTTCGCGGCGGAAAAACCGGCATAGAGTATGAAGATACCTACCAAAAGGCCGCACCAGCCATCGATATGAAGGCCGGTAAATTTGCCAATCAGGGTTGCTGCGAGCACAACGGCTGTGGAGAGCATGTCGCTGAAACTGTCCGTCGCTGTTGCCAGCATGGCGGAACTGGCGATTTCCTTCCCTGTTGAGCGGTTGTACAGGAACATATAGAATTTGACAGCGATGGATACAAGCAGGATGATAATAACCAGGGGAGTGCATTCCGTATCCTCCGGGTGCAGGATTTTAAGAAAGGAAGACTTTACAAGCTCAAATCCCATCAGCAGGATCAAAAGGGAAACCAGCAGCCCTGTGAGATATTCGATTCTTCCATGGCCGAAGGGATGCTCCGTATCCGGCTTCTGCCCGGCCATTTTAAATCCGATCAGTGTGAGCAGGGAGGAACCGGCATCGGAAAGGTTGTTGAAGGCATCCGCGGTAATGGCTATGGACCTGCTGATGGACCCGGCTAAAAATTTCCCTGCGAACAATAAAATATTAAAGGCAATTCCGATCCCGCCGCACAGGATCCCATAGGCCTGTCTGACAGCGGGCTGCTCTGTCTGATCATAATCCTTTATTAATATACGTGCAAGAAGACGCACCATATGATAACCTCCTATGTACAATAAATAATAATAAAAATAATCCGTTTCCGGTATTCCTCATTTTAACATTTCTTCCGGAAATTACAATCCCCGTCGTCAATTATTCCTGCGGGCAAAAACGTATTGCGCCTTTGGCGGAAAACGTGTATAATTTCAGAGGAATGAGCCGGAAGCGTGCAGCCGACGGTCTTATTATAACAGTTATCAGGATGTAACATTTACATTTTTATATGGTAGAAAAAGGAGAAAAAGATGAGCAAGAAACCAGTAGTATTAATGATTCTTGACGGCTATGGCCTGAACGACAAAAAAGAAGGAAACGCTGTGGCAGAAGCAAAGACGCCTGTCATGGACAAGCTGATGGCAGAGTATCCTTTTGTAAAGGGAAATGCAAGCGGGATGGCGGTAGGACTTCCTGACGGACAGATGGGAAATTCCGAGGTAGGGCATCTGAACATGGGTGCCGGCCGTATCGTATATCAGGAGCTGACAAGAATTACGAAAGAAATACAGGACGGCACTTTCTTTGAAAATCCGGCGCTGCTGGATGCGGTTGCCAACTGCAAAAAGAATGATTCCTCTCTTCATCTGTACGGCCTCGTATCCGACGGCGGTGTCCACAGCCACATTACTCATATTTACGGCTTACTGGAACTGGCAAAGCGGAATGGCCTTAAGAAGGTATATGTACATTGCTTCCTGGATGGCCGTGATACGCCTCCGTCCAGCGGCAAGGGATATGTGGAGCAGCTGGAAGCGAAAACGAAAGAAATCGGCGTTGGTGAAGTAGCCTCCGTTATGGGACGTTATTACGCCATGGACAGAGATAATAATTATGACCGTGTGAAGCTTGCATATGATGCCTTGACTAAGGGTGAAGGCCTGACAGCCCAGAGCGGCCCGGAAGGGATCCAGGCTTCCTATGACAGAAATGAAACGGATGAATTCGTGAAACCTACCGTAGTAACAAGAGACGGCGCGCCTTTGGCAACGGTTCAGGATAAGGACTCCATTATCTTCTTTAATTTCCGCCCGGACCGTGCGAGGGAAATTACCCATGCTTTCTGTGATGATGATTTCAGCGGCTTTGCAAGGGATAAGAGACTGGATATCACATATGTCTGCTTTTCAGAGTATGATCCCACCATTCCCAACAAGGAAGTAGCTTTCCACAAGGTGGATATCACCAATACCTTCGGTGAGTGGCTGGCTGATAATAATATGACCCAGGCCCGAATTGCGGAAACAGAAAAATATGCCCATGTTACATTTTTCTTTAACGGCGGCGTGGAGACTCCCAATAAAGGGGAGGAAAGAATCCTCGTGAATTCCCCCAAGGTCGCTACCTATGATCTGAAGCCGGAAATGAGCGCATATGAGGTATGCGGCAAACTGGTGGAAGCCATCAAGTCCGATAAATACGATGTGATTATCATTAATTTTGCCAATCCGGATATGGTTGGCCATACCGGTGTGGAAGGCGCTGCAATCAAGGCAGTGGAAGCCGTGGATGAATGCGTCGGCAAGGCAGTGGAAGCGGTGAAGAGCGTGGACGGCGTAATGTTTATCTGTGCGGATCACGGCAATGCGGAGCAGCTGGTGGATTACGAAACCGGTGCGCCTTTTACCGCACATACGACGAATCAGGTGCCTTTTATCCTTGTGAATTACGATCCTGCCTATAGTCTGAGAGAAGGCGGATGCCTGGCTGATATTATTCCTACCCTGATTCAGGTTATAGGAAAAGAACAGCCTGCGGAAATGACAGGAAAGTCCCTGCTGATTAAGAAATAAAGAATTTTGAATTCGGAATAAATCCAGGAAAGGAAATCTTTGCTTTTGTCTAAAAAAAGCGAAGATTTCCTTTTTTTGTAACAATTCTGTAACAAATTATTGCTATAATTGCCTGAATGTGGTACATTAAGTGTACCAGTATAATTAGTACACTTGACACAGCATTTACATGCAGAAAGGAGTCCTATGATTATACTTGATTATAAGGATGCCAGGCCAATATATGAGCAGGTGGTGGACAAGTTCCAGAAGCTTATCCTTACAGGCGCATTGGAACCAAATACCAAGATGCCCTCGGTCAGGAGTCTGGCGGTGGAGCTTTCCATCAATCCAAACACGATACAGCGGGCTTATTCAGAACTGGAAAGAGAAGGCTTTATATATACGGTAAAGGGCAGGGGGAATTTTGTGGCTTATGACGAAAGCCTTCTGCGTTACCGTAAGGATGAAATATACAGAAAACTGGAGGAAATTGTCAGGGAGGCCGGTGAAATAGGGATAAGCCGGCAGGAACTGTCGGCTTATTTGAAGGAACGGCAGGAGAAGGTCCTGCATGTAACTTCCGGGGAGGATTTTTGCTATGATTGAGATCAAAGATGTATCAAAGCAGTTTGGCAAAACCAGAGCGGTGGATCATGTAAGCTTTTCTGTAAAAGAGGAAAATGTGTTCGGTTTAATCGGAACGAACGGAGCTGGAAAAAGTACAATGCTGCGTATGCTTGCCGGAGTTCTTAAGCCGGACGCAGGCCTGGTTTTAATTGATGGCATGCAGGTATATGATAATGTTAATGCAAAGAAAATGTTTTTCTTCATTGGAGACGAGCCTTACTTTTTTTCCAATGCAACGCCCAGAGACATGGAGAAATACTACAGCAGTGTCTTTGCGGCATTCAGCAGAGAGTCCTATTATCTGTATCTGGCGAACTTCGGTCTGGACAGCAGACGGAAGATAAACACCTTCTCCAAGGGAATGAAAAAGCAGCTGGCCCTTATATGCGGGATCTGCTCCGGAACCAAATATTTATTCTGTGACGAGACCTTTGACGGGCTGGATCCGGTTATGAGACAGGGAATCAAAAGTATTTTTGCCCAGGAAATGGAGCGGAGAGGCCTGACTCCCATAATTGCCTCCCATAACCTGCGCGAGCTTGAGGATATTTGCGACCATGTGGGTCTTCTCCATCACGGAGGGGTGCTTCTTTCCAGGGAACTGGAGGATATGAAATGCAATATACAGAAGGTGCAGTGTGTCTTTTCCTCAGAGGAGGAAGCCGATAAGCTGCTGTCTGTCCTTGATATAGTTAAAAAAGAAAAAAGAGGCTCTCTGCATACCCTGACCGTAAGAGGGGGCAGAGATGAAATCCTGGCGCAGTTCGCCGCGGCGGAGACCTACTTTTACGAGGTCCTGCCTTTGTCTCTGGAAGAAATTTTTATCAGTGAAACGGAGGTAACCGGTTATGATATCAAAAAACTCCTTCTGGGTTAGGATAAGGGAAAATCTGAAAAGACGGGGCTGGACCGTTCTTCTGTGTATGCTGTCCATGTTCCTAGTGCTGCCGGTTTGCCAGGCTATGGCTATTTCTGTGGACAGGAAGAATGTGGAAAATGGCACAGTCTATTATATGGGCATTTTTGACGGACCGGAATGGGTAGCCCGTAATTTCATGAATGCCGTTTCCTTCGACCAGGTTCTTCTTATCATAACGGCTGCTTTTGCCGTATTGTTTGCCATTCAGGGATTTTCCTGGCTTTACAGCCGTAAAAAAACGGATATGTACATGAGTATGCCGGTTTCTTCCGTAAAAAGGTACATTACCATTTATCTGAATGGAATCGGAATCTATGGAGTATGTTATTTCTGTGCCCTTCTGCTCGCTTTTGCGGTGGGGGGAGTGCTTGGGGCGTTTTCCGTGAAAACCATACTGTTTGGGTTAGGCGGTTTCCTCTGCAATATGCTGTTTTTTACAGCCGTTTACAATCTTTCCATCATGGCGGTGATGCTGACGGGAAATGTACTTGTAACCCTGATGGGCTGCAGTGTATTTCTCCTGTATGAATACATGATACGTTTCCTTATGGACGGAATGCAGAGCGCCTTTTTCAGAACCTATTGTTCCTTTGGAAATACGACCAGTAATTCCTGGACCTCACCTGCATTTACATATCTGAACGGAATCAGTGACATGTCCAGCTATCTGTGGGGAAGCGGGAGCAGATACATGGTAAGCTTCCTGGAAAAGCTTGCGGTGATAGCCGTTCAGGCCCTGGTTTATGGAACAGCGGCATATGTACTGTACCGGAAAAGAAAAGCGGAAGCCGCCGGTATGGCTATGGCCTTCACGAAAAGCAAAAGTGTGATTAAGCTGCTGCTCATGATACCGGTTACCCTGCTGGCAGGGCTGTGGTTCAGAGGGCTTTCCGGGGACAGTGTGTTTTTTACCGTATTGGGAATGCTTATCGGCCTTCTGCTGAGTCACGGGCTCATTCAGATAATTTATGAATTTGATATCCATTCCGTATTAAATAAAAAATGGCATATTCTTGCTGCAGGAGCTGCCGCAGCCGCGATATTCTCTGCCGTATATTTTGATTTTACCGGATATGACACATATATACCGGAAACGGATGAAATTGCCAGCGTGGCGTTTACCTTCCGGCAGGATATTTATGGCTTCAGCAATTATGAAAGGCTGTTTGAAAAAAACATTTATTACAGCAATCATGAGGAATATATGCTTTCGCATATGGAATCTGAGGATACCAGGACGATTGAAGCGATCAGGACCCTGGCTGCCAGAGATCATGAAAAGGAAGTGGATATGAACTTTTATGATGACAGCAATGTTGTCGTTTATCTGAAATACAATCTGAAAAACGGGCGTTCTTTATGCAGGGCTGCTGCGGTGGATCTGGAACAGTCCCTGCCTGAGATGGATACCATTTTTGCAGACCGGTCTTACCAATATAACCGGTATCAGATAAATGATCCTGTCATGACGGAGAATGCAGATCTTCTGAAAGCTGTTTTCAGCAACGGGCTGGAGGAGGTGTCCTATCTGGGGGATATGAGCCGGCTGCTGAAGGTTTTGAGTGAGGATCTGGATGATTACAGCTGCAGCATGATGATGAATCAGCTGCCGGTGGGCAGCCTGAGCTTCAGATATCATGTGGACGGAGAGCCGGAGGGCAATTATTATTCCTGGACTTATCCGGTATATCCGGACTTTGAGGATACCATATCTCTTCTGAAGGAACAGGGCGCATATAAGGAACTTGCTGAAGATTATGCCTTTGTGGATGCCGGCCGGGTGGTCAGTGTCAGCGTAACCTGCTATAATCTGAAAGAAAGTGATGTTTTTTATTCCAAAAATGGCGGGCGTTCGGTGAGTTATTCCAATGAACAGATTATTACCGAAACCTTTACGGATGAAGAGGACATAAAGAAAATCTGTCCTTCATTATATCCCCGTTCCCTGATGGATATTTCCGGCTCCGGCATAACAGGGAGACTGCAGGATGATAATTATGATATCAGTGTTACCTTCAAACCTGGAATGGGACTTACGTCATCCAATGTCGGGTTTGTACCGATAATGGATCGCATCCCTGCGTTCGTGATAGAAAAAACAACTGCAAAAACGGAATAATCAGGTTAAAAATACCTTTTTCGGAAAATACTATGAGAGATAGTACTGGCTGTCAGACGGCAGCAGAAAGAGAGGAAGGTATGCATTTATATTTGGAAATTACGGACGTACATGCGAGAGAAATTCTGGATTCCAGAGGAAATCCTACGGTAGAAACAGAAGTAACACTGGAAAATGCGGTTACAGGAAGGGCGGCGGTTCCATCCGGAGCTTCCACCGGACAGTTTGAAGCGGTGGAACTGCGTGACGGGGAGACCAGATATTTTGGACTGGGTGTCCAGAAGGCCGTCAAAAATGTAAATACGAAGCTGAAGGCGGCGCTGTTAGGGAAGAATGCTCTTTGCCAGCTGGAAATAGACCGTATTCTGATGGATGCGGACGGAACGGACAACAAAAGCAACTTGGGAGCCAATGCGACGCTTGGCGTTTCCATGGCAGTGGCAAAGGCTGCAGCCAAAGCACTGGAAATTCCGCTGTACCAGTATCTGGGAGGAATTCATGCAAGACAGCTTCCTGTCCCCATGATGAATATCCTTAACGGAGGAAAGCATGCGGATAATACGGTAGACCTCCAGGAATTCATGATCATGCCGGTCCAGGCGGAATCCTTCCGGGACGGCTTACGCATCTGTGCGGAAATCTATCATAATCTGAAGAAGATCTGCAAGGACAGAGGGCTTTCTACAGCAGTAGGAGATGAAGGCGGTTTCGCTCCCAATCTGGGCAGCTCTTCCGATGTCCTTCGTCTGATAGTGGAGGCGGTAAAGGCCAGCGGCTATACCCCCGGACAGGATATCAAGATAGCTATCGATGCAGCTGCCAGTGAATTATATGATGAAAAATCAAAACGGTATTACTTCCCCGGAGAAAGCAGAATGAGCGGCCAGGAAGTATACAGGGATTCCGAAGCCATGGTGGAATATTATGAGGAACTGGTACGGGAATTTCCTATTTTGTCCATCGAAGACGGGCTTTTTGAGGATGACTGGGACGGCTGGAAGATGCTCACCGCAAGATTAGGGGATAAAGTACAGCTGGTAGGAGATGATCTGTTTGTCACGAATACCAAAAGGCTGGATGCGGGAATAAAGCTGGGTGTTGCGAATGCCATACTGATTAAGGTCAATCAGATCGGCACGCTTTCCGAAGCCTTTGAAGCGATCAGCATGGCCCAGAAAAATGGATACAAAACAATTATTTCCCATCGCTCCGGAGAAACAGAGGATACTACGATAGCGGATA
>ERZ809152.1171-NODE-1171-length-11126-cov-3.753861_pt1 | contig 11126 bp, 7 predicted proteins | sample MGYA00520518_ERZ809152 | MGnify/ENA primary metagenome ERZ809152 (study PRJEB31570, sample SAMEA3212996) | Homo sapiens | biome: human-gut; feature: human gut; material: fecal | place: Sweden | collected 2011 ...
AAAAAAAGAAGGGCGATTGCTCGCCCTGCCTTTATTTCTCGTATGTTTTGATTATTTGCCAAAGTGCGGTTTTCTGTTCCGGTGTCAGTACTGTCCATTTATCAAAGAGTTCCCGCAGCTCCGGCGTAATCTCAATCATTTCGCCCTCTGCAAAAAACTGTGCCATGGTAATGCCGAACGCCTTGCACAATGCTTCCAATGTGACCATGCTCGGAGTGTTGCCACGGCGGTAGATGTTGGATACTGTGTTCGGCGATAAGCCTGCCTCTTTGGCGATTTTGTAATCTGACCAACCGTGTTGCTCCTGCAATTCGATCAGCCTTTGACGGATGTCCACAAAACCACCTCACTTCCAGTATATATTCTATCACCACGTTTGGTGATGCCGTTAGAGCAAATGGGTGGAAGTAGTATAGCAAGTTATGGTGATATTTATACTTGAAACTTGCGCGTTCAGGCGGTAAACTATATTTGGGAAATGTGGTGATCCTTATGTCAAACGAGTCTGAACTCAGAAAGCGCCGGGTATGCTTTACCGGCCACCGCCCTGAAAAACTGAATAAAAGCGAGGTTGAAATCGTAGCCTTGCTTGAACGGGAAATCCGCGCTGCTATCACAGACGGTTTCCAGACTTTCATCTCCGGCATGGCCAGAGGTGTTGACATCTGGGCTGCAGAGGTCGTCCTTCGTCTCCGGGACAATGGCGCTCCGATTCATCTGATTGCTGCAAGCCCCTATCAGGGCTTTGAACGTGCATGGTCTCCGGCGTGGCAACATCGATATGCTTCGGCTCTGGCTGGTGCTGATATCGTTCGTTTCATTTCTCCGCAGTATGACCGTGGCTGCTTCCAACGCCGCAATGAATGGATGGTCGACCACGCTGGCCGTGTGATCGCCGTGTTCAACGGCGAGAAGGGCGGAACGAAAAACACGATTGATTATGCCGAACGGCAGAATGTCCCCGTAATCTATATTCCATAAAACCTGCACTTACAGAAACACCTCGCAGCCGTTATGACTGCGAGGTGTTTGCTATTTGTTTAGGGCTTCCGTTAAGCAGCAATGACAACCGCGTTTTCTTTCACTTTGTTGATCGCGGCCAATAACTCTGCACGTGTACGGGCATCAAAGAGCTTTACAAAGCTGATCGGCTTGTCAAAGGGCGGATTCTGCAGCTCGGTAACATTCTCCATATACCCATTCTGCTCGATGTGGTTAATGATCTTATGCACAAAAGCGATCTGCTTCTGGTTCAGTGACTGGTCGTTTATGAACTGCGAAAAAGCCTGCATTGCTGCTTCGTGATCCAGCTTGGCGATTTTGCGGATCAGCAAACCAAACGGCGTATCACCATATTCTCTTTCGTAGTCTTCTTTACTGCCCAATTCGCTAGTCAGCACGTGCTCCAGCTCGCTGTAATCCGCAGCCGAGAGGGGGATGTTGTGTGTCAGCTTATAGATGGCAAGCGCATTTCCGTTTTCGTTGACGTAGCGATTGACTTTGGCGCGATAGTCTTCGAAATCATACCCCGGCTCCATCGGGTCGCCCTCTTTCTGATCTATAATTGGGTCAGATAGCCGAGTTATAATCGGCTTTCGAGGGTCAACGTCATTTAGGAACTTTATCAGATCACGGAGCTCCTTCCGCACCCGCTCATACAGCAGGATGTCGTTTGCATCCCAGAAAGCGTCGGTGTTGACTTCCTTGATAATCGGGAGTTTTGCTTTTACCTGCGGGATGCTGACCTTGCGCTCCAGCAGCGTTCCAATATCACGGAGCTGTTTCTGCGCATTCTTAAGCGATGGCATCTGTTCTATCTGGGCGATCATCAGACCGAACATGAAGTTATCAAAGCGCTTTGCAAATTCGTCGTTGTCATCCAAGTGAACGATTGGCGCAATCTGCTGCATCAGTTCGCCCTTGTCGCCTTCACTAATGTAGTTGAAATCTCCCGGCTTCTTAAACTTTTCAACGCTTTGTATGTGCAGCCGCACGGCGATGAGGTCGGTGTTCAGTGCCAATACCTGAGAGTAGCATGTATCTACAAGCTCGGATCTCCAGCTCTGATAGTCGTCTCCGGCAAATGCACTTTCCTGCAGCGCCACAGCAATGCGGATCTGCTTCCCGAATATGTTCTCCGACAGCGTCTTCGTCTCGCGGGACTCAAATCCCTCTTTGTGAGCGCGGAAGTATTCAAAGTTCCCGCAATAGTCAAAGATGAGGAAACGTCTCTTTGCCGTGTATTCGCCGTCGATCTGGTCGATGCAGGTGAGCTCCTTGCTGAGGCGAGTGCCACGTCCGATCATCTGCCAGAATTTCGTCTTTGACCGCACTTTCTTAAAGAAAACGAGGTTGACGCACTCCGGCACATCGATTCCGGTATCCATCATATCCACGGAAACTGCTATGACCGGATCTTTCTCTGGAATTTTGAAATCGTCAATGATCGTCTGTGCGTATGTATCGTCGCAGATAACGCGCTGTGCAAATGTGCCGCGGTATTTGGGGTACAGCTTATTAAACCGCTCCAGAATGAACTCCGCATGGCGCTTGTTCTGGGCGAAAATGATGGTTTTACCCAGTCTGTCTCCGCCAGCAACACGGATGCCGCGTTCCATTAAATCCTGAAGCACCGTGTCAACGGTTGTCTCGTTGAAAACGAACTTGTTCAGCTGTGCCGACGGAATGAAGTCGGGCATCAGACCGTCCTCAATAAAGTCCTCTTCATACCGTTCCTTGTCCTCAGCGGAAAGGTCGTCGTATGTGATACCTTCCTCTAAGAACTTTGTTTTTACCTCATAGTTATAGTAGGGCACGAGCACATGATCCTGATAAACTGCCGTCTCGTAGTCGTATGCATACGTCGGTACGCCGTGCTCCATTTCGAAGAAATCATAGGTATTGCGATCAACATCCGTTTTGGGGGTTGCGGTCAGGCCGACCATGATCGCATCGAAGTACTCAAAAATCGCACGGTATTTTTTGAATATGCTGCGATGGCTCTCGTCGATGATGATGAGGTCAAAGTGGGCGGGGGTAAACATGCGCTGCCCATCCTTCGTCTTCATATCATCTATGGCGTTCAGCATTGTCGGGTATGTCGAGAATACGATTCTTGCGCTCCGGTCGTCCTTATTGGAGCACAAATTGCACAGAGACATATCCGGCAGATAGTTTTTGAAATCGTCCTTTGCCTGTTTCACCAGCGCTGTGCGATCAGCCAAAAACAGAATATTGGTGACGTATTTGCCGCGACTAAGCACATCGGTGAGGCTGGACGCAGTTCTGGTTTTACCCGTTCCTGTTGCCATGACCAGCAGGTGCTTTCTAAAACCTTGTCCGATCTGCTCGCATACGGCACGGATGGCTTCCTTTTGGTAGTAGCGGTCTGTGATCCTGTCATCGATCGGAATGGTCATCAGATTCTTCCGCTCGGTACGACGGTTCATCAGCTTCTGCAGATCGTCTTTGCTGAATATGCCGCTAACTTTACGCTGCGGGCTGCTCTGATCGTCCCAGAAGTAGGTTTCGAAACCATTGGTCGTGAACATCATAGGGCGACGTCCGAATTTTCTCTCCAGACAGTCAGCGTACAGCACAGCCTGTTTGCGGCCTATGTTCGGGTCTTTGCTGGATCTCTTAGCCTCCACCACTGCGAGAGGTAGGCCGTCTTTCCCGAAAAGCACATAGTCCACATATCCCATCTGCCCCAGCACACCTGCCATGCCTTCGACGGGATACTCTTCCTGAACGTCAGCATCTGCTCCGGAGAACTTCCAGCCCATCTGCTTCATGTCCACATCGATATAAATTTTGCGGGTCTTAAACTCGGAAAGGTCTGCGGCGACAAAGGTGCGCTCCTGCTGGTGCTGCTCCTTTGCTGCGGTGATCTGCTCGGACATTTGCTCGATCTTTTTACGCAAAGCCTCAATCTCTGCGTCCTTCTCACCGAGCAGACTCTCTTGCTCTTTTATTTTTTTGGTGTCGACGACGACCTTTTCGGTCGGAATCAATGCCTCGTCGAACTGCCGCTCTTCGTAATCAGCGCCGTAGCAATAGTCCACCCACTGGATGAACTCAAAGAGGCCTTGCAGGGAAGCGAGGGCATCACTGGCCTGCACGCTTCGTTCTGTGTGAACAGCCAGATTGCCCAATTTGATAATAAACGGCAGTTTGCCCCATGTGTTGTAGTCTACCGCAAAACGGAAGGTCGGCTCATGAATGAGCGCCTGCAGATTATCCTTGTATGGCATCTGCATCGTCTTATCAGCCGAATACACCCATTTGACTGCTAATTCCAGTGCTTTTCTGCTGCCGACGGCGCACATGGCAGGCGCGGAAACATACACCTTTTCCGCCTCGATCGCAGCCGAGGCAAACAGTGCGTACTCCTTTTTATCTTTTAGAAATCCGAAGTTCGACATGTCATCCACTCCTGTCTGTATGTATTCGCTGCCGCTTGGCAGTATCTAAAGCTCAAAGAGCTGTAATATTTTGATTTGTCGGTCTGTTCGACGAAGGCCGCAAACTGCTCCTGCTCAGCGATTGGAGGCACTACAAAGCGCAATTCGTTGAGTATACCCAATGTCAAATATCGCGTGTTTGTGCCTTTTGACTGGCTTTGTAGGTATCGAAGCTTATCCTCCAATTGTCTTTTAAACAGTATGTAGCTCCATTTTTCGTTCATCAACCGCAACACATAAGTGCGCTGATAGGCGTTGAACTTACCTTTATAATGTTTGACATCGTAAATCCCAGCAGCATTGTTACCTGCAAGCAAAAGTGCCTCGCAGTCAAATGCATAAGAATCAATCTTATAGCTTTCTTTTGCACAAGTAAAAAACGGGTATCGGCCGTTTTCCACCATGGCATTAGAGTCCAGCTTCCCTGTAGTTGTTTGGAACACCGCACCCCATGGAAGAACTGGCAGATCTCTGGGATTTAGTTCTGGCTCACCGAACAGTTCGATAAATCGGGACTTGACGAGCTGATCCAAATAAGTGGTTTCAGCATGACGTTGTTCAATGAGGTAGTCGATTTTTTCAAGCACGCGAACTATCTCATTCTGTTCATCTCTTGAATATATGCAGATTTGAAGCTCTTTCACGACCTTGAAATGTCTACTATACCCTAGATTCGGAATTTTTGCTGCCTGCAGGGCGTAATATAAGTATTTGGGGTTATCCTTTATATTTGTTGGGCGGAGGATCTTTACTCCATCTGCGCCAATAAAGAAGGGCTGCTCCATATACTTTATTGCGCGGGTATGGTCACCGAAAATGATAGCAGGGACATTTTTGAAAATTCCAGCATCATCGTTCCACCATCCCGCAATAACACGTTGCCCTTGATCGACTATCGGGAATTGCCCAGTGAGGCAGTACTTCTCTTGCGGGATTTTGGTACCTTCTTTAGTAACATCCCGATATAAATTGGTAAATTTTTCAATCTGCATCACGCCGCCACCCCCATCTTACCGCAAAGTTTTGATTTGTCGGTCTGTTCGACGAAGGCTGCAAACTGTTCCTGAAATTCAATCGGGGGGCAAATTAAAGGTAGCTGCCGTATAAAGCCTTGATTTGCCATTTTAAACTTTCCGCTCCCTATCTCCATGAACTTTGAATATAGCATCTGCATGTGATAGAAAACGAATTCTGATGAAAATGCCGCGTTTTGGGTTACATCGATTGCCGCGATATTCTGGTTGGTTGTGGTATCAAATCGTAATAATGCGGTTTTCCCGATAGTTGCGCCAACCAATGCGACCAGCACCGTTCCTTTATGAAACCATTTTGCTGATGAATGTGCGTAACCTTCTTCTGTGATGAATTTTCCGTCATTTTCACTCAGCATCGTGTCTTGGCACATGTTAGAACCTATCCAAGGGATTGTTCCATTTTCCCAATATGCCTTTTCTCCTGTGGCGGGAGTTCCACCGCTAGATACATTGAACTGCTCCCCGATAGTCGATGCGCTCCACTTGGAAACATCAGTCATCGGATCGCCGAACAGTTCGATAAATCGGGACTTGACGAGCTGATCCAATAAAGCGAGCTGTTTGCGCCTTGCAGCAATTGTGTTGTCAACATGATCGATTGTTTCTGCAATCTGCTCCTGCTCAGTAGTGCTGTAAGCTGGAATGCATGTAGCTTCTAACACTTTTTTGCTTATTGCTTTGAATGTAGAACCCGTTCCCTGTGCAATAAGGGAATCGACCTTACTCTGCAATGCATAATACAGGAATTGCTTGCTGCATTTATTGCGGATGGGAGTAAGAGCGGCAAGGCCACGACCTATGCAGCAGCGCTCTACTGCCATGTTCATAGCTCCGATCGGAGCTCTAACAGAAATCAGGATATCTCCGTCCTCTGCAACTTTCACCGGTGCTGAGCACCACACGTGGGTTATGGGGTGCGTTTCACCGAAATCGGCATTTCCTTGATAAAACGGAAGCCCTTTTCCTTGCGTGTTATACGTTTTAGAATCAGGAGACTGCCCCATATTGAGAGTGCAATACTCCGTTAAAGGCCTCACGATCATGCTGCCACCTCCATCTTACCGCAAAGTTTTGATTTGTCGGTCTGTTCGACGAAGGCTGCAAACTGCTCCTGCAGCTCCATTGATGGCACGGGAATGCGAATGCTTTCGACTATTCCCTTGGAGATTTCCTTAAATGTCGCGCCCCTGCCAAGTGAATTTAAGTATTCGACGTTCAACAGAAGAACGGTATACAAATATCGCGGTGTTATGCCTTCCTTGCAAATGATGTTTTTAAAGCCCTGATTGCAATAGAACGTATTTCCCGCAATAGCCACTTTACCAATCGGTGCACGGGAAGATAAAATTACCGTTCCGACAGGCATTTCTTGTAATGAGCAGCTTTCCACACCTGCTTTTGTTAGCTTCCTTACCGAATCGTAAATGTATCCACTATCGGCATCTAATTCTGCGGGTGTGATCCAGCGGTACGAGCCACCCCAGTATTCGTCATGATCTGTTTTCGGGGTAGCGCCACCGACAACCGTCCCAACTTCCTTTATGGGAGCCCATGATTCCTGCGGATGTGTCAAATCATAATCACCGAACAGTTCGATAAATCGGGATTTCACGAGTTGATCAATCACAGCAGCTTGTTTCTGCCGTTGAAGCAATAAACTCTGGATCCTGTCCATAACACTAACAACCTGTAGCTGTTGCTCCATTGGTGGGACATGTATCTGCAGCTCCTTTAGCGCGGTAACAGTAAAACTTGCTTGATTTACAGATTTCTTCATAATTCTCGGAATTTGTCTTAAAAAGCCATCCGACATAAGTGAATAGAATGCATATCGGCAATTCAAAATGCTGCGATTCGGCCGTAAGCAAAGTAAGTTCATTCCATGAATAATCGTTTCACCAGGTATTTCTTCGTATAATGCCACTTTTCCAAGATGCGTTTCGCTGTTGATATGGGACATTAAGATATCGCCATCTTCTAAAATATAGTCAGAATATCGTCCTATTTCATGTATACCTGCGTATCCCATTTTATTTCGATCAACAACTCGATTAGAGATCGTTTCGATACGCGTGATTGGGTATCCAGTATCGTCTTCGCCTTGTTTTATATTTGCGCCATTTCGTATCAAGGTAAAAACCTCGCCAATTTTATACATCATAGCATTCCTCTCAATTCCTTAAGTTCTGCCGCGATGCTTTTCTCTATCTCATCGAGCTTATCCATTATTTCTGTGGTAGAGGGGTATTCCACCGCCACATACTCTGTTTTCTTGTATTTGTTAATGGAGAGGTCATATCCATTGTCTACGATCTCCTGTTTTGGTACGAAAAAGCTCTGCTCGGTGCGCTCGCGTGTGGTTTCCTGCTCCAAATGGTGGAATCTCTGAATGATGTCGGGGATATCGTTATCCGCAATCTCAGAACGCTTATCGTCGAGGCTGAAGCCATCGGCCTTCATGTCATAGAACCATACTTTGTCGGTACCACCCGCGCTGGTCTTTGTGAATACCAGCACAGCGGTGGAAACGCCTGCGTATGGCTTGAATACGCCAGACGGCATTGAGATCACTGCACGGAGCTGGTGGTTTTCAACGAGCTCTTTGCGAATGGATTTATGTGCCGAGGACGATCCGAACAATACACCATCCGGAACAATGCAGGCGCACTGGCCGCCCTTTTTCAGCATACGCAGGAACAGGGCAAGGAACAGCAGCTCCGTTTTCTTCGTGTTCGTGACCGCTTTCAGATTATCGTGGATGCTCTCTGCGTCGATCGTTCCCTTGAACGGGGGATTCGCCAAGCACATCGTAAAGCGATCGGAAATCTGATTTTGTTTCGACACGCTATCCTTATAATCAATCTCCGGATTGCTGATAGAGTGCAGCATGAGGTTCATTGCGGAAATGCGGAGCATGGTGTAGTCCGTGTCAAACCCCGTAAATGCGGGGCCTGCAAAATGCTGCCACTGCTCGGAGGTCATGGTATCTTCATAGTTGCGACGGATGTACTCCGACGCAGAAACCAAGAAGCCAGCCGTTCCACATGCCGGATCGCAAATAATATCATCCGGTGTCGGCTGCAGCAACTCGACCATCATCTCACGAATATGCTTCGGGGTACGGAACTGACCGTTCTGGCCTGCTGTAGCCAGTTTGCCGAGCATGTACTCATACAGGTCGCCCTGCATATCCAGCTCTGCAATATCGTGCTCGTACAGGTCGTCCAGCCCCGTGATTATTTTCTGAAGCAGCTGCGGGGTGGGGATGATGAACATCGCATTGCTCATATACCGTGCAAAAGCGGTCGTGCTTTCGTCTGCCTTGCCGGGTTCGTCTTCGATCTCTACGAGCTCCCCCTTTTCATTAAAATCGGGGAGGCGACCATACTTCATGCTTTTAATCGCAGGAAATACCCGCTGGGAGATCACGTCGAAAATCTGGCGCGGATCGTCGTTTTTGAATTTGCTCCAACGCATTGATTGCCCGACGGGAGATTGTGGGAAAATCTTTGCCATCTTTTCGCCGGTCATCGTTTCAAATTCCTCGGTCTCCAGTTCCTTTTCATCGAGGGAACGGATGAACATAAGGTATGTAAGCTGCTCGATAACGGTCAGCGGGTTTGCGATGCCGCCAGCCCAAATGTCTGTCCAGATCTTATCGACCTTATTTTTAATTGCTCCTGTAATCATTCCACGTTTCCTCCGACAATGTTGTTAATGTGTTCTCTGTACTGATCGATTACGTTGGGTGGGGAGATGACCTGCATTCTGTTTCCAAACTGCGCCAGCCATCCGAAAAAAGGAGGGCTTATCTGCACATGTACGGTTGCCGCGCAGGTGGTGTCGTTCACGGACATCATTGGTGTGTCTTCGCCAAATTTATCAAATACGGGGCCGATAAGCTGCTTGCTGAACTGTATTACAACGTCCTCCAGCTCGCCGCTGAACATTTTGAAAACCTGCTCCGTATACTCTGCCACGCCATCAATCCGGGCTACAGCTTCATTCGACATTACCGATTCTTCAACAACGGTGAGATGATCTATGCGATCAATGCGATAGTTGGCGGTGCTGTCCGGATGCTTGCTGCTGTATGCCATCAGATAGTAGTTGTCCTCATTGAAGATAAGGGCGACCGGCTCCACGTAGTAGCGTTTCTTGCTGCCATCGCTGGCGGTCACATATACACGCTCCGCCTTTTCATTCAAATGGAAGTAGTTGAATTCGATCTTCTTTCTGCGAATGATGGCATCCTCAATGCCGTCCACCGTGTAGAGAATGGCCTCGTTGGTGTGCTTCCGGGTATTGAAGCATACCATGTTTTCTTTTAGCAGTTCAGCTTGGTGTGATCCACCGAGAGCGGCAACCTTTTCTATCAGCTCGGCTGTTTTTTTCTCTGTGATAAAGCTGGCCGCCTGTACCGCATCAATCAGTATTTTTATCTCCGGCACGGTGAGCTCATGCTCCGGAATATAGTAGAACTTTTCCTTATCCTTCAGGTAGCTCATGATCTCGAAGCCATTTTCCTGCATCACTTCGATATCCAAACTCAGTGTCCTGACATTACTGGAAATGCCCATCTCATTCAGCCGTCTGCAGAGCTCGACGCGGGAGATGGGATGTGCTTCATCCGTCTCTTTACGCAGCAGCTCATAAAGCTTCAGCAGCTTAATCTTTTGCATATTAGCAGCCATGCTGTGCCCCCTCTTTGAAATGGGTATAATGATACTGATTAAGTATAACACAAAACTTCCGATTTTTCAAGGTCTCCGCGTAATTATATCATTACCTGAACTGGATTTTTCGCAAACATCCGGTTCAAGTCCCATACCCTAAACACATTTAGTAGTTGCTTGCAAAGCAAAGAAATTCTATTTGTACAACAGCGATTTCGGTTTTCTTTTGCTGCTGAACGCAAAAAGCGGGCTTCGGAGTAGCCAATCGATCGCTCCGAAGCCCGTTTTTCTATTATTTGCCCTGTATTTTGCCCTGAAAGCAAGAAAAAGCCTCTCTTGTCTTGGTAGACAAAAGAGGTTTCTTTTATGGTCGGAGTGCGGGGATTTGAACCCCGGGCCTCTTGGTCCCGAACCAAGCGCGCTACCAACTGCGCTACACCCCGTCAGCCCGTCTATTATACGTTTTTTCGATCCGAATGTCAAGATGCATTTTACAGTGTGGGTACACATTTTGCAGTGCGGGTACACCTACAGAAAAAAATTCGACCCTCCCCATAGGACTTGCGAAAAAGGCACATATACGGTATAATGACATATAATTATAGGTATGTGCAGGTGCGGAACAACGCACCGGATGGAGGACCCATATATGGAAAAAGTAAGACGCGACCCGGCCAGCCTCAGCCAGCTGGTGAAGGATTTTGACCTTGAGGTGGTCTACAAGGGCCTGGACTACGACACCCGGATGATCACCATCCCCGACGTGAACCGCCCGGCCCTGCAGCTGGTGGGCTTTTATGACTACTTCGAGCCAAAACGCCTGCAGATTCTGGGCAAGGCGGAGTTCACCTTTCTGAAGGCCATGCCCCTGGAGCAGCGGCGGAAGGTATTCGAGGATCTGCTGCGCTGCGAGATCCCGGCGCTGATCGTGGCCCGGAATATGGAGATTTTTC
>ERZ809152.1187-NODE-1187-length-11015-cov-5.879197_pt1 | contig 11015 bp, 9 predicted proteins | sample MGYA00520518_ERZ809152 | MGnify/ENA primary metagenome ERZ809152 (study PRJEB31570, sample SAMEA3212996) | Homo sapiens | biome: human-gut; feature: human gut; material: fecal | place: Sweden | collected 2011 ...
CAAAGCAAGGAACATATCGAGATCGAAGTGAAGATGGACGAGTTGGATTTGACTTCGGCGGAGAGTAAGGCAACCTACGAGGAAATCAAGGCGTATGTTCTGGAACATACCGGACTGAAAGTCAGCCACCTCTATATCGCACAGGTGAAGCAGAAATACGGCATCATTGAGCGTGAGAACTACAATAAACCGAAATCCGAAAACGCCAAGCAGCCCCAATGCCCGCTGGAGAAGGAAAAGGCAATTACGGAGGCACTGAAGCACTTCGGGATGATTTTGTAGATGCCTTTTGAAAGAAATTGCAGGTGGCGGTCGGTACCAAATGATCTTTCGCTAACAAGTTGTCTAAAGGTTAAACTGTCAGTATAAGAATGCTAACGAAGGTGCGTAAAACACGGAACTGCGATATTGGGAATATCCGAAAGTTGATTTTTTCCCAAGAAGGCATCGTTGAATAAGAGGTGGATGGTATGGCGGCAAAAAAGAAAAACATAATTAGCAAGGCTAGCCCTCACACAATAAAAAAATTTGAGCTGATAGAAGAGTACATCAAATCGTGGGCACAGAAGTTGCTGCTGACTGAGTCTTGCAATGGGCTGATCTTTATAGACTGTATGTGCAACAGTGGTGTATACACCGACGATGTCGGGCAATTGGTGAAAGGTACAGCAGTACGCGTCTCAGAAGCACTTAGGGAAGCATCAAGAAGCTATACGGAGAAAAATATACACATTTACTTGAATGACAAGGATAAAGCGCGCGTAGATGAGCTAAAAAAGCATCTTCCACAGGATGAGCGCAATTTTAAGATTGTCACCTCTTGTGGTGATGCGCACGAGCTACTCCGAACTATCGGACCACAGTTATATGGAACTGGGCACCTGCATTATTTCCTGCTCTACGATCCGTATGATGCGACTATTGACTGGGAAGCACTTCTACCGTTTTTCCGTAACTGGGGTGAAGTTATGATTAATCACATGGTTTCAGATCCGGTGCGGGCGATCACAAGCGCCAAGAAGAAAACGACAAAGGCAAAGTACGAGAACACTTATCTGGAAGACTTTGAGAAACTGGTGCCTTACGGAAGTGACAAGAAGGCCTATGAGGCCAGAGTGGAAGAAATCATAAATTCACTGAAAGGAACTCGCAGGTACTACGTATCGGCATTTCCGTTCTATAACACGCAGAACTCGCTCGTCTATAATTTGATTCATTGCACGAGCAATAAGGAGGGCTTTAAGCTCTACAAGAAGAGTGCTTGGAAGGTATTTGGCGCACAGTCCTCTACCAAGCACTCGGTTGAGAACAGGCAGTTGCCATTTAACCTTTTCGGTGAGATTGCTGAAGAGGAAGATAAAAGCTGCTTGCATGTTATCGATATAGCGAAATACCTGCAGCGCAGCTTTAGAGGCCGAAAGCAGGTGCCGCTGGATGAGATGTGGGAACTTTTGGATAACCACCCGATTTTCCCGTCAGAGGGATTTCGTAATGAGGTAAAGAGCGATCTTACCGATTTCTTTGACGCGAAGATTGAGCAGATTGTGAATCCTGATACAGGAAAGAAGGAAACGGTGATCTCTTTCTCTTCTTGAGATTGAGTTTCAAATAGATGAGGTGATTGGAATTTATGGCAACGTCGCAGAAATTTGGTGGCAATTGGACTGAGGAGAAGTTGAATATCTTCACCAGCTACCTGGACGCATACCTGATTGCACTGCAAAATCAGAAGTTTAAGAAGATTTATATAGATGCCTTTGCTGGAACCGGTGAGATTGAGACCAGTGACGGCGGGCAGTTTCTTGTGGGCTCTGCTAAGCGTGCACTGACGTCTGAAAAGAAGTTCGATCATTACTATTTCATAGAAGCGGACTCTCAGAAGGCAGGAGAACTTCAGGATATGATAGACTCCGAGTTTCCGCAGATGAGGAGAATTGTTACGATTTACTGTAGCGATGCGAATGATAAACTCGCGGAGATTATTAGCAACGTAGACTGGAGATATAACAGAGGATTGCTGTTCTTAGATCCATATGCGACGCAGGTAAATTGGGTTACGCTTGAAAATGTAGCACAGACGAAATCGATAGACGTATGGTACCTGTTTCCGTTTTTTGCACTTGAACGTATGCTGCCGAAAAACGGAAAGTACGCTAAATGGGAGAATTGCATAGATCGATTGCTTGGAGATTCCGGATGGCGGAAGGAATTCTATAAGAAAGATCCCCAGATGACGCTTTTTGACTTGTTCCCGGAGCCCGGACAGAGCGATGGCGAACGGATGGTTAAGGACGCAAACACAGATCACATAAAGGAGTATATCCTCTCTCGGCTTGGGACAATCTTTCCATGCGTGTCAAAGCATGCACTGATTTTCAGGAACAGCAGGAACTCGCCGATGTTCCTATTCTGCTTTGCCATTGCGAGTGAGAGTCCGAAAGCGCAGGGACTTGCACTGCGGATGGCAGACTACATATTAAAGAACAAGTAGGCGGAGGATTGAGTTAACTTGAAAACCATAACGCGCAAATCCATGCTTTATCAAACAGGGGTAGAGTATGGTGACTACACGATGAATCACGTGCAGGGGTGTGCACATGGGTGCAAATATCCATGCTATGCCTTCCTGATGAAGAAGCGATTCGGGCAAATTAAGGATTACGAGAGCTGGCTTGAGCCGGTGCTTGTATCAAACACGCTTGAATTGCTGGATAAAGAGATACCGAGGCTCAGAGATAAGATTCAGTCTGTGCAGCTTTGCTTTACCACAGATCCGTTCATGGAAGGATATCCAGAGGTGTCCCAGATGAGCATTGCGGCTATCCGAAAACTGAACAAGGCCGGTATCAAATGCACTACATTGACGAAGGGATTGCTTCCCATAGAATTGGCGGAACTTTCTCCGGAAAATGAATATGGGATCACGTTGATAACGCTGGATGAAGCATACCGGGAACAGATGGAACCGGGAGCTGTTCCCTGTGTAGACCGACTGGCAGCGCTGAGAGCGCTTCACGAAGTTGGTTGCAAGACGTGGGTGAGCATAGAACCGTATCCAACACCGAACATGATAGAGCAGAATTTATGCGAAATCTTGGAAGCTGTAGCATTTACCGACAGGATCATCTTCGGCAGAACGAATTACAGCAAGACAGCAAACGCCTATGAAGGACATAAGCATTTTTACAATGCATGTGCGGCAGAGGTAATCGCGTTCTGTCAGGGGCGCGGCATTGATTGTCATATTAAAGAAAAGACGATCACAGAAGAATGAGGTGGAAACAGTGGCGTTATTACAAGACTTGATCCGGCAGATCGACGATCCAACACTCAGGGATAGGATTTTGATGGAAACAGATAAACTAATGAAACAAAAAAAGTTCGGGCTTGTGTTTGAAGAGCATCTGCCCGAATGCACGCCGCTTCATGATGTTCCAATCCGTGTCGGTTCAAAAGTGGCGTTAAAGACAGGCTATGTCAGCGATATTTATATGGTCATAAAACTCGATGGGAACGAAGCTCTCTGCGATCGCAGAGAGACGCATGAGAAAGTAACTTTCCAGCTGGATGAGATTGTCGCTATTGCAGAATTTGGCGAGCCGATCTATCCCACACTAAAACCGCTGGATGTAGTTCAGAACGCTCCAGATAGCGACCTTTGGCATACGCTGATTGAGGCGGACAACTACCACGCGCTCCAGCTGCTGGAATACCTGTACGCAGAGAAGGTGGACTGCATCTACATCGATCCACCATACAACACCGGAGCAAAGGACTGGAAGTACAACAACGATTATGTTGACAGCTCTGATGCTTACCGCCACAGCAAGTGGCTCTCCATGATGGAGAAGCGCCTGAAGATCGCAAAGAAGCTCCTTAATCCGAAGGACTCCGTTCTGATCGTAACTATAGATGAAAAAGAATATCTGCATCTTGGATGCTTGCTTGAAGAACTGTTTCCAGATGCGAGAATTCAGATGATATCAACTCTTACAAATTCGAGAGGTGTGGCACGAGATAATGGCTTTGCACGTGTCGATGAGTACATTTTTGTTATTCAGTTTGGAAGTTCAAAGGTTAATAGACTACCTCTAAGCGATGAATGGCGTGTAAATGTCAATGAAAACGATACAAGGGTTACACACCTTCGCTGGTCTATGCTGATAAGATCTGGATCAAATTTTTTACGAAAAGATAGCGTAAATCAGTTCTATCCCATTTTTGTTTTTAATGACGGGAAGAAGATTCATTCCGTTGGAGAACCTTATTATGGAACGAATCGTGAGGAGGTTGTAGCGCCAGAAGGAACCTTTGCAGTATGGCCTCTTCGCAGAGATGGAGAAGAAGGGAACTGGCAGATTGCAAATACTAATTTGCGTGAGCTAATTAAGCAAGGTTTTGTAATGCTCGGCAAGAAGAAGGATAACAGCATTCCGGTCTATTATTTGAAAAAAGGTGAAATTGCTAAAGTAAAGTCAGGAGTTTATGAAATTACAGGACACCGCGAAGACGGATCTATAATTTCAGATACCGAAGTGCGTTCTCTTGTTACGGGAACACAGTGGCGGATTGGGTCACACGATGCAAGCACAGGCGGGACAAACCTTCTTAAATCGTTTTTTGGAACAAGTAGATTCACATTTCCAAAGTCGATATATGCAGTTCATGATACTATTCGTTTCTTCTTGGCAAATAAACCGAACGCTCTTGTTGTTGACTTTTTTGCGGGATCTGGAACGACGCTTCATGCTGTCAATTTGCTTAATGCGGTTGACGATGGAAATAGAAGATGCATTTTAGTCACAAACAACGAGGTCTCAGTAGATGAGGCGAAAGAGCTAACACAGAAGGGATTGAAACCCGGTGATCCCCAGTGGGATTCCTTTGGAATTGCTCGGCATGTGACATGGCCTCGTACTGTGGCCAGTATGACAGGCCGAGATATCGATGGAAAGCCTTTAGAGGGTTACTATGGATTTGAAAGTGACTGCTATGAAGTAGATAAATCTATAGCTGTTGTATCGAAAACCACAGGGAAGCCGACAAAGGCAACTGTTTATCGTAAAGGTAAAAGGCAGATGTATCCAGAACTTTGCGAGATAAAAATGGCTGATGGATTTAAGGCAAACGCGGCCTTCTTCAAACTGAGCTTCCTCGACAAAACCTCCGTTGCTCTCGGCAGACAGTTCCGTGAGCTGCTTCCGGTGCTCTGGATGAAGGGCGGCGCCATTGGTAAGTGCCCGGCTCTTGAAAATGATAATCTCCCGAACATGCTGATCTTGCCGCAAAACAAAATGGCTGTTCTGGTAGATGAAATATATTATTCAGAGTTCGATGCCGAATTGAGCCAGCATCCAGAAATCCAGACAGTATTCATTATAACGGATTCAGAGACAGCATACCGGTCGATGATCCGTACCTACGATGGCAAAGACTGCTATCAACTTTACAGAGACTATCTGGATAATTTCAGGATCAATACGGGGAGGTAACCATGAGAGTAGAATTATTCCCTTTTCAGAAAAGAGCGCTTGCTGATATCCGCATGAAGACTGCGGAGGCAATGGGCAGTTATCACAGAACACATGCGCCACAGGTGGTTTCCTTTACTGCTCCAACCGGAGCCGGAAAGACCATCATTATGTCCGCGCTGATTGAGGCTATTCTTTTCGGTGATGAACAGTATATGGAGCAGCCGGATGCAATCATCGTCTGGCTTTCGGATTCGCCTCAGCTGAACGAGCAGTCAAAGCAAAAGATCGACTCCAAGGCTGATAAGATCAAGTTGTCGCAGTGCGTTACAGTTTCCGAGGAATCCTTTGATAAAGAGGTATTTGAGGACGGTCATGTTTATTTTCTGAATACGCAGAAGCTGTCGGTCACCTCCAAGCTAACGAAAAATGGCGATGGCAGGACTTATACAATTTGGCAGACGCTTGCAAATACTGTTCGGGAAAAGAGCGACAAGCTGTACTTTATCATAGATGAAGCACACCGCGGCATGCAGGGACGTGAGGCCAGCAAGGCCACGACAATCATGCAGAAATTTATCAAGGGTAGCGATGAGGATCATATTTCGCCGATGCCAGTGGTGATTGGTATGTCCGCGACGACTCAACGGTTCAATGCTCTGGTCGAGGGCACATCCTCAACCATACATAAGTCCATTGTCACAGCGGATGAAGTGCGAGCGTCCGGACTTTTGAAAGACCGCATTGTTATCACTTACCCAGAGGCCAGTGCGGTCAACAACGATATGGCTATCCTGCAGGCGGCAGCAGACGACTGGAAGGAAAAGTGGGAACATTGGACGCAGTATTGTTTTGAGCAGCATTACGCCTATGTGAATCCAATTCTGATCATCCAGGTGCTAAATGGAACCGGGGGCAAGCTGACCGATACCAATCTGGATGATTGCATCGCAAAGATCGAGGAGCGGACAGGATTCAAGCTGGAAAACGGTCAGGTAGTCCACACCTTCGGAGGAACAACTGCCTCCCTTACGGTAAACGGGTTTGAAGTACGTTATGAGGAACCTTCTCGTATCGCAGATGACCGAAATATCCGTGTTGTGTTCTTTAAAGAAAATCTGTCTACAGGATGGGATTGCCCAAGGGCAGAGACCATGATGTCCTTCAAACACGCGAATGACGTTACCTATATTGCCCAACTCCTTGGACGCATGGTCAGAACTCCGATGCAGATGCATATTCAGGTCGATGATGTCCTGAATGATGTGCATCTGTATTTACCGTATTTTAACGAGGAAACGGTCAAAGATGTCGTGGAGGCATTGCAGAGCACTGAGGGTGGAGATATTCCGACAGACATATATGGCGAGTCACTATCTGGAAAACGCTTCGAGACACTAACTGTTAAACCGAAGAAGAAAATGCAAATGTCAATTCCGGGACAGATGACTTTGGAGGTGTTTGCAAATCAAGGTACCGAGGCGCCAGCTTTGGTATCCATAACGGATACACAGGGTGCACCTACTCCGGTACAGCAGCAGACACAGATCCCGGATGTAGCAGAAGTGACACCCGCACAGCCTACAAATGCCTTCCAGCAAATGAGCGCCGATAGCACACAGACCGTTCAGACGGATGTTAAACCGACAGCAGATGCTCAGCCGAGCGCAGTTACTGCACCCGAAACTATGGCTCCAGATAGCCAGCAGGAAGAAGTAGAGGATTTATTTGACCGTGAAGCGGTTATGAAATTTATCAATGATGCCGGTCTGCTTTCTTATAATGTCAGAGCGCTCCGGATTAACGATTACCTAAAATCGCTATATCGGATGGCACACCTGCTTAGTATGTCCAAGCTGCACCGTGAGGCAATCAGAGAGGTGCAGAATGAGATTGTCCAGATAATTCGTGATTATGTGGAAGATCTGAAAGCTGCGGGCAAGTACGATGATCTTGTGCAGCAGGTAAAACAGTTCAAGCTGGCCACGCAGATTTTTGATGCGTTCGGCGAGACTGTGGACAACTATTCTGTTCATGATATGTTTACGACGACCGATACAGATATTGAACGTCAGTTCCAGATTGCCGATGTGAAGTTGGGACGTGAAGGCATTGGTATGGCATATGGCAATAAGTATGGCGACCTCAGTGACCTCACGGCTTTTAAGATAGACGTCATTCTTTTTGTTGCTGACGAGAACTGCATGAACAGACTTCATACCTATGCGGAAAACCGGTTCCACGGACTGAATGATGATTATCGCAGATATATTGCCACTATCAACTCAGAGAAAATCCGCAGAGATTACGACAGCATCGTCTCTGATGGTGATGTGGTCAGCAAGCATAACTTCCGCCTTCCAGAGACAATACAGGTTCCACATGAGGCTGGTGGCAAAGAATACCGTGATCACTTGTTCGTTAGTGATACCACGGGAACAGCGAAACTGAAGCTAAACGGCTGGGAGGCTGATCTGATTGCAGAGGAAGAAAAGCGGCAGGATTTTGTCTGCTGGATTCGCAATCCTTCCAGAGCGTCATGGGCACTGTGCATTCCCTATGAAATCAACGGAGAGATTAAACCAACTTATCCCGATTTTATCATAGTGCGTGAAGATGAGCGCCTTGGCTATGTGATCGATATCCTTGAGCCACACAGTGCAGACTTTAAGGACAATCTTGGAAAGGCTAAAGGTTTTGCAGAATACGCAAGACAGAATCCGGGTGTCGGTAGAATCCAGCTTATCCGTATGGGTAAGGATGCAGCGGGAAGAAATCAGTTCAGACGACTAGATATGTATAAAACAGCAATCCGTGAAAAGGTTTCTTGCGCGATAAACACAGATGAGCTAGATCATATCTTCGATACAGACGGTGTCATCGAGTAAGAATCATAATATCTAGGTATTTTCACAACATCTGGAACTTCGATACTTTTGAAGCAAAGTTGGATAATAACAAACAAAACCTTCCACAGAATTCATCTCCCCACTGGATGAAATCTGTGGAAGGTTATGTTTTAGGAGGCTGTGAATGTGCAAGCTGCGATATAGTTGCATCTTCATAGGCGACTAAAACAAGGGGAGTGCAGAGGGGAGCAATCTCCTTTGACGCTGGGTTTCCAATAGGGGCGCGAAGCATCCCTGTTGGCACACGATTTTCCGTAGGAAAGTCTAGTGTGTTATACCTTTGCTTCCGGCTGACGCGGGAAAGGGGTTGGCTTCGCCATCTGCTGTACGGGCAGATAGCGGTTGGCAGACACTTTTCAGCGGCAGTAGGGCAGGCGGATTTTGTGACACCAAGGTGACACAATCGCAGGATTTTTGAGAAGAAAAAGCCGACTGGCCGGAGAAGGAAGCAGAGGTATATATAAGCTCTCGTCCCGCCGCAGCGACACACTAAAACCACCACGGTAGCTCCAGCCAGAGGTTGTCCATCGCGGTATCTTCCAACGTCTTTGCGCGGCTCTCCCGCAGATTGAAATGAATTGCTGAGCCGATCATCGTATGCTCCACATCGTCTGTAAAGGCATAGCGGTACAGCAGATAGGCTTGTTCACGCTCGGAAAGCCTGTCCAGACCTTCGTACAGCTCACGCATGGTTTCTTTGTCCACATAAATCTGTTCCGGAGACTTGACGGTCGGATCGGCAATGGCTTCGATGCGCAGCAGTCGCTCCTCACCGGGAAGAATCTCATCCAACCGGATTTTCTGCAAGGCAAGTCCGTCTGTGGTGCTGGTCATTTTCTGCTCATATTGAGAGAAAACATCTCGTATCAGGTCGGTCATGGCGTTGCGGATGAACGGTGCGGCATAGGTCAGAAACTTAATCCCCTTGCTGCTGTCAAAGAGAGGGATGGCGGTCAGCAGACCGAGGCAGCCTTCCTGTTCCAGATCGCTGGTTTCTGTACTGAGATCGCTCTCTGCCAGATTGGATTTCAAATAAATCTCATTGGCGGTTTTGCGGATGAAACCCAGATTGTTTTTCAGAAGAAGGTCACGAGCCTCTGTGTCCCCTTTCTGCGCCAGTGCACAAAGCTGCTCATTATCCTGTTTCTTCATCATCCTTCTCCTGTGATGAGGCTTGCTCTAAGGTGGTCTGGAAAAAGCCTGTCAACGCCTGTCCAAGCGTATTAAGTGCATCCCGATTGACACCATCCAAGCCAGCCACACTGCCGATAATCAGATCAGACACCTGCTCCGGTGTAATGGTTGGATTTGTCATATCCTGTCCCTTTGCAACCTCTGCAAACATTCTTTTAGCTTGCTCTGCGGTCATCGACTGCATGGCGGCAAAGTCATTGCCGATTTCCTTTTTCACTTCCTTGACCGCCAGCATAAACTGATTTTCAATGGTGGCAAGGTCAGCTTGATAAACTGATGTTCTCAGATGCGCAATGTCCCTTGCGGCCTGTGCGCCAGCTTCCGTTTTTACCGTTTTCCGTGTCAGGCTGCTGATAGTTGTATATAACTGGTTCTGCGCAGCATACCCGGCGGCAACCGTATCGTTAAAATACTGCTCCAATATGTAGGTCAGTTCAAGGAAACGGGGACTTTCCAGCAGATAATTAACCACCTGAGAATTTGCTTTTCCGGTGTAGAGGTTCCTCGCCGCCTGTGCAGATAATCCCAGTTCATCAATGGCGTAATTCTTTTTATCGGGGACATTGGTTATGCCCAGAAGAAAGTCGGTGGAGACATTAAAAGCCTTGGCAATACGGATAATATTTTCGTCTCCGAGCTTGTCCGTCTTTCCGGTCAGAAACCGGCTGAGCAAGCTGTCTCCGCAGCCGATTTTCAGCGCAAGGTCTGTCTGGGATACTTTATGGTATTTCATTAGATCGGCAATGCGCTCCCGGACAGTACCGGGTAAAAAGGTGTTTTCCATTGGTTATGTCCCCCTTTCCTCTGTCGGCTTTTTGATATATTTTCCGCTTCGGATTCTGGCATCGGCAGGCTTTTCTGCATCCGCCGGGATAATCCAGCGGCTTCCCGCCCGCTGTGCGCCGGTGATGCGCCCCTCATTACAGAGAACGTTCACGCGCCGATGGGAGATGCCCCATTTCTCTGCTGCTTCAAAGGTTGACAGGTATTTCATGCGCATTCGCCCTCTTTCCCCAAAACTAACTTTATTATATTCAATAAGTGGAATAATATCAAGGCATATCTTGTGAACATTCGCCGTCCTGTGATTTTTGCATTTTTGCAAAAATTCAGGGCGGCTTTTTCTTTTTTTGCGGAAATGCCGGATTTTCCGGCTCAACCCGTTTTTCTCCGTATATTCAGGTGACAAGAGGAAATTGTCAAAAAAATTACGGAGGTATTTGTATGAATCTTTTTGAAAACGTCAAGGCGGTGGTCACAGTGAGACAAGCTGCCGAACACTACGGTTTGAAGGTCGGGCGCGGCAATATGGCCTGCTGCCCCTTCCACAATGACCGCACGCCCAGCATGAAGCTGAATGAGGATTACTTCTACTGCTTCGGTTGCGGAGCAACTGGTGACGTGATCGGCCTTACGGCAAGGCTGTTCAATCTGAGCAACT
>ERZ809152.1193-NODE-1193-length-10952-cov-2.432229_pt1 | contig 10952 bp, 11 predicted proteins | sample MGYA00520518_ERZ809152 | MGnify/ENA primary metagenome ERZ809152 (study PRJEB31570, sample SAMEA3212996) | Homo sapiens | biome: human-gut; feature: human gut; material: fecal | place: Sweden | collected 2011 ...
GCGGCTGGGCCGCACCCCAGGCGGTATCATTTCGTAAGTTCATTAACATTTTGAACAACTGTGCTCCGATGAGGCGGCAGGCGTTCGGTGTGTTTTCGGTTGGTTTTGTGTTGAGGAGCTTTGCTTGCGCGTGATTTTCATAAAGCCTTCACAAAGCCATTGAATTGCTGCGGAAACGCTGTTTTGAACGGTCTTTGAGTTTTAACGGAACAAACGGAAAAGTAGTCGGCACCCGAACAATAACAATATAAAATATGTCGCGCGGAGGCACCGGATTGCGCTGCGCAGCATACGGTTTTAATATATGTTTTGATGTGCGGTATTGCCTGAAAAAACGACAGACTAACTGAACAAACGCTGATTTTTAAGAGTTTTTGCTAAAATCTGTATTTTGATGTGTATTCAGTGCTTCCTCGGCAAAAACGAATCGGTCGGCATATGCGTGATAATCTGAAAACTGAAAGTGAAGCGTTGCTATTCTCTCAAACGAAATAAGGAGTTCCGCAGAACCTATCGCATCGGGAAATCGGTCGGGGGGCGGAGCGTGGTTTTGATTTATGCCAAGGGCAGACAGGGCGAAGTCAAAATCGGTTTTTCCGTGAGTAAAAAAATCGGCAACGCTGTTGTTCGTAATAAAACAAAACGCCGTATGCGTGAGGCTGTGACCCCGCTTATTCCCTGCATAAAGCCGGGATGCAGGCTTATTTTTATTGCGAGACAGCCGATAGTTGACGAAAAGCTTCCGGACATTCGCAGCTCAATGAGATATTCTCTCAAACGGGCGGGGTACTTAAATACGAACCCACCGCAGGAGAAGGAAAAACAGCGGGCAAGCGATGCGGAGGCGGAAACGAAGGAAAGCGATAACGAAAATTGCGGCGGGACCCCGACATGAACTCATGGGGGCGCGAAAATGATTCCGAACGCGAACGGCTGAGTTTGCCCGCACGGCTGTTTATTCAGCTTATAAAAAGCTATCAGCTGTTTGTTTCGCCGCGCAGCGGTCCGTGCTGTCGGTATACGCCGAGCTGCTCTCAGTATGCAATCGATGCTTTGAGAATACACGGAGCGTTCAAGGGGTTATTCCTTGCGGTTTGGCGCATAATGCGCTGCAACCCGTTTTCAAAGGGCGGATACGATCCCGTTCCGAATAAGACATCCGAAAAAAAGCTTAATCTGATGCGTTTTTTTCGTTGCCGGAAGGCGGCGGCGAACGAAACGGAATCGGGCGGTGCGGCCGAAAAAGGGGAGACCTGTACGCAAAACGTACGGTATCGGAAAAATAAGTGCCGCAGACTGACGGACAGAAAGGATAAAATAACAGAAAATGATTAACGATTTCTTCCTTACCGAGTGGTTTTTTGATTTGCTTCGTTGGCTCTACAGCGTGCTTGGCAACAATTATTTTCTTACGATATTTATCGTTACGCTTGCTTTGCGCATAATTCAGATCCTTCCCGATATCAACAATCGCAAAAATCAGCGCAAACAGGCAAAGATTCAGCCCGAAATCGAAAAACTGAAAAAGAAATATGCCGACAATCCGCAAAAACTCAGCATGGAGCAGAACAAACTCATGCGGGAAAACGGCATCGGTATGCTTTCAAGCTGTCTTCCTCTGCTGCTGACGCTTCCGCTTTTCTTCTGCTTCCTTGCAGCATTCCGCTTTTGGGGCTATGAACAGACCGTTCGGCTCACATACGAAACGATCGTTAACGAGGAAAAAGCGCAGGAGACTTTCGACAGCTACAGCTTCCTCTGGATTACGAACATCTGGCAGCCGGACAGCGGCTTTGCGCCTGTCGTCACGCCTGCGAAAACCGTTAAAACTTACGGCAATTCTTCGACATGTGCGTGCACAAAATCAAACAATATAGGCAATCTTAAACTTTTCCACACCGGGTACACCGATGCGGCCGGCAATAAGATTGAAGGCAAAGTGATTTGGAAAAAACTTGTTGAGGCCGGACTTGCAACCGGCGAATTCGGCTCGAGCAGCATGGATCTGCTGCCGACGGACACGGCCGTTGAAAAATACGATAACCTGATGAAAAAATATCAGCACGGAAACAATAACGGATGGTTCATCCTGCCCGTGCTTGCAACCGGCTTCCAGCTGCTTTCGGCGTGGCTCTCAATGCGCCAGTCCAAGAAGCTGAACCCCGGTGCCGCTCAGCAGCAGCAAAGCATGAATTTCATGCTGTGGCTGTTCCCGATAATGAGCTTCTTTGTATGCTTGAGCTCCACCTCGGCATTCTCGCTCTATTGGGTTCTCAGCAGCGTGCTTCAGATTATCACGTCCCAGCTCACGAACCTTATCATGAGCAAAAAGGAAAATGCGGATGAAGTTTCTTCCGCAAAACCTTCAAAAGCAAAATAAAATTCACTTAATCGGTGCGCGGTTCCGGCGGCGGAACTGCGTACCGCATCGTTCTTTTCGGACTTTCGCAGGTTGCCGAACTCCGTCCGAATTGCACGAAAGCAGCGAAACGCCGCAGCAAACTTCGGATTTTATCGGGCAGAGCAGCATATTATGACGGCGTCTTTCCCGTCCGCCCGTGTGAAAACAAATTTAAACACAAATAACGAAAGGATATGCCGCACAAACAGGCGCGGCAGCACTGCGGCACACCGTGCGTACAGCACCGAGTGCGCAGATGCTTCAAGGTAAAACACATGCGTTCAATCCAAGCAACGGGAAAATCCGTTGATGCAGCCATCTTCAGCGGTCTTCAGCAGCTCGGCCTGTCTATCGACGAGGTCACAATAAATGTTATTCAACACGGAACAAAAGGTCTTCTCGGCATCGGTGCAAAACCTGCAATCGTTGAGTTGACGGAAAAACCCGCCGAGGAAGTCGTTGTTCCCGATTTCACGGCGGAACTTGCCCGCGAACGCCGCGAACGCACCGAAAGGCGCGGAAACCGCGATAACCGCAGCGGACGTGACAACCGCGAGAATCGCGACAACCGCCGCAGAGAAGACAGAGAAACCGTGACAGCAATTGCAGAGGGCGTGGAAGAAACACGCAAAGAGATTGTCGAACCCGAAATTCCGGAAACGGATATGCCGGTCGGAACGGGAACCGCCGCAGCGGAAGCGTATGATGAAAATGCAAAGTACGATGTTCCCGAAACAGTGAACAGGGCAGAGGACGAGTTTGCCGCCAAAACCGAAAGGAACGAAAAATACGAAAGAAACAATCGTGCAAACCGTGACAGCCGCGGCAATCGCAGCCGTCCGCAAAGGCAGAACCGCGAGGAAGAGCCCGCACCCGAAGCCGTGAAAGAACCTCCCGTGAATTACACCGAGGAGGCTGCCGAAGGTGAACCTGCGGCTCAATTTGTGACGGAACTTATTGAAAAAATGGGCATCAGCGGAAAGGTGCTTGCGGCAAGGGAAGAGGATGCGATAAGGCTGCGTATTGACAGCGACACAATGGGCGTTCTTATCGGTCACCGCGGCGAGACTTTGGATGCAATTCAGTACCTGACAGGGCTTGTTATTAACCGCAATCGCAAGGTGGACGGCTATACACGCGTTACCATCAACACCGAGGACTACCGTGAAAAGCGTGAAGAAACCCTTATCCGTCTTGCAAGGCGCGTTGCGGCGCAGGTTAAATCAACGGGCAGGCCGAGAACCCTTGAAGCCATGAATCCCTATGAGCGCAGGATTCTGCATTCCGCTTTGCAGAACAACCCCTATGTTACCACCCACAGCGAGGGCGAAGAGCCGAATCGCAGGGTTGTTGTTGCGCCGAAGCGCGGCAGAAGACCGCAGCGTCCCCGCGACAAGGCATAAACACGGTAAACTCGTTTTGGCAGCATTGAAGGCATGAAAAAAATTAACACATGCAATGATAATATTTTCGCACTGTCCACCCCGGTGGGCGGTGCGATTGCTGTAATTCGGGCAAGCGGAAGCGGTGTTTTGCCCGTTCTCAGGGAGATTTTTTCGGGCAGAATCGAACATCGGCAGCTGAATTACGGCAAAATAACCGACAGAATTGAACCCGACGGCGGACAGGGCGAAGACCGGAAGGAAAACGATACGGGTGCCTTGGTCGTGCTTGACGAAGCTATGGCGGTTTATTTCCGTGCACCGCATTCCTACACGGGTGAAGATATGTTTGAGCTTAATCTGCACGGCTCCTATTCCGTCATTTCGGCTGTATCGCGCGCGCTGACACGGCGGGGGATGCGGCTTGCGGAAGCGGGTGAATTCACAAAACGTGCCTTTTTGAACGGAAAGATGGATCTTGTTCAGGCTGATGCGGTGATGGATTTGATAAATGCAGAAACGCGGCGCGGAGCGAGTGCGGCGTTGGAGCAGCTCGAGGGCGGATTGAGCAGGAGAATCGGTGCAATTGAAGAAAAGCTGCTTGATTTTGCAAGCGAACTTGCGGCAGCAATGGATTACCCGGAGGAAATGGAGGATGAGGTGCTTTCGGCTGCGCCGGAGGTGCTGAATTCGGCAATTTCCCGCATAAGGGACTTGATTGACAACGGGAATTGCAATAAAATTATACGCGAGGGGGCAAAGCTTGCCATTCTCGGAAGGCCGAATGTCGGAAAATCCAGCCTCCTAAATGCACTGATGAATGCGGAACGTGCAATCGTTACAAACATTGCGGGCACGACACGCGATGTTTTGGAAGAGAAAATCGATTTGCTCGGTTTGCCTGTTCGCATTGCCGATACGGCGGGCATTCACGAAACCGGCGATGCGGTTGAAAAAATCGGAATTGAACGTGCTCTGCACGAAGCCGCTTCCGCAGAATGTGTGCTGCTGCTGTTTGACGGTTCGGCGGGCATAACGCAGGAGGATGAGAGACTCGTTCAAAAAGTTTTCGGCATGAATTGCCGAAATATAATTTTTGTAATAAACAAATGCGATCTGTCGGATTGCGGGACGGCGGCTGAACAGCTGAAAAATATTGCGCCCGAAAACGGTGGGAGCATAAGCCGAATCAGCTGCCGCACGGGTTTCGGACTGGATGAGCTGAAACACCGAATTGCGGAGGCGGTCGGGCTTTCCGAAGGGCGCGCGATAGTGACGAATGAAAGGCATATCGAGTGCCTGAGTGCGGCTTGTGCGGAACTTTGTGAGGCGGCGGAACTCTTTTCCAAAGGCGGGAATGCGGCCGAAATGCTTCTTCCGCAGACCGAGCTTGTTGCGGAATCGGTCGGGAATGCACTGCACTGCCTCGGCGAAATAAGCGGCAGGGAAGTTTCGGAGGAGCTTCTTGATCGCATTTTTGAACGATTCTGTGTCGGAAAATAGCTGAACGGAAATGCAGGGCGCGGCGAAGGCGGAACTCTGTAAGTTAGGAGCTGAAATGGACGAAACGGCAGTCTATCTTTTTAATCACGGCGAAAATGCATATGCTTATCGCGCGTTGGGTGCGCACGAGCGGAACACCGGAGGCATCCGATATTGGGAATTCTCCGTTTTTGCACCGAATGCGGTTCGAATATCCGTTGTGGGCGATTTCAACAATTGGAAACAGGGCGCAAATCCGATGGAAAAATTCGGAGAAACGGGCTGTTGGAGCTGCCGTATTGCGGAGGCAGGAAAGGGCGACAGATACAAGTTTGCAATTACCGGCAGGGACGGGCAAACGGTGCTTAAATCCGACCCGTTCGCATTCCGTTCGGAACTTCGGCCGGGAACGGCAAGCGTGCTTCACGACATTCCCCGGAATGTGTGGACCGACGGCGAATATCTTAAACTCCGTGCGCAGAGGAATCTTTTCACCGAACCGATAAACATATACGAGGTTCACGCCGGCTCGTGGAAACAGGGCATGAACTACTCTGAATTGGGACGCGAACTCGTCGATTACTGCGTAAGAATGGGTTATACGCATATTGAGCTTTTGCCGCTTGCCGAACACCCGCTGGATGACAGCTGGGGTTATCAGGTCACGGGCTATTATGCGGTCACGGCGCGTTACGGTGCGCCCGAACAGCTTGCGGAGCTTGTGGATTATGCGCACAAATGCGGCATTGGGGTTATAATGGACTGGGTTCCGGCGCATTTCACAAAGGATGAGAGCGGATTGCGCAGATTTGACGGAGGAACATTGTTCGAACCCGCAGAACCGCTCCGCGCCGAGATGCCGCAATGGGGGACGCTGCTGTTTGATTACGGGCGAAGCGAGGTTGTGAGCTTCCTGATTTCGAACGCTTTGTATTGGCTGCGCGAATTCCATTTTGACGGTCTGAGGGTCGATGCTGTGAGCTGTATGCTCTACCATGATTTTTGCAGGGATGAATGGCTCCCGAACCGTTTCGGCGGCAGAGAAAACCTTGAAGCTATAGAGTTCATTAAAAAGCTGAACGCTGCCGTGCACAGAGAGTGCCCGAACACGCTTATGATTGCGGAGGAAAGTTCGGCTTTTCCGAAACTTACCGAACCGGTTGCGTTCGGAGGGTTGGGCTTCGATTTCAAATGGAACATGGGGTTCATGAACGATACTCTAAAATATTTCAGCGCGGATGCGGCGGAAAAACGAACCATGCACGAAAAGCTGACTTTCCCGATGGTATATGCGTTTTCCGAAAAGCATGTGCTGCCGTTTTCGCATGATGAGGTTGTTCACGGCAAATTTTCCCTGATAAACCGCATGAAGGGCAGTTACGAACAAAAGTTTGAACAGCTGCGGCTTCTTTTTGCATATCAACTCGCGCATCCGGGCAAGAAACTCAATTTTATGGGGAATGAGTTCGGGCAGTTTATTGAGTGGGATTTTAAAAAGCCGTTGGACTGGTTTCTTTTGGACTATCCCGCTCATGCGGCAATGCAGGAATTTTCATGCGCACTGAATTGGTTTTACCGCGGCACGCCCGCACTGCATCGCGAGGATGAAGGCTGGCAGGGTTTCCGCTGGCTGAGCGCGGATGATTGCGAAAATTCCGTCATTGCATTTGCGCGGACCAACGGAAGCGATACTGTCGCTGCTGTTTTTAACTTTTTGCCGAGGGAGCATTCGGCATACAGGCTGAATATCGGCGCATTGGCCGCGGAGCTTGGGACAGCAAAGAGCAGTACGCACAGAATTGGGTTCGAATGCGTGTTTTCAACACATATGCGCAGCGCGGTGACTGTTCGAGTTAAAGGCGGAAAGACAGGGCGGAGGCGAAAAAAAACCTTGGGTGAGGCCCGTCATACGGTGGATGAGCTGTACTGCGAAATTCCGCTTTACGGCTATGAGGGTGCATTTTACCGCCTAAAGCGTATCGATAAACCCGTTCTTGAAAAAAACAGGGGAAACGAATAGGAAAAACGTTTCCTAAAACAGGTTCCGCAAACGAAAAGACAGTTGAACAAACGGGGGGAACATATGCGCGGAGAAATTGACAACAGAACATTTTTCGCGGGAGCCGAAACACAGGTTCTTCCGTCCGAAAAGCGATTTCTGCTCGGCAGAGTCGCAATAATCGACCGTGTGGCCTGCCTTGACTGCGGGGACTGCGATCGGCATGCAGCTTCGGCGCAATTGAACAGGGAAAAAACAATGCCGACGAAGCATTTGCGGGTCACAGGATTATTTACGAAAAATGCATAGGCTGCGGCGGCTGCCTGAGCTGCTGCGAAATGCGGGCAATTCGGCTTGCTGACGGGGCAAAAGGTGCGCTTGATGCGGAAATTACGGCGCGCCATGATGAAAATCCGCTGCCGGAACTCGGAAAACCCGTGGACGTGTTCAATGCTTTCGGTGAAAAAATCAGCGGAGGACGCGTTACCCAGGCTCTTGCAGGCTCAAACGCCGGGCGTGCGGCAACGATTCGGTTTCGACTCCCCCGCGAATTCCTGTCGGATGGATGCTTTGCCCATGCGGTGCGTGAAGGCTGAATGCCGAAAGCTTCGGAACGCCGAAAGAAAATGCGAGATACGGAATTAATGAATCGGAGGATGCAAATGATAATTGTTGGAATATGCGGCGGCAGCGGTAGCGGCAAATCAACTTTTGCCGAAAGAATACGGGACGGTTTAAGCTGCTCGTGCGAAATCATGCGGCTTGATTGCTATTATTTTGACCAGGGCGGGAAGCCGTTTGAAGAACGTACAAAAGTAAACTACGATTCTCCAAAAATATTTGATTTCGATGAAATGCTTGCGGATATCCGCCTGCTGCTTGACGGAAAACCCGTGACGCGGAAGGGTTACAACTATGCAGAACACAGACGGGACGACAGCGAAGAGCTGATGTATCCGCCGGAGGTGCTGATAATCGAAGGAATCCATGTTTTTTATGATGACAGAATATGTGATGCAATGAATCTGAAACTGTTCATAAAAGTGGACAGCGATATTTGCCTTCTGCGGCGTATCGCACGGGATATGAACGAGCGCGGGCGTTCTCTTGAAAGTATTTCGGAGCAGTACAAAGCAACGGTGAAGCCGATGCGTGAAAAATACATCGACAGGTATATCGACAAGGCGGATGTCGTTGTTATGCGCGGCGGAATGAATGAACAGGCATTGAAAACGACCATATCCTATATTAAGTCCTGCGTGAAAGAGCAAAGGCTTGCCGAATCCGAAAAAAACGAAAGCGACGGAAACGATTCCGAATAAAGAGGAACAACTGCGGATGAACAATCACAATGAAAGAATAATACCCGTAATTGTAAAAAGGGGGGAAAGGTTTTGAGTAAACTGCGCGCACTTTGGAGAAACGGCAGAGGGATGCTTTTTGTAGTTCTCGTCGGCATTGCTTTTTATGAAATGCTTGAGCATTTTTCGTCGGTGAGAGCTGTAATTTCCCGAACGACATCGGTTTTGATGCCGATATTGTGCGGACTGATGGTTGCATACATAATCAATATTCCCGCAACGATACTTCAGGGAACTCTGTTCAAAAAGGCTCATGCTGCCGGCAAAAAATACGTTGTTCCGCTCACGGTTGTGCTGAGCTATCTTATCGTGTTCGGCATTCTCACCGCCGTGCTTATTATTGTTATTCCGAAGGCGGCGGACAGCGTGAAAATCCTGTTTGACAACTTTGAAACATATTACAACAGTGCGGCAAAATGGGCGACCGAATTTTGGGAGGGATTGAATCTCAGCGACGAAGTTACGGCGCGTGCGGTTGAAATTTCAAACAAGATACTGGACAATGTGGAAGTGTTCACAACCAATCTTGCTCCGAAGCTTTTGGGTTACACTTTCAATGCGGTAAGCACGGTTGCGGACATTCTGCTTGCGCTTGCGTTCAGCATATACGCAATCCTTGATAAAAACCGCCTGCTTGCTCATTCACGGCGGTTCGTAAGGAGCGTTTTCAATGAAAAGCATTCAAGCGGGATTCTTGAAGTTTTTTCGTATGCAAACCTGACTTTTCGCGGTTATTTTGCCGGACAGATAACAAGCTGCACGATAATCGGCATATTGTGCTATATCGGAATGCGGATCATGAACATGCCGTTTCCGGAGATGATAAGCGTGTTTATTGCTGTATTCGCAATGATTCCGATACTCGGCCCGTGGCTCAGCACGATTCCGAGTGCGTTCATAATCCTTATGACATCACCCGGAAAGCCTGAACTTGTGCTGTATTTTGTGATAATGATTATCATAATACAACAGATTGACAACAACCTTGTTTATCCCCGCGTGGTCGGCGATGCGGTTGGACTGTCAAGCGCATGGGTTCTCGGAGCGGTCATTCTGGGCAGCGGCTTGTTCGGCATTGCAGGCCTTATTTTTGCCGTTCCTGTCACGGCTGTGCTTTATCGTCTGCTTGCGGACTGGACAAACGAACGCGCAAGGCAGCGGGGGGTTCCGATCATCGACACCGTGCCCGGCGTGAAATACGATCTGCGCGGGCATGTTCGCCGCAGCTTTAAAAAGAAAAAAAATAATGCTTCGTCCGGCTCCGGAAGGCTGAGAACCAAAGAGACAAAAACCGAAACGGGCGAAACGGCAGCTGCGGACAAAGCGGGCAGAACCGAAAAATCCGAAAACGAAAACAGTGATAATAAGTGAATAAAAAATTGCGAAAAGAGGGGTAAAAATGAAATCGCAATCACATCCTTTCAAGCATCTCCGCACGATTTTGCGGCATCGCCGTGCGGTGTTCCGCCATTGCGTTTTGGCAGGCATACCGTGGCAGGGAATCAAACATGACTTGTCAAAATTTTCGCCCTCGGAATTTATTCCGAGCGCAAGGCATTATGACGGGACACGCAGCCCGAACGAACTTGAACGCGCAGAATACGGCTGCTCGTTTGCGTGGATGCACCATAAGGGGCGCAACAAGCACCATTTTGAGTATTGGACGGATTACAGCCCGATAACAAAGCGCATGTCTCCGGTTAAAATGCCGCTTCGGTATGTTGTTGAAATGTTCTGTGACAGAGTGGGGGCGTGCAAAACCTATAAGGGGAAAGCGTACACTTCGAGCGACCCGTACGATTATTTTATGCGCGGGAACGCAAAAAACGCAATGCACCCGGAAACGGCGGCTTTGCTTGAAAAACTGCTTGTGATGCTTCGTGACGACGGAGAGAAAAAAGTTTTCCGCTACATTCGAAAAGAACTGATGAAGAAACGGGACTATTGAACGGCGAAAGCATGATTTTGAATATCTGTACACAATTTGCCGCAAAGAATTCGTAAAAATTAGCAATTTGGGGCTTGCGGTTCGGCGGAGATATGTGCTATTATTAGATTGACGGAAAGCAAAGCCGAAGGGCTGAGCTTCCCGGAAAAATACAAGCTGCGGACTTCTGCCGCATTTCAGTCGAAATTCGGGAACATGCTTTCCGAATGCGCGGAACGCTGCGGCCCGAAAGAGTGAAAGGAAAAAACATGAAAAAATATTCCAAAATCGCAAGAATCGCCGCGTTCGCGCTGGCAGTCGTGATGCTGTTCGCCTTTGCGGGCTGCAGCGGCAAAAAGGATAACAACAACAAGAACAACGGCGGCAACAACAACGGCGG
>ERZ809152.1200-NODE-1200-length-10881-cov-3.704785_pt1 | contig 10881 bp, 9 predicted proteins | sample MGYA00520518_ERZ809152 | MGnify/ENA primary metagenome ERZ809152 (study PRJEB31570, sample SAMEA3212996) | Homo sapiens | biome: human-gut; feature: human gut; material: fecal | place: Sweden | collected 2011 ...
GGAGTAATCGGGAAGTTCAAGCCACCGAAACGGCGCGGCATGGTCATACCGTTCAATCCGGCTTTTACCATGGCGTCGAGGTTCTGCTTGGTGCCGCTGGCATATTCCACACGGCCGTTGGCACAGTGGGGACCTTCTTCGTCCACGCCCTCGGCATTGGGAGCGATAATCTCTCCGGTAATCTCTCCGGTGATTTCAAGTACCTTGTCAAAAGAGTCCATAGCATCCGCATAGTCCTGCGGGGCATAGTCATACTTGTCTTTGTCTTGGTAACCGCGTTCTTTCAGTTCGCAGATACGTTCCATCATCGAGTTGTTCAGATGATACTTCAATTCGGGAACTTCGGTATAAAAATTTGCCATAATTTCTTGGTTATTTAGGTATTCTGAAGTATAGGGGTATGGTGAATTTCACTCGCTTGGCCTCTCCGTCCTGATAGCCGGGCGACCAGCGGTAGACGTCGGCAATGGCCTCGAAAGCGCGTATGGCTTCTTTGTCGATGTCATAACGCACGGACTGGAGAATTTTGGGATGGGTCATCTTGCCTTCTTCGTCTACAACGAACTGCAGGATTACCCTTCCTTCTGCCTTTTGCTTCCAGGCGTCTTCCGGATATTTGGTAACATTGGCCACCAGTTTCATGAGGTTCTCTATTCCACCGGGGAAGGATGGAAACACGAAATACGGCTGATGTTCCATTTCAGTTCCGTGCTCGTCGAACATCTTTCCACCGGTACACTGATTCTCTGAATAGTGTTCCTCTCTACGGAGTTTCCCGTCGGGATAGTACTGCAGGAGTGTTCCGTCAAGTTTACCATCGCTGTAGCTCCGGGCCAGATGTATGGCACCGTCGGGATAATACACCATGGTCTGCCCCTCCAGGCGGTTGTCTCTATATACTTCTGTCAGGCTGTCCTTGCCATTTGCATAGAATGATGTATGCAGGCCTTCCCTTATCCTTTTGCGGGGATTGCTTTTGTATTCGGAGAAATGCCAGACATCCTTCTTTTGTCCTTCCAAAGCATACTCTTCCACCTTGATGCACTTCTTGTTTATCTTGGAAACAAGAGCATACTTGACTGCCTGGATGGAGTCGTCCGTCCATTGGTAATTCTTGTCCAACCAGAGCTTTTCTTGAGCGATAGCGGAAGATATACCTGAAAGAAGAACAAATATAAGAATCAGCCCTTTCATGATTACCTTTATTGTTATTTACTGTGTGATTTATAATATTTTATCATCTTCGGGATAACCTCTTCCACCGTACCGTTGATGACATAGTCGGCAATCGTATTGATGGGAGCGTTCTCGTCATTGTTGATGGAGATGATAATACCACTTTCCTGCATACCGGCAATGTGCTGGATTTGTCCGCTGATGCCGCAAGCAATATACAGTTTGGGGCGGACAGTGACACCGGTCTGGCCAATCTGGCGGTCATGGTCGGCATAACCGGCATCGACGGCAGCACGGCTGGCGCCTACCTCTGCATGGAGTTCTTTGGCAAGCTCGAACAACATGTCAAAACCTTCCTTGCTTCCCATGCCGTAGCCGCCGGCAATCACGATGGGAGCGCCTTTCAGGTTGTGTTTTGCCTTTTCTACGTGGCGGTCGATGACTTTTACCACATAATCCGTCTCGGGCACGTACTTGGCAACGTCGTGGTTGATGACTTCGCCCTTATAGTCAGCGTCCAGTATCTCTTTCTTCATCACGCCTTCGCGAACGGTTGCCATCTGCGGACGGTGCTCGGGATTCACAATCGTGGCAACGATGTTACCGCCGAATGCGGGACGGATTTGATACAGCAGGTTCTCGTAAACCTTGCCTTCCTTCTTGTCTTCGTGGTTGCCGATTTCCAGTGAGGTACAGTCGGCAGTCAGTCCGCTGGTCAAAGCGGAAGAAACGCGCGGGCCGAGGTCGCGACCGATAACGGTGGCGCCCATCAGGCAGATTTGCGGCTTTTCTTCTTTGAACAAATTGATGAGGACAGAGGAGTGGGGAAGGGAAGTATAGGGGAACAAGCCCGGAGCGTCGAATACGTGGAGTTTGTCTACTCCGAAGGGCAATACTTGTTTTTCAATGCCTGCCAGATTGTTGCCGGCAGCAACTGCCTCCAGTTGACAGCCCAACTGATTGGCTAATTTACGACCTTTGGTCAAGAGTTCGAGACTGACGTCGGCAACTGTTGTGCCTTCTATCTCTAAATATACAAATACATTATTCATAATCTTATCCTATCGTATGGTTAGCTAACAGTTCAACAATCAAATCTTCCACATCCTTGTCGCTGCCCGTCAGCGTTTTGCTTTCTTTGGCCTGGAATGAGATGTTCTGAATGGTCTTCACCTTGGTAGGCGAACCGCTCAGACCGCATTGTGCAAGGTCGCCGTTCACGTCGGCAACACTCCATTCCGTGATGTTCAGATAGGGATATTTTTCGTAGAGGCCGGCGTAGGCAAGCTCAGCGCCTTCCTTGGTGATGGCAGCTTTTTCCTGGGCACCGAGGGCGCGTTTGTACTTCTGCACCAGTTTGGCATTGCGCGGGCGGCAGGGAGCGGCACTTCCGTTTACGGTGATGACTATGGGCAGGGGAGCCTCAACGGTTTCCACACCCCCGTCGATATGACGTTTCACGGTAATTTTCTTGGCGGCTTTGTCCACGTTCAGAATCTCTTCTGCGTAGGTCACTTGCGTCAGCCCCAGCTTTTCGGCAACCTGCGGGCCTACTTGGGCGGTATCGCCGTCGATGGCCTGGCGTCCGCCAATGATGACGTCATAGTCGCCTATCTTCTTGATGGCTGTGGCAAGGGCATACGAAGTGGCAAGCGTATCGGCACCTGCAAAGGCGCGGTCGGTCAGCAGATAGCCGTTGTCGGCACCACGGTACAGTCCTTCACGAATAACTTCGGCTGCACGTCCCGGTCCCATGGTCAGGATGGTAACGGTGGAGCCCGGATGTTCATCTTTCAGTCGGAGAGCCTGTTCAAGAGCGTTCAGGTCCTCGGGGTTGAAGATGGCAGGGAGTGCCGCGCGGTTGATAGTTCCGTCGGCTTTCATGGCATCTTTCCCAACGTTGCGTGTGTCGGGAACTTGTTTTGCCAATACAACAATTTTCAAACTCATGCTATTAATTATTAGTATTAGTATTTCTTTGTATGTCAGTACCGGGAATAGGAGTAGTAGAATCCTGCTACTGAAATTGGCCGGTTAACTCATTATCAGCCTGCAAATTTACGGAAAGAGTTGGGTTTGACAAGAAAATGGGGTGAAAAATGCACAAGTTGAGGGATTTTGCGCAAATATCAGTTGGCTCTATATCTGTAAAAAAGGTAATAAAACCGGTAATTTATCTACCTTTCCGTTCCCGTTTCCTCTGTACTTTTGCAGCGTCCGGATGAGGTCTGCATAACGGGCAGCATCGGATAAACAAGCATTGCTACTTAAATGTTATTATAGAATATGTATATTGAAAAAGTAAATTCCCCTGCTGACGTGAAAAAGTTATCAGTCAGCGAAATGAACGGATTGGGTGGAGAAATCCGCCAGGTGTTGTTAAACAAGTTAAGCTCCCACGGAGGACACGTAGGTCCCAACCTGGGAATGGTAGAAGCCACCATAGCCCTGCATTACGTGTTCGATTCACCAACGGACAAGATAGTCTATGACGTGTCTCACCAAAGTTATACCCATAAGATATTGACAGGCCGCCGGGCAGCGTTTATGAATGCGGACGAGTATGACGAAGTCTCCGGATATTCCGAACCGTCGGAAAGCGAGCACGACTTCTTCGTTATCGGGCATACCTCTACCTCCGTCAGTCTGGCAAGCGGACTTGCCAAGGCGCGTGACCTGAAGGGGGAGGCGGGTAATGTGATTGCCGTCATCGGCGATGGCTCGTTGAGTGGAGGTGAAGCCTTCGAAGGATTGAATGTAGGTGCCGAACTGGGCACGAACTTCATCGTCATTGTCAACGATAACCAGATGTCCATTGCCGAGAATCATGGCGGGCTATACCGCAATCTGCAACAGTTACGCGAAACGGAGGGGCAGGCTCCCTGCAACTATTTTAAGGCAATGGGATATGATTATCTCTATGTGAAGGATGGCAATGACGTGGAGCAATTGATAGAGGCTTTCCGTGAAGTGAAGGACAAGAAGCATCCGGTTGTGGTACATATCAATACCTTGAAAGGTAAGGGATACAAATTGGCGGAAGAGCAAAAAGAACGTTTCCATTACAGTGTTCCGTTCGACCTTGAAACCGGCAATCTGACCGGTGAGTCTGGAGAGGGTGAAGACTATGCCGACCTTACCGCCGGTTATTTGTTGCAGGAGATGAAGAAAGACCCGACTGTGGTGGGCATCACCGCAGGTACACCTACGGTATTTGGCTTTACACCGGAGCGCCGCAAGGAGGCAGGGCGGCAGTTCATCGATATGGGCATTGCCGAAGAGCAGGCTGTTGCCATGGCTTCTGCCATTGCTGCCGGAGGTGGAAAACCGGTATTCGGGGTCTACAGCACCTTTATCCAGCGCGCCTACGACCAGTTGTCCCAGGATCTTTGCATCAACAATAATCCTGCACTGATTCTTGTCTTCTGGGGAAGCTTATCGAGTATGAATGATGTTACCCATCTTTGTCTTTTTGATATTCCGGTCATCGGTAATATTCCGAATATGGTTTATCTGGCACCTACTTGTCGTGAGGAGTATATGGCAATGCTGGAGTGGGGCATCCGTCAAACGGAACATCCGGTTGCCATTCGCGTGCCGGCCAATGGGGTTGTCCGCAGGAATGTAGAACCGGAGAAGGATTACGGCAAGACGCTGAACCGTTATGAGGTGTCCCATCGTGGAGAGAAGGTCGCCATATTGGGACTGGGCTCTTTCTATCAGTTGGGCGAAGCCGTGGCTGCCCGGTTGAAGGAAGAGAAAGGAGTGGATGCCACGCTTGTCAATCCCCGCTACATCACGGGTGTGGACGAGGCTTTGCTCGATGACCTGAAGCGCGACCATACACTGGTCATTACTCTTGAGGACGGAGTGCTGGACGGTGGCTTTGGCGAGAAGATTGCCCGTTACTACGGTTCGTCGGATATGAAGGTACTGAACTATGGTGTGAAGAAAGAGTTTATCGACCGTTACGATGTGGAGGAGCAGTTGAAGAAGAACCGGTTGACGGTTCCGCAGATTGTGGAAGATATCTGTAGGATTTGGTAAGAATTGAAAAAGGAGATGCATCAAACTGCATCTCCTTCTTTTATTTATTTAATACCCAGTTTCTTGGCAATATCCTTAGGCAGTGCATCCTTGTGCACAATGATGTTCATTGTTTTATAGCGCACGAAAGCTTTGGAAGCATACCACAGTCCTTTGTACTTTCCGGCTTCACCCCAAGAGTTCTTTACCATATAGTATTCGTTGCCTTCCTGGTCTTTGGCTATACCGTAAATCAGCATACCGTGGTCGTCAGTAGTTTCCCAGTTGTCGTATGCCAGTTGGCGCTCTTCTTGTGTGCACCACTTCTGCGGTTGAGGCTTGCTGTTCAGTTTCTTTTCTTCGGGTTTCATTTTCAGCCAGTGTGCCATGTCCGAACCGCTCAGTTCTTGCACCTTTTCTGCATCGGGCATTACGGCTATACCGTCGCGTGTGAAGCCTTGTTCGCTTACGTCACTACCCCATGCAATGGTGTAACCCTTATTGATAGCGTTGTCAAACACTTCCATCAACTCGTCGATAGGCAAGTTGTAGGAAGAAGCCCAACGCCAGTTGTCTTGTATTTCCAGGACGAACGGCTGGTAGAAGGGATGGTGGGTATAGGAAGTCAGTGAGATATAGTCATCTGCATTCAGTCCGGTAGATTCATAGAAAGACTTCGGAGTATATTCCTTGCCTTTGTAGGTGAACTTCTCGGGACGTTCGCCCAGATAGATGTCGTGGATGGCAGTGATGGCCTTCTTCCAAAGCGGGTTATTTTCCTTGTCTGCTTGCAGGCTGCGGTGTCTTCCCTTGGCAATGGCTGCCACTACGGCATCAGATACGGCTGTCAATTCGGTGTGGTTGCTCAGCGTGTCGCCATACATAACGCCCGGACGCATTTCCTCTTCGGGCACCAGACCGAAAGTTTTCATACCATAAATTACATCGTAGAACGAACCGCCTTGTGAGAACGAAACGTCACCATGTGTACGCACTGCCTTGTCGGCACGGTCCAGATAGGTGTTGTGTACGATAAACATTTCAGAAAAGTCGTATTCGCCTTTGCCCATGCGGAGCAGTTCGGATTCGATGAATGCCAGTCCGGAATAGCACCAGCATGTACCGGCACGGTTTTGGTTCTTAACAGAAGTGATAGGATTTTCTTTTACGGTTGTAAAAATGAAACCTTCCTCTTTCGGAGTGTCTTGTGCTATTGTGTTTAAACTTAATAAACCCAATGCAGCCATCAGTATTGATTTCTTCATCATAATTAAAATGTTATAGATTTATAGTTGCAACTGCAAATATAGGCAGAATATCGTAAACAAAAGCTATCTTTGAAGCGTTAATTCTGACACTTATGGAGAAAATAATACGTATCGACGACCATAGCGGTCTTGTTTTGGAGGGCGGCGGTATGCGCGGCGTCTTCACTTGCGGTGTGCTCGACAGCTTTATGGATCGTGGCATTCGCTTTCCCTATACCATCGGCGTCAGTGCCGGAGCCTGCAACGGACTTTCTTATATGTCCGGTCAGCGCGGGCGTGCCAAGTACAGCAATATCGACTTGCTGGAAAAATACAATTACATCGGATTGAAGTATCTGTTGAAGAAGCGGAATATCATGGATTTCGACTTGTTGTTCCAGGAGTTTCCGGAACACATACTTCCCTACGACTACGAGGCATACTTTCATTGTCCCGAACGCTATGTGATGGTAACTACCAACTGCGAGACGGGCGAAGCGAACTATTTTGAGGAGAAGCGGAGTAAAGAGCGCGTCATTGATATTGTGCGTGCTTCGAGCAGTCTGCCGTTTGTCTGTCCCATTACCTACGTGGACAACATCCCGATGCTGGATGGAGGTATTGTGGACAGTATCCCTTTGATGCGTGCCCGTCAGGATGGATTTACCAATAATGTAGTGGTGTTGACGCGCAATCATGGGTACCGTAAGGAAATTCAGGGAACGAAGGTTCCACCTTTTATATATAAGAAATATCCGCTATTGCGTGAAGCCATCAACCGCCGCAGTATTGTCTATAATCAACAGTTGGAGCAGGTGGAACGGATGGAAGCCGCCGGAGAAATCGTTGTGATCCGTCCACAGAAGCCGGTAGTGGTAGACCGCATCGAGCGTGACATCAAGAAGCTGACGGAGCTTTATGAAGAAGGATATCGGTGTGCGGAACAGTTTGTTTTTTGAGAAGTATAGATTTATTTTCCTGAGGTTATTATTGTTTACTAATAGATAAATGGTGAGGCATTAATGACTTTTTTGAGTAAATTGGCATTATATATAAATCCTTAAAATATCTGTATTAAAGAGTCGTGTAGGATTGATTCTAGCACGACTCTTATATTTACTGTTGCATGAGAGGAGTATTATTAATATCCGGGGTTCTGCGTAAGATTTTTATTTAAGTTGAGTACATCGATAGGAATTGGAAATACTGTTGTGTATCCGTTGGCATCGTATACCCAGTCTCCTGCAGAATTGGCATGCGGTACGCCTGGATACTTATCATCTGTAGCCTCAGTGTAGGTACCAAAACGGATTTGATCTTCTCTCCGAACAGGCTCCCACATTAATTCAAGAGCACGTTCATCAAGTAAGTCTTGTAATGTAAGGGTTTCTCTTGGTTGGGCATTCACCCGATTACGAACTTCATTTACCAGTGTAAGTGCTTCTGAAATATTCCCTAGACGATATTGTGCTTCTGCTGCGAGTAGTAGCGCATCCGCATATCGGTATACCACAAAATCTGCATTAGTATAATGAGCCCACATTGTGTTTTTGTCGGTTTTATCAAGCTCCAGTTTTTTTACTCTAGCTCCAGCCCATTTCACTATATATAATCCTTTAGGGTCAGAGTATGAAGTTACGTCATAATCAATACGGGCTTGGAATGGTAAATAGGTTCCATAAGGATTATAAGATTCGGAAACTTGTGAGGCAATTCTTTTTCCGTCAACATACACATCTCCATAGAAAAAGCTCATGTCCCAACGTGGATCTGTTGCTGAATAGTCAGCAGTTTCTGTCGCTTCGTCATAGGTCGCACCAAATATTTTAACAGCTTCTATTGTTGCTATTGGACCGTTCCCACCATTAAATCCCATAGCAGCAGAATGTGCATAATGCAATGAGTACCAATGTAAATTTTGACTAAGGCGGTAAGTGTCTGTATCATTAGGACGAATAAAAATATTTTCAATAGAACCTTCGTTGCCTACAAGGAAATTAGATTTAAAGTTATCAGCTAGTGCATATCCTAATTCTTTAATACGTTGTTTGCAGTATATAACAGTTTCCCAGGCGTTACGTGTAGTTCCTTCAAGAGTGATTGTTATATTCTTTCCGGCATTTGTAATATAGGATTCTACTGCATTAATTCCTCCAGTGAAGGAGCCATCGTTCCAATCTTCTTTTGAAAAGATTGGTGCATTGATAGCTAGTTTTGCCATCATCATATAACCGACAGCCTTTGTGATACGCCCATAGTATTGGCTGTTTGAATCTGCGGACTTTGCTTCAGGTAGGTGTGGTATGATATCGGTTAATTCATCACGTAAAAAATCATAAACTTGAGTACGATTTGGTTGCTTTACGTCTGCCACTTTGGTATCTGAGGAAACTATAATAGGTACCCTGCCAAAAAGATTTATTGCATGATAATAATAAAATGCTCTACAAGCTCTAATTTCATATTGATAGTCTTTGAGATAATCTTCTCCTCCCTTATCTATCATATCTTGTAAGTCTTCATAAGCAGAATTACATAAACTAATCTGTTTGTAAATGTCATTCCAAGTTGCTAAAAATGCCGCATAAGATGGTGACCAACTGTGTAAGAAAGCATTCTGATGGAAACCGCCATCTACCCAGTCACCTTGACGACCGGGCAACATTGCTAAATCCGATGTGAATTCTGATAAAAAGGAGTAAGGGTATGTACGAAACTCAAAGCAGGTTCCTTGTAATCCCATTCCTGAATATATAGCAGCAACAGAATTGATATATACTAATGTGGGATTACTTAATGCGTCCTCTTTTTGGAATTTGTCATAGGCAACTTCGTCAAGAAAATCAGAACAACTGCTTAGTAATAGTATTGCTATTGTCACTAAACCTAATATTTTTTTCTTCATGGCTTTCTATTTTTATGTTTAGAAACTAAGAATTAACTGAATAGTATATGTTCTATTAATAGGATAGATATTACGAGAATCAACTCCACCTTGAAAACTTGCTGAGTTAATCATTGGAGTTAGTCCGGAATAACCAGTAATGGTAGCTACATTATTACATGAAAGTGCTATGCGAGCATTGGAAAAGACTTTGAATACTTTGGTGGGAATGTTGTATCCCAATGTTATATATTCAATGTTTACATAATCTCCTTTTTCAAGCCAATATGAAGTATGTACAATATCATAGATACCTAAGTCAGGGGCTGTCTTAAGTACATTATATGAAGGAAATAAGTTTAAGTTATTATAATTAAGATGGGTTGCGTTATAAATTTTATGTCCAAATGCGCCATTGAATTGGACAGACAGGTCGAATTGCTTATATCGTAACTGTGCATTAAGATTCATGTTGACTTTTGGTACAACTTGACCAAGTATCTCTCTATCTCCAGAATCTGAGTGGTCAATGGTTCCATCACCGTCTAGATCTTTAAATTTATATGTTTTCTTTCCATCTGAAGCTTGATTGAAGCCATCGTGTACTGGTAAACGGAAAATACCAACGGCTGTGTTTGCGGTAAGCCCTGAACCACCTGCACTTGATACTACTACCCAGTCTGTGGTAGTTAATGCTTCACCATTATATGCTCCTGAAAGTGATATTAATTTATTTTTTAAGAATGATACATTACCTGATAAATTGAGTCCCCATTTTTTATTTTTGATTACTTCTCCTGAAATGGAAAATTCAAATCCTTTATTAACCATTTCTCCCATATTGGCAAGTAAGGTGGGGTATGTAAATGGCGGAACAGATACATTATATGTATACAGTAAATCTTTAGTTGTTGAATGGAAGTAATCCATCGTTCCACGTAATTGAACATTGTAAAGTCCAATCCAATATCAAAAGTATATTTTGTTTCCCATTTTAAATCGGGATTAGCATTGGAAGCTACAGCATAAGTTACTACTGACTGATTGTTGTAAGATGAAATTCCATTTGGAGATAAGACTTGTAAAGAGTTGAGTGGTGAAATAGCATCTTGATTACCTGTAACTCCATAACCGGCACGTAGTTTAAGTGTAGAAAATATTTTTTGCTTTTTCATGAATTCTTCATTACTGATAATCCATGCGGCAGATGCGGAAGGGAAAAATCCCCATTTATGGTTAGCTCCAAGTTTAGATGAACCATCTGTACGTGCATTCACTGTTATTACATATTTATTGTCAAACATGTAGTTGAGGCGTGCCATATAAGATAAAAGTGTGTTCTTTTGAGCCCCTGATGATGCATTTCCATAACTTAATAGGGCACCGGCTGCAAGATTATTATATTTAAAGTAGTTGGTATCAAACCCTTCTGTATATACAGAACTATTGAATGTATAGTAGGATTGACCTTCTACTAGAGCTAAAGCATTAATTGCATGTTTGACAATAAATATGTAATAACAGTGAATGCACGTACAGATGGTTCAT
>ERZ809152.1206-NODE-1206-length-10851-cov-4.017229_pt1 | contig 10851 bp, 7 predicted proteins | sample MGYA00520518_ERZ809152 | MGnify/ENA primary metagenome ERZ809152 (study PRJEB31570, sample SAMEA3212996) | Homo sapiens | biome: human-gut; feature: human gut; material: fecal | place: Sweden | collected 2011 ...
AGGCCAGCCGATAAAAAACTCAGATATCTGTCCGGGATTGCCGCCGGAAAAACGAGCCTTCGCAGCCCGGGTACGTCCCAGAATGTCACTGGCATCACTGATAAATGCAAACCCTGCGGGTGTCAGCTCCACAGATCGTGTGGTGCGGACAAAAAGCCTGGTATTCAGCTCTGTTTCCAGAGAATGGATCTGATGGGTTACGGCAGGCTGGGTAATATGCAGCTGTTCCGCGGCACGTGCAAAATTCAGATTTTCGGATACTGCAAGAAAACATTCCAGCTGAATCGTATTCATAATGATACTTCCTTTTTACCTATCTATAAAAGGATTTAATTAAATTCTTTTATTAATAATAACATTTTTTGATTTCACTTTCCACTTGTTTTGTTGTATAACTTGTAAATATAGTTAACTAGTTAATAGTTTAGCTGTAAAATTTCAGACAGTAGGTCTATGCAAAACAATGGAATAAATGGAAGAAAGGATAGGAGATGGAAGAAATAAGAGAAGATAATATTCTGCGCCGCATGAAAAAACTAAGTCTGTTGATTTCTGTGAAAATCGATCAGATATTTATGGAAAATGATCTGACGGCTGCCCAAAGTGAAGTACTTATATTTTTGCTGTCGGAGGAAGCCGGACAGGAAATGTTTTCCGGTGATTTACATGTGGAACTGGGAATATCCAAGGCAGCTGTTTCCATGCAGCTGAAAAAATTAAGGCAGAAGGGCTATATCATCCTGCAGACATCATCTGGGGATGATCGGCTGAAGCATATCCGGCTCACTGATAAAGCCCGGCAGATGAAGCAGGAATTGGATGGGAAAATGAAAGCTTTCATGAAAGGTATCTACCGGGGATTTTCCAAAGCGGATTATGAGCAGCTGTCACAGCTGACCGACAGAATGCTGGAAAACCTGAACGCATGGGAAAGAACAGCAGGAGAAAGACAGAAAATCCAGGAGACAACGTTATGATTAAAACACTGATTGAACAGGTAAAACAATATAAAAAGGCTTCACTGCTCACTCCGTTTTTTACGGCGCTGGAAGTATTGATGGAGGTGCTCATTCCTTTTGTTACGGCAAAGATAATAGATAAAGGAATAGAAGCAGGAAATATGAAAAATGTATACTGTTACGGCATTTTGATGCTGGTTCTGGCAGCGGCGTCCCTCGCTTCGGGTGTGCTGGCAGGGATATTTGCCGCCAGGGCTTCTTCCGGCTTTGCCTGCAACCTGCGGGATGGAATGTATGAAAACATACAGACCTTTTCTTTTTCCAACATTGATAAATACAGTACTGCCGGTCTTGTTACCCGGATGACTACGGATGTCACCAATGTCCAGAATTCTTATCAGATGATTCTGCGTATTGCTGTGAGGGCACCTCTTATGCTGATATGCAGCATGGTCATGTGCTTTGCCATCCACGCGAGGCTGAGTCTGATATTTGTGGCGGCTATCGTGGTGCTCTCGGCAGTGCTTCTTTTCATCATGAGCCATGCCACGCGTATTTTTGATGTGGTATTCAGGAAATATGATGATTTAAACGCCAGTGTCCAGGAAAATGTTTCCGCTGTCCGGGTTGTGAAATCTTATGTAAGGGAAGATTATGAAAATGAGAAATTTACCAGGGCAGCACAGAACCTGTACCTGCTGTTTACAAAGGCGGAAGGGATTCTTGCCTTCAACAATCCGGCGATGATGCTGGTGGTTTACGGCTGTATTCTTCTTCTTTCCTGGTTCGGAGCCAGGTTTGTGGTAGCGGGAGATCTGACCACCGGACAGCTCACATCCATGTTCAGCTATGTAATGAGTATAATGATGTCCCTTATGATGCTGTCCATGATTTTTGTCATGATGACCATGAGCGCGGCCAGCGGCAGGAGAATTGCGGAGGTATTGACAGAGGTGCCGGATATGGAAAATGCCCGGAATCCGGTCAAAGAAATTCCGGACGGCAGGATTGATTTTGACCATGTGAGCTTCGCATATAAGGCGGGAAAAGGTTTGGAGGGGGAAGAGAGGGAAGAAACGCTGACGGATATCGATCTGCATATACGTTCCGGAGAAACGATTGGAATTATCGGCGGCACCGGCTGCGGTAAATCCAGCCTTGTCAATCTGGTGAGCCGTCTGTATGATGCCTCGGAGGGTACGGTCCGGGTGGGCGGCCGGAATGTAAAGGATTATGACCTGGAAGCGCTCAGGAATCAGGTGGCGGTGGTTCTTCAGAAAAATGTTCTTTTTTCGGGGACAATACTGGAAAATCTGCGGTGGGGAAATGAAAATGCCACACAGGAGGAATGCATGGAGGCCTGCCGTCAGGCCTGTGCCGATGAATTCATAAACCGGTTCCCGGATGGCTATGAGACTTATCTGGAACAGGGCGGTTCCAATGTATCAGGCGGGCAGAAGCAGCGTCTTTGCATTGCCAGAGCGCTTTTAAAGAAGCCTAAGATATTGATTCTGGATGACTCGACGAGCGCAGTGGATACGGCAACGGATGCCAGAATCAGGAGTGCATTTGCGGAAAGAATACCGGGGACCACCAAACTGATTATTGCCCAGCGGATCTCATCCGTCCGGGATGCTGATCGGATTGCCGTATTGGACAACGGAAAACTGAACGGGTTCGGAAGTCATGAAGAACTGCTGGAAACCAATGCTATTTACCGGGAAATTTATGAAGGACAGACGGGAGGCGGAGGCGATTTTGATCAGCAGCCCGGGGCTGGCATAGAAGAAACAGGAAAGGCGGGTGCGGATTATGCCTGAAATACAGAAAAAAGAAATGCAGGAGGCTTCGGCTCCTGTGAAAACCGGAAAACTTCAGAAGCCGGGAAAAACCATGGCAAGGTTGCTTGGGATTATGATAAAAGAGTATGGGGTTCAGCTGGGGATTGTCGTTATCTGCATCATAGCCGCTGCTTTATGTACATTGAAGGGAACGCTTTTTATGCAGACGCTTATAGACGAATATATCCTTCCCCTGACAAACACAGGGAATCCCGATTTCACACCTCTGCTGAAGGCACTGGGATCACTGGCTGTCATATATGCAGCAGGAATCGTATGCGCTTATGGCTATAACCGGATTATGGTGAATGTCAGTCAGGGTACGATGAGAAATCTCCGCATCCGGATTTTTACGCATATGGAATCTCTGCCGGTTAAATATTTTGATACCCATGCCCATGGGGATATCATGTCCGTATACACCAATGATGTGGATACGCTGCGCCAGCTTATGGGGCAGAGCATTCCTCAGGTAATTAATTCTGCTGTTACGGTGGTTATGACTCTGGTGAGTATGATTCTCCTGAATATTCCCCTGACTCTGGTCACTCTGTTCATGGTGGGGGTCATGCTTTTTGCCACAAGCAGGCTCAGCGGACTGTCGGGACAGTATTTTGTAAAGCAGCAGTCGGATTTGGGGCGTGTGAACGGTTACATTGAGGAAATGATGGAAGGGCAGAAGGTGGTGAAGGTTTTCTGCCATGAAAAACAGAGCCTGGAGCAGTTCAGGGAAATAAACGGGGAGCTTAGAAACAGTGCGGATCTGGCAAACCGGATTGCCAATATCATGATGCCTGTTAATGCCAATCTGGGAAATATCAGCTACGTACTCTGTGCCATTGTGGGCGCAGTCCTGGCATTGAACGGCTATGCGGGCCTGACCCTGGGGACTCTTGTTTCTTTCCTGACTCTGAACAAAAGCTTCACACAGCCCATTACCCAGCTCAGCCAGCAGATGAACAGTATTGTCATGGCCATGGCAGGGGCAGGGCGGGTTTTTGAGCTGCTGGATGAAGAGCCGGAGACGGATGCCGGTTATGTGGAGCTGGTAAATGCACGGCAGCTGCCGGACGGCACTTTTGCCGAAGCCGGAGAACGTACGGGGATATGGGCATGGAAGCATCCTCATAAGGCAGAGGGGACGGTAACCTATACGAAGCTGGAAGGGGATGTAACCTTTGATGATGTGGATTTTAGCTATGATGAAGAAAAAATGGTGCTTCACAACATTAAAATGTTTGCCCAACCCGGACAGAAGCTTGCTTTTGTGGGAAGTACCGGCGCCGGAAAAACTACGATTACCAATCTGATCAATCGTTTTTATGATATCCAGGACGGGAAAATCCGCTATGACAATATTAATATCAACAAAATAAAAAAGGCTGATCTTCGCCGCTCACTCGGCATTGTCCTTCAGGACACACATTTATTTACGGGAACTGTCATGGACAACATCCGTTACGGACGTCTGGAGGCCACCGACGAGGAATGCAGGGCTGCCGCGAAGCTGGCAAATGCCGACGGCTTCATCCGGCGTCTGCCGGAGGGTTATCAGACAGTTCTCACCGGGGACGGAGGAAGCCTGAGCCAGGGTCAGCGGCAGCTGCTGGCGATTGCCCGGGCGGCGGTGGCGGATCCGCCTGTACTTATCCTGGATGAAGCCACATCCTCCATCGATACCCGGACGGAGAAACTGGTACAGAGGGGCATGGATGAACTGATGAAGGGGCGGACGACATTTGTGATAGCCCACCGGCTGTCTACCATCCAAAATGCTGATTGCATCATGGTTATGGAACAGGGAAGGATTATTGAACGGGGAAACCATGAACAGCTTATGGAGGAAAAAGGGAAGTATTATCAGCTTTATACAGGAAAGTTCGCATAAAAGAAAAAACAGAACAGGGACGGTACTGCGGCAGAAGGCGGAGGGCAGACAGTATCGGAAGGCTGGATTACAGGAAAATGGCAGCCGCTGAAAAAACAGCAGCAGATAAAAAGCGGCTTGCAAAATCAGCAGAAAGGAAGTAAGGTATAAAGGAACGACTGTCCTGGCCTTTGCGGCAAAAAACGGGACAGACAAAGTAAGTAATGATAAAAAGGAGCCTCTGGCCAATGAATTCCTCTTCTGAAAAAACGAAAATGACGAAAACGGGCGTGGTATTTGTCTGCGCCCTTATTTGCTGCTTTTTATGGGGCAGCGCTTTTCCCTGTATTAAAATAGGCTACGGCCTGTTTTCCATAGGAGCTTCGGACAGCACCTCACAGATCGTATTCGCCGGAATGCGGTTTACCCTGGCGGGTATCCTGGTGATTCTGTTCGGAAGCCTGCTTCAGGGAAAATGGCTGCGGCCTGCAAAAAAGAACCTGCTTATGGTCGGCAAGCTTTCCCTGGTACAGACGGTAGGCCAGTATATTTTCTTTTATATCGGCCTGGCCCATACCACAGGGGTTAAATCCTCCATTATCGGAGCTTCCAATGTATTTCTTTCCATAGTAGTGGCAGTAGCCGTATTCCATATGGAAAAGCTGTCGGTAAAAAAGGTGCTGGGCTGTCTGGTGGGCTTTGCGGGTGTCGTGCTCATCAATGTCAGCGGCGGCAGCCTGGATATGAATTTATCCTTTCTGGGAGAAGGCTTTATATTTCTGTCGGCGGTGAGCTATGCCTTTTCTTCCGCATTGATTAAAAGGTATTCCCAGGAGGAGAACCCGGTGACCTTAAGCGGATACCAGTTCCTTTGCGGGGGAATTCTTCTCACAGGCTTCGGGCTCGCCATGGGCGGGCGTGTGCATGTGGGGGCCGTAAGCGTGTCGGGCTGGCTGCTGCTTTTATATATGGGCTTTATTTCCGCGGCGGCTTATACCTTGTGGGGAATCCTTCTGAAATATAATCCGGTAGCCAGGGTGGCGGTATTCGGATTTATGAACCCGGTATTCGGAGTGCTGCTTTCCGCCATTTTCCTGGGAGAGAGCGGACAGGCTTTCGGGCTTGCGGGTGTGGCGGCCCTGCTCCTGGTCTGTGCAGGAATCATGATTGTCAACGGGCCGGCGGGGGATGCGAAAGTGCAGGAACCGGAAGGCGTGGCTGAGAGATAGGCGGAGGGCTGGCAGATGGGAGAAAATGGGGATAAGAAGGGTATGGCTGTAAAGGATTATGAAAAAACAGAATCATATATGCTGTCCTGTATGAACGACAGTGCCCATGATAAGGAGCATGTATACCGGGTGCTGTATTATGCTCTGGAGATAGCAAAGCAGGAGCCGGACGTGGATTATGAAATCCTGATAACATCCTGTCTGCTGCATGATATCGGAAGAAAAGAACAGTTTGAAAATCCCGGGCTTTGCCATGCACGGGTCGGCGGCGATAAAGCGTATGCTTTTCTGGTGGGTGCCGGCTGGACACAGGAACGGGCGCTGCGGGTGAAGCAGGCTGTTGCGGCCCACCGGTACCGTTCGGACAATCCGCCGGAATCCATTGAAGCCAAAATACTGTTTGACGCGGATAAGCTGGATGTGACGGGGGCCGTCGGCATAGCCAGAACCCTGCTTTATAAAGGGAAGATGGGGCAGCCGCTTTATACCCTTCAAAGTGATGGTTCTGTTTCGGATGGTACGGACGATGAGGAAGAAAGCTTTTTCAGGGAATACAGGCGTAAGCTGGAAAAGCTGTATTCACGTTTCTTTACAAAGCGGGGAGAAGAACTGGCAAAGGAGAGAAGAGAGGCGGCGGCAGCTTTTTACAGGGATATGCTTGAGGAAGTGCGAACCGCTTATCAGGGGAAAGAACTGCTGAAGGATGTACTGGGAAATAACTGAATAATTAAGCGGAATAAATAAACCAGCTTCATGCGTTTTCCCTTCTTTTGATGACGGGAAGGCATGAGGCTGGTTTTATCTTTCGGCTAATTAAATTCGATACCGGTAATTTCTACGGTATATCTTGAAATATCTACTTCGTCGGCCAGATTTTTAATTTCATAGAACTTATCGGGCTCCATTTTCCAGGAATAATTTGCTTTCAGTAAGCTGGAACTAAAGAGACTTCCGATGACTGTAAAAGAATCCTCGGCAATATTTTTTCCCTGGGCATCCTGAAAATATACGGTAACGGTAACCTTGCGCAGATCTCTGTCCCCGTTATTTTTGATGGATACATTCTCCAGGCCGGGGAAGGTTCCGGAATAGGACTGACACATATCCACTTTGTAATCATTTAATTCCAGATAATTTTCAATATATTCTTCTTCCCTGCTTTTAACAGAGGCTTCAGCGAAATCGGAAAGGGTTACATCCCCAATGCTGACATTTACCTTAGTAATATCAATATCATCCCTCAATCCTTTTATTTCGAAGAATTTATCGGATTCCATTTTCCAAGAATAGCCTGGTTTTATCGGACTGTCCATAATGCCGATGACAGTGACCTTTTTTGTCTCGGCAACATTCCCTTCTGCGTTAAGAAATTCCAGTTTTAAAGATAAAGCCGTAATTTTTTTATCCCCGTTATTTTTTAAGGAAACATTTTTTATGCCGGGTACCTTTCCGGAATAGCCTTCACATTCGGAGACCAGAAAGTCATTTAATTCTATGTACTCCTCAATATAATTTTCTGTTTCCATCATTTTCTTTTCATTGTCACTCAAAGACTCGATGGTGGAATCAACAGTTCTTCCTAAATTAATGAAGGAGTAAAGTGTGCTGTCCGTTATGACTTTCCATTCTCCGTCTATTTTATGGAAATTTATAAAGACATCGTCGGTTACATAGGTGAGGCTGCTGTCTTCCAATTTGTCCAGCAGTGCGTTAGTCAGGGTATCATCTTCCATTCCTAAATGGATACTATCGCGCTGTGCGTTTATTAGCTCTTCGGGATTCGGATGATTCACCTCAAATTTACAGTAGGCCAGGTTTTGTTCCGTGTCAACCGTTGTCTCCTGAAAAACGGCGGTATATTTGGAGAGGAGGGTTTTCAAAGCTTCCATATTGGTAAAGCTATAAATGCATTCTCCTAAATAATCATAAGGCTTATCTAAATATTTCTGGGTTTCGTCAATCTGCCCGGTGATAACCAGAGAGACAAAATCTTCCCCTTTCTTTGTTACCAATTGTTTTTCGCGATCGGATTCGCTCTGGAAAACAGCAGCGGTTTTGTCGGCTAAATGCATAGCAGCCTTTGAAGAATTTCTGTTCAGAAAAAAAGTAATAAGAACAATTACAGCACAGATTCCAAGGAACACAGCTCCGACAGCCAATATTTTGTTCCGGTGCTCCTTTAAAACAGTTCCTTTTTGCTTCTTTAACGGATATCCGCAATGAATGCAGTTCCTGGACTGATCGCTGATCTCCTGACCGCATTCCGGGCATTTAATGATTGCCATAGGTTACATCCCCTCTTTATTTCATAATAATTACTGTATGTTTATAATATAACATGCGGACTGTTTAGTAAACCGGTATCACATTTACAATCTCATTATCCTCCACATCAAACTGCCATACTGAATGACCGGGGAGTCTGTGCTCCGTGAGGTAATAATGGCCGTCAAAGGAGGTGATATAGTAAGGCGTTCCTCCGCCGATAAAATAAGAATAGACATCCTCATAATCCCCGCCGGCCAGGGAGTGCAGATCCTTTGTCCGGATAAAGGTAGCGTAATCCTGGTTGAAATCCGCGTCTGTAGAGACCGTTATATAAAAATAATCCTGGATTTTAGTCAGCTGCACCATGCCTGCAATTTCGGGAGGGACGGGATATTCCTCCAGGATTTTCAGATCCTTAAGGCGGGCGCGGATAATGGTGGAGTTGCCGGAAACAAAGTATATTTCATCTCCCATAATGGTAAATGAACGGACATAGATTCCGTTCAGCTTTTCGATGGAGCGGACATCCTTCAGCGCCATCCGGGTGGAATCCTTTTCCCTGGTGAAAACATAGAGCTCCCCGGTCATGGAGCTGAGGACATAAAAGCAGCGGGTTTTCTCATCATAAACAATATAATGGGGCCGGACGCCGATATCGGAAAAAGTCTGGGTGTGGAGGAATTTGCCGTCTTCTTTTTCAAACACCAGGATCCGGTGGTTTTCCGTATCGTCCGCCAGATAGACCTCCCCGTCACTGGCGATGGTATGTCCCCGGCTGATTTCATCGGTCATGACATCCCATTCGTTTAACGGCCGGGAGAGGGAATCGCTGTAGATGATTTCATCATGGTAGCAGTCCACCAGAAAATAGGTGTCCTGAAGCCTGGTTATATAGGTTGGGACGCTTAAGTCAAAATAGGGATTGACCGCTGTGTCTTTTTCCTCCTTGGCAGCGTCGTTTAGTTCAGACAGCTGAAGGAAGGTATCCTGTGCGCGGCTGCGAAAGAAGCAGAGGATACCTGCCAGACAGCATAATAACAGGATGCATAGCGGCAGAAGGAGGCGGAGTTGTTTTTTCTTCATGGAAATCGGACCTTTCGTCGGTAGTAAACTAGGTTCAGTATAACACAGGAGAGGTTTATCTGTCAGGAAGGTTTTTCTCTATACGCTTTCCGGGATAGGAATCCGCACGATGGCAATGGTTCCTTCCGGGATATTTTGTTCAAAGACCACTCCATAGCCCGGCCCGTAAAGCAGGGTGAGGCGGGAGGATACGTTGGGAATGCCGAAGCCGTGCCCGCTGTTTTCCCGGGAAGTGCCGCCGTTCGGGGTAGTCCGCGGGGATTTCTTCATCCCGGCACCGTCGTCCAGGATGCTGATCCGGATATTTTTTCCTTCCTCCTTTTCTATTTTAATGAGCAGGTGTCCGGGTATCCGCTTGCTTTCCTGAAGGCCGTGGGTGATGGCATTTTCCACCAGAGGCTGCAGAGTCGTTTTGGGAAGCAGATAATCGAGCAGCCCTTCGTCCAGTTCCTCTTCATACAGGAAGGTATCCGGGAAACGCAGTTTCTGCAGGCGGATATAGGAACGCACATGCTCCATTTCCTCCCGGAGGGAAATAAATTCTTTTCCGTTGCTTAAGCTGAGGCGGTAGAAGGTGGCGAGGGAAGAAACGGATTCTTCGATCTGGGACAGCATGCCTTCTTCCGCAAACCACTGGATCATGTCCAGCGTATTATAGAGAAAGTGGGGATTTATCTGGGCCTGCAGTATTTTCAACTCCGCATTTTTGGTCTCCTGGCCGAGAAGGTATTCTTTTTCGATCAAGTCCTCCATGGCGTGAATCATATAGTTATAGGTGCTGGTGAGTTCTCCTATTTCATCTTTTCCCTGGATGATGGAGGAGGGAAGGGAAATCAATTCCCCCTTCTTTACCTGCTTCATGCGGGAAGTGAGGCGGATAATACGTCCGGACATGGTTTTGGCAAGGACGGTGGATAAAAACAGGCAGAAAACCAGCAGGATCCCGCCGATAAGGAAGGTAAAGTTCCGGTGGAGGTAATATTCGCTCAGCAGGCTTTTGGAGGGAAGCATGGTGATCAGGGTGAGCGGATAGGAAGGCAGCGTCTGGCGGATAACGAAATAATCGGTGCCATCCAGCCGGTATCTGTGCCAGGAATCCAGGGTGTCACTGTCCGGGACAGGCCGGGAAAGGGTAAGCTCCCGGTAAAGGGATTCCGTGGAGGCGCTGGAAAGGGAGACCAGCCGATTTGTTTCGTCGGAAACAAGGAAGGTGAGCGCGTTGTCGAAATTATTGGGGTTAATGGCTTCGTTCAGATAGCTTTCCGGAAAGTCCAGCCTCAGAATGGCGAGGGGGGAGGGGTAGTAATTTTTATCCGGCATAACCCGCGCGATGGACATATAAGGGGTATCCTCGCTTTTTTCCCCGGACAGCTCCTGGGAGGAAAGGATAAAAAAGGAGGAGCGGTTTTTGCGGTAGGTACTGTATACCCGCTTGAACCAGTCCTCTTCTTCGATGGAGGAATAGGTGAAATAGCGGCTGGCGTTATTGAAATAGGGAAAGGAATCCTGGAAATATACCCGGATATCACAGTCGGGGACTGAGTTGCGTATCTGCACGGGAATACAGGAAAACATGGCGTTTTCAAAATCTGTTCGATCCTTGC
>ERZ809152.1208-NODE-1208-length-10825-cov-3.600279_pt1 | contig 10825 bp, 6 predicted proteins | sample MGYA00520518_ERZ809152 | MGnify/ENA primary metagenome ERZ809152 (study PRJEB31570, sample SAMEA3212996) | Homo sapiens | biome: human-gut; feature: human gut; material: fecal | place: Sweden | collected 2011 ...
CTTTGGAAGCCATGTCACACTGCTGGAAGCGGGAAACCGCTTTCTGCCTAAAGTGGACCGCGACATTGCCGCCTCCATGCTGGAAGCATTGAACCGAAAGCGTATCAATGTCCGGTTGAACGCCCGTGTCCAATCCGTGTACGACACAGCCGAAGGAATAACTCTGACCTATACGGACAGTGCAAACGGCACTCCCTACTACCTGAAAGGAGATGCCTTGCTGGTAGCCATCGGCCGCAAGCCTATGACTGCAGAGCTGAATCTGGAAAAAGCGGGTATACAAACAGACAAGCGGGGAGCCATCGTTGTCGACAACCAATTACGGACTACAGCCCCACACGTATGGGCCCTGGGGGACGTAAAAGGAGACGAACAGTTCGACTACTTGTCCATCGATGATTTCCGTATCATCCGTAATCAACTCTTTGAAAACAAAAAAAGGAGTACAAAAGACCGGTATCCAATCCCCTTTGCCATTTTCACCGACCCACCGCTGGCACATATAGGACTGACGGAAGAGGAAGCGATGAAGAACGGTTATTCCATACATGTGGCACGTATCCCTGCTGCCATGATTCCACGTGCCCGTACGCTACACAGCATAGACGGTATGCTCAAAGCTATTGTAGACATCCATACCGGACGGATTCTGGGTTGTACCCTACTTTGTGCCGATGCACCAGAAGTAATCAATACCGTAGCATCAATCATGAAAACGGGACAGCGTTACCATTTCCTGCGGGACTTCATTTTCACCCACCCCAGCATGAATGAGGGATTGAATATGTTATTCAAACCTTTTTAGCATTTTCTATTTGGTAATTAAGTCCTTAACCTCTATCTTTGCATCCGTCCAAAGATAGAGGAATGAAAAAGAAACAGTACATAACCTATATTCTTTTTTTCATCAGCTTGATAATGCTGGTGATACCCGTCATTCCCCACCATCATCATGCCGACGGAATGATATGCATGAAGAATGATATCACCGCCGATTGCTGCGGACACCGTCATAGCCCGGGCAACGAGCACTGCTGTTGCGACACGGGATGCATGACAACCCACTTTGTACAACAGACGCCCAGCTCTTCCAATGATGTGTGTTCACATCCGGATGCCTTGTGGGCAGTTACCCTACTCATTGAACCTTTTTCCAAGTTACTCATCCTACCCGAGTTTGACATAAGCAGGCAGGAGTGTATCTATCTGGAATCTCTTCATAGCACATTTATCATATGTGCTACGGGACTTCGTGCCCCTCCGTCTCTTCTTGCTTAACTGTTACCGGAACATCACCGGGACAGATTTCTATCCGGCATAAGGAACAATGCAATTTGGTTGCACGCCCTATGCCCTAACTTTGTATTTAAAATCAAAAAGTAAGAACAAATATCATCATGAAAAAAGTTATTTTCATGGGAGTCTTGGGATTATTCCTTTTAGGCTCCTGTAACAGCAAGTCCGGAGACAGCCACGAAGGACATAATCACGAAACAGAAGAGCACAATCATGACGGACATGACCACGAGGGACATGACCACGAACATGAGGGACACAACCATGAACACGAAGAGCAGGAAAACCATGCCGGAGGAAGCGATGAAATCATCCTGCCACCAGCAAAGGCGCAAGCTGCCGGCGTAGCAGTCAGCACTGTTGAACCGGGTAGTTTCCATCAAGTCATCAAGACCAGCGGCCAGGTGATGGCAGCCCAGGGAGACGAGAGCGTAGCCGTAGCTACAGTAGCAGGCGTGGTTTCCTTCAAGGGAAAAGTTATCGAAGGAATAAGTGTCAGCAAAGGTACTCCTTTGGTGGTATTGTCATCCAAAAACATGGCCGACGGAGACCCGGTGCAGAAAGCCCGGATAGCCTACGAGGTTTCCAAAAAAGAATACGAGCGTATGAAAGCGCTTGTAGGCAACAAAATCGTATCTGAAAAGGAATTCGCGCAAGCCGAACAGATTTACGAAAATGCCCGTATCAGTTACGAGGCAGTCGCAAAGAACCATTCGGCAAGCGGCCAGGCTGTTGTTTCTCCCATCAGCGGTTATGTGAAGAATCTGTTGGTGAAAGAAGGGGACTACGTCAGCGTCGGCCAGCCGTTGGTAAGCGTCACCCAGAACCGTAAGCTTTTCCTGCGTGCGGATGTATCCGAAAAGTACTATCCTTACCTAAACAGCATCGGTTCTGCCAACTTCTGTACTCCTTATAATAATAAGGTATATACATTGAAAGAACTGGGCGGGCGCATGCTTTCTTATGGAAAGGCTTCGGGTGAGAACGGATATTATGTACCCGTAACTTTTGAATTCGACAATAAGGGAGACGTTATTCCCGGCTCGTTTGTAGAAGTATTCCTATTATCCTCACCAATGGAGAACGTGTTGTCTCTTCCTCACAGTGCGCTGACCGAGGAACAAGGCAGCTTCTTTGTCTACCTGCAACTGGATGAAGAGGGCTACAAAAAACAGCTTGTCACCCTGGGTGCCGACAATGGCGAAAGTGTACAAATCCTTTCCGGCATAAAAGCAGGCGATCGCGTCGTAACCCAAGGAGCCTATCAAGTGAAGCTGGCATCGGCAACGAATGCTATTCCGGCACATAGCCATGAACACTAATCTCATGTACAATTTGACAATTTACAAAGTACCATTTCGCTATGCAGTATAAGGGCTACGTGACGAATGGGGAGTGTAAAGTCAGATAAACAAGAAATATTAGATAAAACAGCAAGTGCGGCTGACATTGCGCAGCCCAATTGTACATTGTAAATAGTAAATAGAAAGATGTTAAACAAAATAATTGGTTTTTCTCTTCAGAACCGCATCCTGGTGCTGGTAGCATCGATGCTGTTGCTGATTGGCGGTACTTATACCGCCATGCATACGGAAGTGGATGTGTTCCCTGACCTCAATGCGCCGACCGTGGTCATCATGACCGAAGCAAATGGTATGGCAGCAGAGGAAGTGGAACAGCTGGTCACTTTTCCCGTAGAAACGGCTGTAAACGGTGCAACGGGTGTGCGCCGTGTACGCTCTTCCTCAACGAACGGTTTTTCTGTAGTCTGGGTAGAATTCGACTGGGATACAGATATCTATCTTGCCCGGCAGATTGTCAGTGAGAAGCTGGCAGTCGTCAGCGAATCCTTACCGGCCAACGTAGGCAAGCCGACACTAGGCCCACAATCGTCCATTTTGGGCGAGATGCTGATTGTAGGTCTGACAGCAGATTCGACCTCTATGCTGGATTTGCGTACCATTGCCGACTGGACCATACGTCCCCGCCTGCTCTCTACGGGCGGTGTGGCACAAGTAGCCGTACTGGGTGGCGACATCAAGGAATATCAAGTGCAGCTGGACCCGGAACGGATGCGCCATTACGGCGTAACATTGAGCGAAGTGATGAACATCACCCGCGAAATGAACTTGAATGCCAATGGTGGAGTGCTCTATGAATATGGCAATGAATATATCGTACGCGGCGTACTTTCTACCGACAAGGTAGACCAGATAGCCAAGGCCGTGGTGCGGAGCAACGGGGTCTCCGGTGCCCCTATCCTGCTGGAAGATATTGCCGACGTTCAAGTCGGAGCCAAACTTCCTAAACTGGGTACCGCCTCGGAACGCGGTAAGCATGCCGTACTGCTGACAGTCACCAAGCAACCCGCCACAAGCACGCTGGAGCTTACAGACAAACTGGAAGCTTCCCTGCAAGACCTGCAGAAGAATTTACCGGCAGACGTAAAGGTTTCCACAGACATCTTCCGTCAAAGCCGTTTCATCGAAAGTTCCATCGGAAACGTTCAGAAGTCGTTGTTGGAGGGAGGTATTTTCGTTGTCATCGTGCTTTTCCTGTTCCTTGCCAACATACGTACCACAGTCATCTCGCTGGTGACACTGCCGTTGTCACTGATTGCCTCCATCCTTGCCCTGCACTATATGGGCTTTACGATAAATACCATGAGCCTGGGAGGTATGGCTATCGCCATCGGTTCGCTGGTAGACGATGCCATCGTGGACGTGGAGAACGTCTACAAGCGGTTGCGGGAAAACCGGCTGAAACCTGCCGACGAGCAACTTCCTATTCTGGAAGTGGTGTTCAATGCTTCGAAAGAAGTGCGTATGCCCATCCTCAATTCAACGCTGATCATCATTGTCAGCTTCGTACCACTATTCTTCCTTAGTGGTATGGAAGGTAGGATGTTGGTACCACTGGGCATTGCATTCATTGTGGCATTGGCGGCTTCAACCGTTGTGGCACTGACCGTAACGCCTGTACTTTGCTCCTATCTATTGGGAAAAGAGAAAATAAAGAAACAAAACAACGAAAACAGCGACTCTGCCGTAGCACGCAAGATGAAGCAATGGTATGGTTCAGCACTGACTTTTGTATTGGGGCATAAGAAAGGGGTACTGGGAGGTACTATCGGACTATTTGTAGTAGCGCTCGGCTGTTTCTTCACCCTGGGCCGCTCGTTCCTGCCGCCTTTCAATGAAGGTTCGTTCACCATCAATATCTCCTCGCTTCCAGGCATCTCCCTGGAAGAAAGCGACAAGATGGGGCACCGTGCCGAGGAGCTGCTGCTCTCCATCCCCGAAATACAGACCGTGGCCCGTAAAACGGGACGTGCAGAGCTGGACGAACACGCTCTGGGAGTAAACGTCTCTGAGATCGAGGCACCGTTTGAGTTGAAAGACCGCTCGCGCAGCGAGCTCGTGGCAGAAGTCCGCGAAAAACTGGGTACCATTGTAGGGGCAAACGTGGAAATAGGCCAGCCTATCAGCCACCGTATAGACGCCATGCTATCCGGTACAAAGGCGAACATCGCCATCAAACTGTTCGGCGACGACCTGAACCGCATGTTCACTCTGGGCAATGAAATCAAGAGTGCCATCCAGGGGATTCCCGGTATTGCCGACCTGAACGTGGAACAGCAGATTGAGCGTCCGCAACTTGTCATTTCACCCAAACGGGAAATGCTTGCCAAATACGGCATTTCACTGCCCGAATTTTCGGAGTTTGTCAATGTCTGCTTGGCCGGTGAAGCCGTTTCCCAAGTTTACGAAAAGGGAAAGAGCTTCGACCTGACCGTACGCGTGAAAGACAACCTACGCGACGAAATGGAAAAAATACGCAACTTGATGATTGATACGGGCGACGGACAGAAAATTCCACTGAACTATGTAGCGGAAATCCGCTCGGCCATGGGTCCGAACACCATCAGCCGCGAGAATGTAAAGCGTAAGATCGTCATCTCCGCCAACGTGGCCGACCGCGACCTGCGAAGTGTAGTCAACGATATACAAGCCCAGGTAGACGCACAAATCAAACTGCCGGAAGGATACCACATCGAATACGGCGGACAATTCGAAAGTGAACAGGCAGCAAGCCGCACGCTGGCACTTACTTCGTTCATGTCCATCGTGGTGATATTCCTGCTCCTCTACCATGAATTCCGCAGTGTGAAAGAGAGTGCCATCATCCTTATCAATCTGCCGCTGGCATTGATAGGTGGTGTATTCGCCCTGCTCATCACAACGGGAGAAGTGAGTATCCCCGCCATCATCGGTTTCATCTCACTGTTCGGTATCGCCACCCGAAACGGAATGCTGCTCACCAGCCATTACAACCACTTGCAGCAGGAAGAAGGCTATGGCGTCTACGACAGCGTTATCCGCGGTTCGCTCGACCGTCTGAATCCAATCCTGATGACCGCCCTATCCAGTGCACTGGCACTTATCCCGCTGGCTCTCAGTGGCGACCTGCCGGGCAACGAGATACAAAGCCCGATGGCAAAGGTTATCTTGGGCGGCCTTTTAACATCCACGTTCCTGAACGGTTTCATCATTCCGATTGTTTACCTGATGATGCACCGTAACCAACAACCTAAAACGTCAGACAATGAATAAAAGATTTTTCATATTCAGCGCCGCCATCCTCGCTTTTGCGGAGATGAGTGCACAAACGTCCGGCATTGATGCCGTGCTCCAGCAGATAGAGGCCAACAACAAGGAGTTGCAGGCTAACTCCCACCTCATTTCCTCACAAAAACTGGAGAACAAGACAAACAACAACCTCCCCGACCCTACACTGTCATACGCCCACCTTTGGGACTCCAAGAACAGTGACGAGACAGTCGGCGAAATGGTCATCTCGCAAAGCTTCGACTTCCCCACGCTTTACGCCACCCGAGGGAAGATGAACCGACTCAAGACAAATGCACTGGATGCACAAGCCACCGCCTTCCGCCAGCAGATATTGCTGCAAGCGAAGGAAGTATGCCTGGACATCATCATGCTGCAACGCCAGCAAGCCCTGCTCGACGAACGGTTAAAGAATGCGGAGGAGCTGTCGGCCATGTACACCCGACGTTTGGAAACGGGAGATGCCAATGCTCTGGAAACCAACAAGATTAATCTGGAGTTGCTGAATGTACGCACGGAAGCCCGCATGAACCAGACGGCACTTAACAACAAACTGAAAGAGCTGCTTGTCCTCAACGGAAACCAGCCGTTCACACCGGGACGTCCCATGCCCGGTGTAACCCCTAACGCCCAGGCACTTGGACTGACAGAGTATCCGGCAGTGCCATTACCAACCGACTTCCGCCCACTGGCCGACGAACTGCTGGCTTCAGACCCCACCCTGCAATCCTTGCAAGGTGAAAGTTCTGCCGCCCGGAAACAGATTTCGGCAAGCAAGCAAGGCTGGCTGCCCAAACTGGAACTGGGTTACCGTAGAAATACCGAATCGGGGCATCCGCTGAACGGCGTAGTAGTAGGCTTCTCTTTCCCGCTTTTCGAGAACCGCAATAAGGTCAAGATAGCCAAGACACAAGCGCTCAACATTGACTACCAAAAGGAGAACGCCGCACTACAAGCCAGCTCCGCCTTGTGGCAACTCTATGAAGAGGCCAAGAACCTGCACGCTTCCATGGAGGAATACGAGCGCACCTTCCATCAACAGCAAGACCTTTCTTTACTGAAACAAGCACTTATGGGAGGACAAATCAGTATGATTGAATACTTCGTTGAAATATCGGTTGTCTATCAAAGCAAGACAAACCTCCTGCAACTGGAAAACCAGTATCAGAAGGCAATGGCACAGATATACAAGAGCCGGTTATAAATAGAAAGAGCTGTCTGCGGTTGGCAGACAGCTCTTTCTATTTCAATATATTGTAGTTATAGTTTTGTGACTTTACCCATAAACAGAATAACTCCCGTACTCTTCTCCTTTATCAGGAAGATGAAAGGACGGTCCACATAGAACGGAATTACCGTACTTGGTCCGGGAGCGGCCACGTCCATTCCTCCGACAGTTACAGCCGCAGCTTCCGTCCCCTCTTCATTCACTTTCACATAAGTGAACTGTTGCAGCAAACTGATAAACAAATCCTCATCCGCCATTCCGGAAAAATCGGCCGATGGAGTAAAAGCCTCCTGCATTCCCATTGCCATCATATCGTCAATGAGTTCTTTATCATATTCCATTTCAAACCGGGGTAACTTAAGGTTCAAGGCAGAGCTTGATAAACTACTGTTCCATTCCCCCCAGCGCTCGTCATTCAGCTGCGGCAGGCACTCATCCAACGATTTTCCCTCTGCCGGCAAGAGCACCACCATACTGAAAGCCTCATTGCCGTAAGGCAACTCTGCCATTGAGAAATACTCATTCTCGGCATAGTTGAATCTCTCGTCACGAAGATTCATCATGTGTACAGTCGATTTACTTCCGTCAGCATTCGTAAAAGCCTCTTCTGCCGTATCCGATTTTTTGAATTGATTCTTCCAAATTCCCTTGAAATAAAGCGCATTCAACAGATAAAGACGCGCCGTCTCGGGAATTTCATTCAAGACTTTGGGGATGCAATTATTCGTTTTCCCGGCACACCAACTGTTTATAATGCCCGGAGCTTTGGGAGAGGCAAAATCCAGCTCCTGCACTTGCGCGTCATACATCTTTTTGTTCACGCTTACAAAGTCGTCATGAACACCGAACCCTTGCTTTATCCAGATGGAATTGGCAATTCCCAGCTGCGTGGTATTGTCCAAATCGAGCAACACCTCCACCAGCTTCTTATTATAGTTGTTCATTTCCTCCAACGAATAGCCCGAAAAGCCCAGGACATCTGTCATCTCAGACAGTGTGTTTCCCGACGCTCCATTGGCAATCATAGACAGACAGAGCGAAGCGCTCAAAGGAGAAATGAACAGATTGGGCTTCTCCACCTCCGTTTTACAAACCTGATTAAAGAAACGGAAAGCAAAATCCGTTCCTAAATCCGTCATCTCCTGCTCGGCACGGGTCAAGGCAATGTCTTTGCGAGGCTTGGGTTGTGGTGAAGAGTTGTCGTCACTCTGGCAGGCTACAAGGATACAAAGTAGGCTTAAGGCAGTAATCGTTTTTTTAAGCATAAGCAAATAGTATTAGTTTTAAAACAGTTATCTATATATAGAAAATGCTTGAACAAACAAAATACTGCATTGAAGAAACAATAAAAAAAATGATACACTCCTACTCAATTATTCCTCTACCAACATCAACCCCACCCCTCTGACTGTCTTTATGGACACCGTAGGATCGTCTTCCAAGCATTTGCGTAGTTTCACCAAATAGGTATCAAGGCTACGCGAGATAAAGTAGTCGTTTTCATCCTGAGTCTCCCAATTGTGGCTGACAATAGCACCCCGTTTCACTACTTGATTCTTGTTCTGTGCAAGAAGTCTGAGAATTCCGGCTTCGCGCCGACTTAACACTGTTTTCTCACCGTTTTTGTCATTCCTAAGGGTTGCGTGTGCGGCATCCAGTGTGTATTGCCCGAAGTGGTAGCAATCTGTTTCATTGCGCGAAGGCTGTCCTTTTCTCAATTTAAGCAAAGCATGTATATGTGCATCCAGTTCTTCAGCCACAAAAGGCTTCTTCACGTAGTTGTCGGCTCCTAACTTATATCCACTGGTCACATCTTTGGGCGAGCCCAACGCCGAAGCCAGTAGGATAGGTATATTTCCATCCACTTCACGGATGCGCTCCACCATCTGAAGACCATTCATCACCGGCATATCCACATCCGAGATAATAATATCCGGATGATACTCCTGATATGCTTTCAAGCCTTCTTGCCCATTAACAGCCGTAATAACCTCATATCCTCCAATCAGTCCTTCCAGACTGCTCTTTACGACATAGGTCAACATGGAATCATCTTCCACCAAAAGCAATTTAATTTTGTTTTCCATCTATCATTTTGTTTTCAGTATCCTCTTCCTCCGATGCTGACATATACAATGTAAATTCACTGAATTTTCCAACCACGCTGCTTGCCGTCACTGTCCCTCCATGTGCCTCCATCACCCGATACACATAGTTCAGTCCCAATCCAAACCCTGCGACCTTGCCCAAACGGGAGCTTTTGATGGCAGAACCACGCTCAAATTTATCAAATATCTTACGTTTATCTTCTTCAGAAAAACCGATACCGTTGTCGCGCACCTTGATGCAGGAATAACCTCCGCTGCACTCCGAAGTTATTTCTATCTCTACCTCCCCCTCGTCTTTAGAATATTTCACGGCATTGTCCACCAAGTTATAGACAGCCTCTTCCAGATATTCCTTGTCAGCATTCACTTCCTTGGCTTGCAGGTTTAACGTGAAATGCAACGGCTTGGTAGATTTTGCCTTAAAGGTTTCCCTTATTCTTTCAATCATCGGTTCTAGCTTCACTTTCTCTTTTACCATCGTTAGTTTATCGTTTTCCAGCTTCGAGATAGTCAACAGTCTGTTTATCAACTTCAGCAAATGCACGGTTTCAGACTTCACCACTCCCAGAAAGCTTTTTTTCAATTCCGGCATACTTTCTATCTTCTCGTCATTCAACGCATCAGAGCACATCATGATAGAGCTAAGCGGTGTCTTCATGTCATGAATCATAGCATATGAGAAGTCTTCACGAAGCTTGGCCACTTTCTTCTGATAGATGATTACTTTAATCTGATAGATAATGCAACCGATTACCAAAACCAGCATGATAAAGGAGGCTATCATCAACAAGCCCATACGTTCAAAAAAAACTTTATAAGGATTAATAAGGAGAAGTTGTACCGCTTCAGTGGAATCTGATTTTATAAGAAATGGTTCAGATTTTATGACTCCCCAAAGAGATAAATTTTCTTTCTTGCTTACTTGCAAGATACTATCGTTCTGAGGATTCATGGTACAAACAACAAAATTACTTTCAATACTATATTCCTTCAATAAGGCAGATGCGATGGAATCAATTCTTACCATGGATATTTCTCGCCCCATATTAGATAAGTTTTCACAAAAATACGTCAGCGGCTTTATAGTATCATTCACTTCTCCTCCTATTACCTGTGAACCTTCAGGAAGATTATCCATCCTTATTACCATTTCATTTTCAAGAGTCTTTTCTACGACCTCACAACAATCTTTTTGGATATTGTTCCTTATAAGCATATAAGTATTGTATATCCATGCTGCTTGCAATGACAATACAGCCACCAAACCTAAAAAGGTAAACAAGCGAATATATCTATACTTTTGTTTCTTCACTAACTTCTTATTTTTCTGCAAATATACAATTTAAATTAAAGTTTTAACCTAAAACTAACATTTTTCTAACATATTATCAGCAAATAGCACTGTATATTTGCAACATCAAAAGGAAATACAATGTACAACTTTAATTATTTAAAACATGAAACAACTTACTATTGAATTAACGAAGGAAGAACAAAGAAACATTTTTGGTGGGAAAGCCACATACAAAATAGTTATAATTGACGGGAAAATAGTCTATGTTCTA
>ERZ809152.1215-NODE-1215-length-10785-cov-4.069152_pt1 | contig 10785 bp, 6 predicted proteins | sample MGYA00520518_ERZ809152 | MGnify/ENA primary metagenome ERZ809152 (study PRJEB31570, sample SAMEA3212996) | Homo sapiens | biome: human-gut; feature: human gut; material: fecal | place: Sweden | collected 2011 ...
CGCGACGGAACCGAAGTGGAGATCGCCTGCGAGGCGAAAGACCCGCTGTGCGCATATGTATTCAAAACAGTAGCAGACCCGTTTGTGGGTAAGATGAGCTATGTCAAGGTTGTCAGCGGCACGCTCAAGGCGGACTCTCCGGTGGTAAACAGCCGCACGGGCGAGCCCGAACGCATGGGCAAGCTGGTGTTCGTGAAAGGAAAAAAGCAGACGGATGCGGCGGAGATCGGCGCGTGCGACATCGGTGCCATTACCAAGCTGCCTGCCGCGCAGACGGGCGACACGCTGTGTGCGCCGGGCCGTGTGGTGAGCCTGCCGCGCCCCGAGTTCCCCCGGCCTACGCTGTCCATGGCCATCAAGGTAAAGCAGAAAGGCGACGAGAGCAAGATCAGCGGCGCGTTGCAGCGCCTGATGGAAGAGGACCCGACGCTGGGGTACGCCGTCAACACCGAGACGGTGCAGCAGGTGATATCCGGTTTGGGAGAGCAGCATCTGGATGTGGTGTGCGCCAAACTCAAAAGCAAGTTTGGCGTGGAGGTGAGCCTCACCGAGCCGCGTATCGCATACCGTGAATCCATCCGTAAGAAATGTAAGGCACAGGGCCGCCATAAGAAGCAGACGGGCGGTCACGGCCAGTTTGGCGACGTATGGATCGAATTCGAGCCGACGGACGAGGGAGAGTTTGTATTTGCCGAGAACGTGTTCGGCGGCAGCGTGCCCAAGAACTATTTCCCGGCGGTGGAAAAAGGCCTGCAGGAGGCCGTGCGCCACGGCGTGCTGGCCGGCTACCCCGTGGTGGGCCTGAAGGCCACGCTGCTGGACGGCAGCTACCACCCGGTGGATTCTTCCGAAATGGCGTTTAAGATGGCTGCGAAGCTGGCCTACAAGGCTGCGCTGCCCGAGGCTGGCCCCGTGTTGCTGGAGCCCATCGGCAACCTGATGGCTACTGTTCCGGGCGATGTACTGGGTGACATCATGGGCGAGGTGACAAAGCGGCGCGGCCGCGTGCTGGGCATGCATCCGGCCGAGGATGGTCAGCAGACGCTGGAAGCCGACGTGCCGGTCAGTGAGATGCATGATTTCACCACCTATCTGCGCCAGCTCACGCAAGGACGCGGCAGCTTTGTATTTGAATTCACCCGCTATGAGCCGCTGCCCTCCAATTTGGAGCCGAAGGTCATCGAGGAAGCGAAGAAGTTCATTGATATGAAGGACGACGAGGAGTAACGTCCCAATACCAGCGGAAAACCGCCACAGGAGGGAGATGATTTTCCCTCCTGTGGTTCTCTTTTGTCCGGACGATGCATAAAATAGCAGCATCAGGGGGATTTTACAGCAGGACGGTGTTTGTGTACGCCCGTCTGCCGCCGCCCATTGTATACAAGGGAACGGAACAGGCTCACAAAAAATGTCTGTTCAGCCGTAATATACAAAGAAATCCCCATTTACTGGTGCAATTTGTATAATTTTGGTTTTCCGCTTGACAGCCAAAAGCAAAAACACTATAATAACCCATATTGTACAAGTGCCCCACATTTTGTACTGTGGCGCGGCGCGGTACCAATATCTGTGAAGGAGACCGGAGACCTTGGAAAAAGAAATTGTCATGACCTATGCCGGCTTGCGTGCATTGGAGGACGAGCTTGAACAGCTGAAAACCGTCAAGCGCAAAGAGGTGGCCGAAAAGATCAAAGTGGCCCGCGGCTACGGCGACCTTTCCGAAAACAGTGAATATGACGAAGCCAAAAACGAGCAGGGCCTTGTGGAAGGCCGCATCGCACTTTTGGAAAAAATGCTCAAGCATGCCCGCGTCGTCACCGAGGACGAGCTTTCTACCGACCATATCAGCGTCGGCAGTCATGTGCGCATCAAGGATGAGGACGGGGATGAAGACGAATACGATATCACCGGTTCCACCGAGGCTGACCCGGTGAACGGAAAGATCTCGGATGAATCTCCCATCGGAGCGGCCCTTATTGGCCATTCCGTGGGCGATAAGGTGGATATCACGCTGCCCAGCGGCGCAGTTGTGCAGTACGAAGTGATGGAGATCGGCCGAGCAGAGCTGTAAGCCGCACAAAATCAGGCTTTTTTCAAAAACAGGTGCGAAAGCACCTGTTTTTGTGTTATATTTTGTGCTATACTGGATGGGACAAATTGCGAGATGTTGGAGGACAAGCATGGCAAACGAAACGTTGGAACAGTTGGGCAATGCGTTGGAGGCAGCCCAGCAGAAGATCGGGGCCGTAGCCGAAGAAGTGAGTGAGCAGGCGTATAACGAGCTGGTCGCCATCCGGCGCGAAAAGCTGCGCGGCTTGCAGGAGGCCGGAAACGACCCCTTTGAGCTGACAAGCTATCCCCAGGCGGATTTTGCCGCCGAGGTGAAAGAGAGCTTTGTGGACGTGCCCGAGGGTGAACAGGGCCGCAGCGTGTGCATGGCGGGCCGCATGATGAGCAAGCGCGTGATGGGCAAGGCCAGCTTTGCGGACCTTCGGGACACCACGGGCAACATCCAGCTTTATGTCCGCCGGGACGACGTGGGTGTGGAGGAGTATCAGGCGTTCAAGAAATTTGATATCGGCGATATCATCGGCGTCAGAGGCTTTGTGTTCCGCACGAAGATGGGCGAGATCAGCGTGCATGTCACCGAGATCGTACTGCTGAGCAAGAGCCTGCTGCCTCTGCCCGAAAAATTCCACGGCCTGAAGGACCGCGAGGCGCGGTACCGCCAGCGCTATGTGGACCTGATCGTCAACCCGGAGGTGCGCAAGACGTTTGAGGTGCGCTCCAAATTTATTCGCCATATGCGCAATTACCTGGATGAGCGCGGCTATATGGAAGTGGAAACGCCGGTGCTGAACACCATCGCAGGCGGGGCTGCGGCGCGTCCTTTCGTGACCCACCACAACACGCTGGATATTGATATGTATATGCGTATCGCCACAGAGCTGCCGCTCAAGCGGCTGATCGTAGGAGGCATCGACCGCGTGTATGAGATCGGCCGTATTTTCCGCAACGAGGGCATGGACCCGAAGCATAACCCGGAATTTACGACCGTGGAGTTGTATCAGGCGTATGCGGATTTCCATACGATGATGGACATTGCCGAGGGGATCCTTTCCTCGGCCGCGCTGGAGCTGCTGGGCGGCTATGAGGTGGAGTGGCTGGGCGAAAAGATCGACCTTACGCCGGGCTGGCGCCGCCTGACTATGGTGGACGCCGTGAAGGAGTATGCAGGCATCGACTTCGGCGCCATCTCCGACAATGCCCAGGCGGTTGCCGCGGCCGAAGCCATCGGTGTGGAGCTGCCGGAGGCGGCGGAGCCCACTTGGGGCAACGCGCTGTACGCCTGCTTTGACCAGCGTGTGGAGGAAAAGCTCATTCAGCCCACATTCATCACAATGTATCCGGTGGAGGTATCTCCTCTAACAAAGCGCAGCCCGCAGGACAAGCGTTTGACGGAACGCTTCGAGCTGTTTATTTGCCACAGTGAGATGGCAAATGCCTATTCCGAGCTGAACGACCCCATCGACCAGCGCGAGCGCTTCGTCAAGCAGGCGGAGCAGCGCGAGCGCGGCGACGACGAGGCCGAGATGCTGGACGAGGATTTCCTGACGGCTCTGGAATACGGCATGCCCCCGACGGGCGGCATGGGTATGGGCATTGACCGCTGTGTAATGCTGCTGACGAATTCCAGCACCATCCGCGAGGTCATCCTTTTCCCGACAATGAAGCCACTGGAGCAAAAACGGGATGAAAGCAAGGCTGGAAATGCAGCTGTAAACGTATCTGCGGAGGCTGCAAGCGTGTCCGCGCCGAGCGTACAGATTGATCTTACCAAGGTGAAAATCGAGCCTTTGTTTGCAGATGAAGTAGACTTTGAAACATTCAGCAAATCTGATTTCAGAGTGGTCAAGATCGAAGCTTGCGAGGCTGTACCGAAGTCCAAGAAGCTCCTGAAGTTCACATTGAATGACGGAACAGACCGGAAACGCACGATTTTAAGCGGTATTCATGAATATTACGAGCCGGAAGAACTGGTTGGTAAGACCTGTGTGGCAATCACAAACCTGCCGTCGAGGAAGATGATGGGGATTGATTCCGAGGGTATGCTGATTTCCGCAGTGTACGAGTATGACGGACGGGAAGGCTTAAATCTTCTGATGCTGGATGACAATATCCCGGCGGGAGCGAAGCTGTACTAAAGAGGTCGTTTAACACTGAAATTCGTGTTACTACAACTTTTTTACAACTTTTGCTTGAAACCAGACGACACCAGACGGGCCAAAATAAAGGGCAAATCCGCGTTTGAAATGCGGATTTGCCCTTTTTTGTAATTTTCACATTAGTACCAAATCGTCCTTGATCACTTCAGCTTTTTCCTTCATGCTTTCCTGCGTGATATGGGTGTAGATATCCATGGTGGTGGAGAAATCAGCATGTCCCATCACTTGCTGGATGAACTTAATGTCGTTTGTCTTCTCGCAAAGTCTGGTGCAAAAGGTGTGCCGTAAATTATGTACGCTGAAATGAGGCAAGAGATTCGGTTCACGGTCTTCCAATTCTGCTTGATCCATTTCTTCAGCGTTATAGGCGATGGAGATGCGCTCAATGGCCCGATTGATGTTATGGGCGCTGAGAAAATAGCCAGAGCGGTTGCGGAAGAGGAACCCATGATATCCATTCATTACGAGATCCTCCGGATACAAGGCGTCCATCACTTCAATCAGAGCGCGGAGCTGTTCGGCAACCTGCGGATACAGGATGGGAATAGTGCGTGTGCCGCTCGCCGTTTTAGGAGTGGTGATGTGAAAGCCTGCTTCTCCATCAATAACTCGATAAATCAGGTTGTGATTCACAGAGATAGTGTTGTTCTCCAGATCTACATCGTTTTTGGTCAGCCCAGTACACTCTCCCACACGCAGTCCCGTACCGAGTAGTACGACCATAACTGGTAGCCAGTGGCTATACATCGGTGACTTGGAAATAAAGCGAAGAAAATTCTTCTGCTGCGTCATCGTAAGAGCGATCCTTTTTTTCGCAGGTTTCCCGGCGCCCTCTGCTTTTAGGGAACGATAAACGCCTTTACTGGGATTCTTCCGGATGTAGTCATCATCGACTGCCAATTCAAGTGCAGGATGAACCAGATTATTGATGTTTTCCAGTGAGTTGATTGCAAAGCCCTTTTTCAAGAGTTTCGTGTAAAATGTCAGGATATCGCTTTTACGAATATTGGGCAGGGGAATGTTAGCAAACGGCTCGTCTTTAACATAGTTGCTCCAAAGGTATTCGTAATTAGCTCGCGTGGAAGCCTTCAACTGGAGTTTCGTATCCATGAGAACTTTGAACATATCATTTAGGGTGATTTTCATGGCCTCTTGGGTACGAATGCCGTCATCGGCATCTTTCGTGAGCTGTTTTTCTTTTACACGAAGAGCAGCTAAGTCGGAATCATAAATGTACTTTTTCTTTTTTCCCAGCTTGTAGACAAACATATAGCTGCCGTCTGATCGCTGGGTTTCACCTGGCCGCAGATTGCGGCCTTTGTTGTCTTTCCTGATTTTTGGCATAGATTGATACCTCCCGATGGTTGGTGTACTGTTGCGCCCCTGGTGGGCAGGATTCTGTCAGCATGAGATCTCGTAAAGATATTCCTTTACGCGCTGAACGCTCCAAAGGACACGAGAATTCATGGTGATGCGAGCATGGGCAAGGTCGCCAATCTGAACGGCGGTGTGCCGCCCGCAGTCGAGCAGTTTGCAGAGCGATTCCGTATCTACCGCCAAGCACTGCTCAGGCGAAAGGTCATTGGGTTTTCTTTTCTCCATAATTGCCCTCCTTTATTTGCAATTACATATATCCTCTACTGTTTGTAGGGAAAGGTTTTCAACAAAAACAATGAAGTCATTAAAATTCATCGGGAAGTATCAGGACTCTTCCAAAGGCCATTTCCTGCGCCGGGCTTTTCCGCCGCGTATTTTCAGGCAGCCGCTATGCGGCAATTAAGCTGTGGGCGCGCAGAAGCACACTGTCCGCAGCGCCTGTATAACTCCAATGGAAAAGGTTTATAGGGGCTGTCAAGGTACAAAAGGCGTACAGACAGGCAGTGGAACCACACGCCATGTCTATACGCCTTATATATAGGGACGGAACGGGTTGAATTCTGCAGATTCCCGTTTTTTTATGCTCAAACAGCTACGAAGAAATAATTGAAACGCTATATGTAGATTACGATGCTTGACTAACACTATATATTGTGCTAAACTTGCTTTGTAATTGATTTTTGTGCGCTTCCCGTATGGGATACAGACCGATGTTCTGTACCGCAGGCCGAAAGCCCGCATTGCACACGCAGTTAAGATTGTACTTGTGCCAGTAGTATTACTGCGCCCGTATGGGACGGTATATTACTGGCTTTTTCTATTTTCAGGGAGTATCCATTCCCTATTTGCGAGGATGACTTTGGTTCACAGGTTACTGTGGACATCAGGCGTATGCCGCAGTCAGCCTCGCTTATTTTTTGCCCAAACGCCGGAAACGGCTTTGAGGATATATCAAAAATAAGAAAGGCAGGTATACAGATGAACACGAAAATGTCGAACCATGAAATCATGGTGAAAGAGAAGAAATTGAACGAGAGCTGGAGGCAGTCCAAGAGACAGCAGCAGCCTATCAAGAGACGGTGCCCGGTGATGAAGGCGCACGTCGTTCCTCGCCCGACGAGGAGGGGGTGCTGAGTATGCCGGATAGCTGTGCGGCATTGAAAGAAACACATCAACCGCAGGTATTGGTCGAGACCGCAGGCTTATCCGAAAAGGAATGGCTCGCTTATCGGCGAAAAGGAATTGGCGGCAGTGATGTGGCTGCGTTGCTGGGGATATCGCCCTGGCGGACGGCCCGTGACCTCTACTACGACAAGCTGAATATTGCAGCGGTTGAGGACAACGAAAACAACTGGGTTGCTCTGGAAATGGGGCATCTGCTGGAGCCGCTGGTGGCAAAAATTTTTCAGCATCGGACCGGCTACAAGATTTATCAGGTCAAGAAGATGTTCCAGCACCCCAAGTATCCCTGGATGCTGGCTGATGTGGACTACTTTGTAGAACTTCCGGATGGCACGACCGCAATTTTGGAAATCAAAACCACAAACTACAATGCTAAGGATCACTGGTGGCTGGATGGGGAAGAAACTGTTCCGGTCTACTACGAAACCCAGGGGCGGCATTATATGGCGGTCATGGATGTGGATCGCTGCTTCTTCTGCTGCCTGTATGGCAACAACGAGGAAGAAACCATCATTCGTGAGATTCGCCGTGACGAAGCTTATGAGGATGAGATGATTTTTCTGGAACAGCATTTCTGGGAGAACCACGTCCTTGCCAAAACACCGCCGCCCTATACCGAGGATGGCGATCTTGTAATTGAAAGCGTGCGCCGGCATACGGGTCCTGCGGATAAGGACGCCCCTGTGGTGACCTTTGATTATTCTCTGACTGCCAAGCTGATGCGGTATCTCCAGCTTCAAGAAGAAAAGAAACGTGCTGAAAAGGACAGCAAGGAAATCGATGCGGATATGCAGCGACTGAAGGGAGCACTGATTGCCGAAATGGGCAAGAGCTGCAAAGCTATTTGCCAGCAGGATGGCGTAAATTATACGGTCACCTACAATCCGGTGCGGAAGCCTAACATCGACAAGGACAATCTGATCCGGCTGAAACTGGAACATCCTGATATCTACGAGCAGTATGTCACAATTTCGGAGTTTCGCCGGTTCAGTGTGAAAGCTGATACCAAGGCGGCTTAAAGGAGGGAAAAAGAAGTGATCCACAGAGGAACTTATGACGGGACGATTTATCACAACCCGGCAAATCGGTTCTGCATTATTAGTGTGAAGACTGCCGACAAAGAGGTGCCGCAGGAGGCCCGTTCTACCCGGCGGTACAGAGACCATCTGATCCGTTTTGTGGCGACCGGTTATGAACTGCCCCGTACGGATGCGGTGGAGCTGGAACTGGATGGTGAGTGGAAGCAGGGCAAGTATGGTATGCAGCTTCAGGTGGAGCAGTGGCGCGAGATCATCCCCCGCACCAAAAGCGGTGTGGAGGGGTATCTGGCATCGGGTCTTATCAAAGGCATCGGGCCCGCAACCGCCGCGCTGATTGTCGCCCGGTTTGGCGAGGACACGCTGGATATTCTGCAAAACCAGCCGGAACGGCTTTTGGAAATCAAAGGTATCACGGAAAGCAAGCTGGAGGACATCAAGACCTCTTATGCGGAGAGCCGGATGCTGCAGGATCTGATGACCCTGCTTTCCCCGTTCAAAATCACGCCGAAAACTGCGCTCAAGATTTATCAGTATTTCGGGCCTGCCAGCGTAGACATCTTGAAAAAGAGTCCGTTTGAGCTGTGCCAGATATCCGGGTTCGGCTTTCTGCGTGTAGACGCCATTGTTCAGAAGAACGGCGGTGACCTTCATGCCCCCATGCGGGTCAAGGGTGCGCTGTTCTGGGCGCTGGAAGATGGTAAAGGAGCTAAAGGGCACCTGTTCTTGCTCAGGGAAACCCTGCAGAAAGAGGCGCTTCGGCTGCTCAATAACAAGATTCCGGTGCCGGCACTTCGCCTTCAGGCGCAGGAAGTCGCAGATGTGCTGCAAGACATGATCCTTAAAGGAGAAGTGGTGGCAGTCAAGGATAACATCTATCTGCCCCGGGTGTTTGCACAGGAGGACGAAACCGCCCGCCGCATTGCCATGCGGTTGGTGGAGCCGTCAGAACCGGAGCGGATTGAGCGGGTGTTGGAACGGGTCAAGCGTGAGATGGGCGTGGTGTTGTCCTCCAAACAGGAGGCTGCCGTCTATGCGGCGTATCGCCACAATCTTTCCATTATCACAGGCTCTCCCGGTACCGGCAAAACGACGGTTCTGAAAACGATCCTGGAGGTACACCGCCGGCTGTACCCTGACGGCCAAATCGTCTTGATGGCGCCGACGGGCAGAGCCAGCCGTCGTATGGCAGAGAGCACCGGCTTTGATATGGCCCGGACGCTTCACAGCGGGTTGGGCCTCGGCAGCGAAGAGGACGATGTCAACCGAACCAAACAACAGGAGCCGTTGTCGGCTGACCTGATCATCGTGGACGAGTTTTCCATGGTAGATATGTGGCTGGCAGATAAATTCTTCTCGCGCATCAAGGACGGTGCACGAATCGTACTTGTAGGCGACCCGGATCAGCTCCCCAGCGTGGGAGCCGGAAATGTGTTCCGTGAGCTGATCGACTGTGAGTTGGTGCCTGTCACTGTGCTGGATCAGATTTTTCGCCAGTCCAAAGACAGCCTGATAGCCTACAATGCCAAGTTTATCAACGAGGGCAATACCAAGCTGTACTATGGGCCGGATTTCATGTTCATGGCGAGCGATAACCAGGCGGATGCCGCCGAGCGGATTATCTCCCGTTATTGCAGAGAGATTGAGGAAAGCGGCATCGACCGGGTGCAGATACTGTCGCCCTTCCGCTCAGAAGGTGCGGCGTCGGCGGAACAGCTCAATGAGGCAATCCGTGAAGTGGTCAACCCGTTTCGCTCCGCCGAAGACGAGATCAAAATCGGCGTCAAAGTTTTCCGGGTCAATGACCGTATTATGCAGACCAAGAACACCGCAAAGGTATCCAATGGCGATCTGGGCTTTATCCGTTATATCAAAGACGGTGAGAACGGAAAGCGTGTGGGCCTCGATTTTGGAGTTGGCCGGGAACTGGAATATAGCGTAGAGGATATGGTCAATCTGGACCTTGCCTATGCCACCACCATCCATAAGTCTATGGGTTCTGAGTATGAAACGGTTATCATGCCGCTTTTGAAAGCGCATAGCATCATGCTCTACCGCAACCTGCTCTATACCGGAATCACCCGTGCTAAAAAGCGTGTGGTGCTGATTGGACAGAAGCAGGTGCTGTTCATGGCGATTCACCGCAACGAGATCAGCAAGCGAAATACGCTGCTGGGCGCACGCATCGACATGTACTTTAAGGCCTATGCCAGACGTGCCGGTATTCCGCTCCCGAATGAAGCGAAAAAAGAATTGAAACATGCAGGTTAAAAAGGGACGCAAAGTGCAGAAAAAGCACAGTGCGTCTCCTATTTTATTTAACAGGAAGGAGTTTGCAAGATGAACGAAAGCAGCAATCCCAAAACCATGTATGAGGCCGTACCAGCCGTAGCAGAGTTGAACAAGGTGCCGGGCTTTGACCCGCTCAAGTTCCTCCGCCGCACCAAGGACAGCATGAGACTGGATCTGCCCTATCAGAAGCTGTGGTTCCGTATGGCCCATCCCAATGGCCGTATGCGCGTGACGGCGCTGCGGATCACCGAACAGATGGCGATTTTCGAGGCCCGGGTGTTTTTGGATCGTGGCGATGCCGAGCCTTTCAGCATGAGCGTGGCCCAACAGCAGCTTCAGGACAACCGTGACTTTATCCGAGGCGCACAGAATGAGGCTTTGAGTCAGGCTCTCACGGATGCCGGCTTCGGTATTCAGCTCATCAACGCCGACGCACAGGCCGCCGCCGAGCAGAAGAAAGCCAACGCCGCCGAGAAAAAGGCGGCTGAGACTGTCCTTGTTCAGGTGGAGCGCACGGAACCGCGTCAGGCGCCTGTCAACGCCCCTCAGAAGCCTGTTGCGCCCGCTGTTGGTGATTCCCCTGCCAGCGACCTTAAAACGCAGCAGAGGGCGTCTGTGGCCCCGAAAACGGCTGTGACGGCCCCGCATGTGGAGTCGGTGGAACAGCGGCT
>ERZ809152.1230-NODE-1230-length-10682-cov-4.468806_pt1 | contig 10682 bp, 9 predicted proteins | sample MGYA00520518_ERZ809152 | MGnify/ENA primary metagenome ERZ809152 (study PRJEB31570, sample SAMEA3212996) | Homo sapiens | biome: human-gut; feature: human gut; material: fecal | place: Sweden | collected 2011 ...
ACATCCTGCCTGGGCGTGAGCTATGTGAACGACTGCACGCCCATGGTAGCCGCCTGTGAAGGGGATATGGACAGCGCAGTCACCATGCTGATGATGAAACATCTAACCTCCACAAAATTGTGGATGGCGAATCCCGGCCTGCAGCCGGACGGGACGGTGAACTTTTCGCATTGCACGGCGCCCATCTGCTGCATGGGCGATTCGCTGCCCTGTACGCTGCGCAGCCATCATGAAAGCGGCATCGGCGTCAGCCTGCAGGTAGAGCTTCCTCAGAAAAAGCGTGTGACCGCCTGCCGTATTTCCGACGAGGCTTCCAAAATGACGGTCCATCTTGGATACTCTGCAGCGGGGCCTTATGAAACGGCATGCCGCACACAGATGCATGTGCGGTTCGACGATGCGCCGCATTATCTGCGCACAGTGCTTGGGTGCCACCAGGTGTTTGCTTTTGAGGATGTGGAGGAAAAACTTCTCAGGCTGGCGGCCCTGTTCGGCCTGGATGTGCTGTAATAGCACGCGGTGATTAGAATTTTGGTGTTTCGCAGAGACAGATCACCGAATGGAACAAAAGGAAAGCAGAATACATAGCTTGTTAGGAAAGAAGGAACGTCTATGCGTCTGGCAATAATCGGAAGCTCTGGACATTATCCTGTTGTTCTGGAGGGACTTTCAGAGCAAGAAGAGATGACCATATGTGCCATTGCACCGGGCTGCCGTGAGGAAGACATAACGCCGTTGGCTGAGGCGTGTGCAGAAAACGGACACGCGCCTGCCGTGTGGGAAGATTGGAAAGAAATGCTGTCTGCAGAGCAGCCAAGCCTTGCGGTGATAAATTCCTGGTTTGGGAAAACGGCAGATATGGTTTGCTGGTGTTTGTACCCCGGAATTCCCGTATATGCGGAAAAGCCTCTCGCCGCAAGCCCAGAGGAGCTTGTCCAGGTGCGCCGGGCATGGGAAGAAACAGCCTGCCCTTTAGGAGTGATGTTGACTCTGCGGTATGAACCGTGGTTCCTGACGATGCAAAAGGCGGTAGAAGCTGGACAGATCGGAGATGTAAGGCTTATCCATGCGCAGAAAAGCTATAAGTTAGGTCGGCGCCCGGAATTCTTTCAGCGCAGAAAGGACTTTACGGGCCTGATCCCCTGGGTAGGCATCCATGCAGTCGATTGGGCAGTGAGCTTTGGCGGAAAATGCGTACAGGCAATGGGCTGGCATACCACGATGCACAACCGTGGAATGCATGATATGGAGATGACGGCCGTCGCCATGCTGCGGTTTACGGATGATGCTTTTGCGACAATCTCAGTGGATTATTTACGGCCGGATGGGGCCGCGCGCCATGATGACGACCGTTTGCGCCTAACAGGTACGCTGGGAACAATAGAGGCCGTGGATGGGCAGGTCTATTTGGAAGACCGTACAGGTCCCCGGCGCGCCCTGCCGTTGCTGGAGGGGCAGAATCCGTTTGCGGCATTTTTACATTTGCTGCAGAAGGGAGAGACGGCCGGCTTGACGCAGGCGGGTATAGAGGCGACACGCATCGCGCTGGCGTTGCGTGAAGCGGCGGATACAGGAAAAATACAGGAGGTTTGAATCAAATGAAACGGTATCGTATGGCAGTCGTGGGCCTGCATTTTGGGAAATGGCTGATTGACAACGAGATAATCAAAGGATATGCCGCGCCTTATTTTGAGCTTGCCGCAGTTTGCGACCAGAATGAAGTACTGGCTCATGCATGTGCGCGGGAGTATCATGTAAAAGCTTACACCCGCCTGGAGGATGCGCTGGCAGACCGGGACATTGACCTGGTCACGCTGATTACCGGTCCCAACCATCGCGCGAAGCTTTTGGACAAAATCGTGGATGCAGGTAAGGCCGTGATGACGACAAAACCCTTTGAAACGGACGCAGCCGAAGCGCTACGGATATTGAAAAAGGCAGAAGCTGCAGGCGTTCCGCTGTTTATTAACTCACCCCAGCCGGTCGCGCCGGATGATATTGCTTGTATCCAGGAATGGCAGGAAAAATACGCATTGGGCCGTTTGGTCGGATATCATGCCAGCAATTGGGCGAGTTACCGTGAAGATCCGGATGGTACATGGTACGATGACCCGGAGCAGTGTCCAGCTGCGCCGCTGCTGCGGCTTGGAATATACTGTATGAGTGATTTGAGCTGGTTTATCCCGGAGGATATCGAAGAGCTGACGGTTGTGCAGTCGCGCGTTTTTACGCGGCGTCCAACGTCGGACAACGCACACGCAACGGTCAAACACGCAGACGGGACATTGGGAAGTATTTATTCTTCTTTTTGTGTTGGAGACGGAGAAGTCTATCAGAACCGTTTGGAGCTGCAATTTGAAGGAGGAAGCGTGACCAGAAAAATCAATAGCATGCTTTTGCTGGAGGATGATTTTATAGAACTTGAACTTTCGACGCAATATCATGGAAAACACCTGACAGAGAAACGCACCTTGCCGAAATACGGAAGCGGCTACCGTTGGGATTGGATGCATCATGTATTGAACGGGGAATCGCTGCCCGAAAAGCATACGCGGCCGGAGCAAATTGCCAAAAGCATCCGCTTGATTGAAAAAGTAAAAGAAGCTGCCCGTGAGCAGCGGAAATAATTCAAAGGGCCCGGCTTCTGCCGGGCCTTTTGAATGAATGGTCAAGATTCTTTTCCTGCGAATTGAGAGGGCGTGTATCCGGTGTGTTTTTTGAATACCTGACTGAAATATTGAGGATTTCCGCCCAGGCCGACTGCTTCGGCAACGTCTGTGATTTTTGTATGCGGGGTGTTTTGCAGTATTGTTTTTGCCCGTTCCATTCGCAAAGACGAAACATAGGAAGAAAATTTTTCTCCGGTCTTTCGCAAGAACTGTTTGCTGACATAATTGACATTCATGAACAGGACATTCTGCGCGATCCCTTTCAGGGAAAGATTGGGGTCTGAAAGATGATCGTTTACATAGGTCAGAACCTTTTGAATGTAATCGTTCCCGCCGCATTCGCCATTGTCCTGGCGGGAAAGCCTGCTCAGATGCTCCAACAGAAGAGACTGCACTTCAAATACACTGGAACAGGAATAAACAGCAGCTATGACAGGCGCGGCTTCGGTGCCGACATCAGAGACGTGAGCGGGAAGAAGCTGATAAAGCATTTTGGTGGCAACCGTTCTGGCTGTATCGATGTCGTATACTTGTGCGAACAGCTGGTTCAATTCCCTTGTCTGAGCATCGGCGGACAATTGGGGGAAGGTCTGCATCAAATTGCATCCTGCCTCCAAAAGCTTGTGAACAGATGCGGCGGTATTGTACAGCTCACGAAAGCTTCCATCGGGAAGATATTGATTTACACTGTCGCAAACACGAAGTTCCGGTACAAGAGAACGAAGCATCAAATCTGCGGAAGGGTAGTATTTGGCTGCACAGGTAATGGGGCTACCATCTACCTCAAGCTGTGAAAGCTCGGCTTTTAGCTGCTCTGTATCCTCCCGTCCGCTGATGCGCAGTACAAGAATGGCGACATTTCGGATTGCAAGCAGCCCGAAGAACAAGCGGGCGCGATGGCGGGCGATGCAGGCATGGATTGCATCGGACAGGCCCGGGGGCATCATACCGCCTCCATGCGCCAAATAAAATGTGGCAAAGTCGGTATCCGGCGCTTTCAGCATAGCGCAATAATCGTCAATCTCTTTTTCAATATCGCTGTCCGGCAAAAAAATGTCGTTTAAAAACTGTTCCTGCATGGTGGCTTGTACGCGGTTTTGCAGTAGCATGTTTTCCTGACGGAGCACCTGAAGCGTTCCCAGTTTTTCTCTGCGCTTTTTCACGCTTGTAACAGCATTCAAAATCTGTTCCCGGTTGCAGGGCTTAAGCAAATATTGGTGTACTCCATATTGCAGTGCGCGCTGTGCAAAATCGAACCGCTCATAGCCGGAAATAATAATAAAAGAGATTGTCTCGTCGATGGAGCGGATGCGCTCAATCAGATCGAGGCCGTTCATTCCGGGCATATTGATATCGAGAAGCACGATATCTGGATACTCATCAAGAATCATATTGTAGGTTTCGATGCCATCCCGGCAGGTGCCGAGCAATTGTATTCCGTTGCTGTTCCAGTCGATGATTCGGCTGATTGTCTCCCGGACCAACGGTTCGTCATCGGCAATGATCATACGCAGCATAAAGTACCTCCTGTTTCAATGGCCGGAAAGCGGAACAAGGATTTCGACTGTCGCGATATTATCTGAATTGGAAAAAGAAAGTCCGTACGCATCTCCAAAAAGCAGTTGAATGCGAGAATGAATATTCAGAAGCCCAATTCCGAACCCATTGGGCGTTATTTCTCCGCTTTCCAGTTTTTTTAGAATATCAGGATCAATTTCAGACCCTGTATTGCTGACGGAAATTACCGCACAGGTTTCATTCTTCTGCTGTGCAGACACAAGAATAGTGCAGGTATCTGCATAGGGCTCCAAAGAGTAGCGAATCGCATTTTCAACCAACGGCTGTAAAATCATCTTCGGCACGGGGACTGGCAACAGAGAAGGCATGATATCTGTGTGATAAACCAAACGGTCACCATACCGTATTTGCTGAATGCGCAGATAGTGATGCAGCAATTCCAACTCATTCTGCAATGGGAGCGTTTCGGATTTTTCACTTAGGGTGCTTCGCAGCAAAGCACTTAAAGATTCGACAATGGCGGGTATCGTGGGAGCATTGAGCGCTTCCGCTTCCCAGTTGATGGCGTTGAGCGTATTGTATAGAAAATGCGGGTTGATCTGCTGCTGCAGGGCTTTGAGCTGCGTATCTTTTATCAGAAGCTGTTTGATATAGTTGTCCTCAATGAGAGTATTGATCTTGCAGACCATATCGTCAAACTCATTGTGCAGCATGCCAAGCTCATCATGCCGTTGTGTATAATCATAGGAGGACGCTGGAGTATGGTTCTGGCCGGCATTCCCCTTATAATAATTGATTTTCTCTATCAGCGTGCCCAAATGACGGAGCAAATTGCGCACAAATAAATGGCTGAAAGCAACGGTAAGCGCAACAACTGCAAGAACAATGACAGCACATAAAATATTATTGCGTACCAGCGTGCGGAATATCTCGCTGTATGCCGGAGCCAGAATACAGGTATAAGGCGTGGAGGAAATGGGCTTTTGTACGATGAAGCGCATGACGCCGCCTATGCGTTCGAGCCTGTACGAGGTGTCTCCTGAGTTGGAAAGATACTGTTCCACGCCCGCGTCTCCATATGGATAGATCGCCTGCTGGCCATGCGCCAGATACAGTGCAGTGTTGTCGATGCGGGCAAAAGAGGTGATGCTGTCTTTTACCATCTTGTCCAGATCCAAATAAAGTGTAAGGACGCCAAGCTCGGACAAATCCATATTCCTAACACGGCGTATGGTGCGGGTGCAGACAAGCTGGGGCTGTCCGTCCATATCTTCCAGCACCAGAAAAGAGTATGCGCCCTGTTGGAAATTTGCAGCGGCATGAATTTCTTCTTGGTTTTTCTCTGTATCCGTAATGGTGCGTTTCCCTAAAATCAGGCTGCTGGCTCCCCCGTAATCCAGGTGGATGCACTCAATATATCTATTATGATTACTGTATCCGGTCAACTGCCGGCCGAGCGTGGTCAATGCAGCTTTGCGGGCGATCTGATCTTCACTTTCGCGGGCGGTGACAAGCGCCTGTTGAATCGTTTCATTGGTAGCGATCTGCCGGGAAAGTTCAGCGGTGGTTTGGAACAGTGAAGCGAGATTTTCAGCAGAGAATGTAAGGGCGTCTGCCGTTCGCTTATAGATCATCTCGTTGTAGGTGTCGGCCAGGCGGAAAGAGGCCCAGATGAACGCCGCGCACAGTATCCCCACACAGGAGAAAATCAAAAATGTAAATTTTGTTTGCAGTTTCATGTCGCGGAACCAACGCTTCAACACACAGCATCACTCCCTTATACGCTACAGCGGTATCCCGTTTATTATTGTAAAGAACCGACAGGAAGAATGCAATGCAGCGAAATGGAGTAGGGACAATTATTTTCGGAAAACACACTTTTTTAAACGGAAGAACACGCTTTTTTGAACGTGAAAGAAAAAAAGACATTTTTTTTGGAAATAAACAAAGCGATTCTTTTTCTTCACGAACCCGTATATTTGCGGTATGCTTAAATCACGGAAGCGCAAAAGAAAAACTGCGCTGGAGAAAAACGGAAAATTAAGGAGGAGCGTACATGAAAAAGTTACTCAGCATCGTATTGTCTGTCGTGTTGGCGGCGGGCCTGCTGGCTGGCTGTAGTTCAAGCAGCTCTGGCAGCACAAGCACTGCCAGTCAGGGTTCGACGCCTGCAAGCACTGCGTCAACGGACAATGGGGAGAAGAAAGTCATTCGCGTTGCGTGGTGGGGCGGCCAGGCGCGTGCGGATATGACGACGCAGGTCTGCGAAATGTATATGGCCGAGCACCCGGATGTACAGATCGAAGTGGAATTTTCCGATTATACAGGTTATTTTGACAAGCTGGCTGTTGAAGCGGCGTCCGGAACGATGCCCGACATTTTCCAGGCGACCCGTGATAATGTGGTCGAGTTCAGTGACAAGGACCTGCTTCTGCCACTGAATGAGTATGCTGACAGCGGCGTTCTGGATTTCAGCCAAGTGTCTGAAGATGCAAAATCCACGCTGACGCGCGACGGCAACCTGTATGGTATCATCTTAGGTTCTATCGCGGGCGCGATGAGCTATGACCCGGATGTCGTGAAAGAGGCAGGCGTTGAGATTTATGATGCAATGCCCTGGAGCGAATTCGTACAGGCCGCGAAAACGATTTATGAAAAGACGGGCGTCCAGACTTCGTTCGACAGCGGAGATCCGATTACGCAGGTGGCAATGATTGCCCGTGCCAAAGGGTATCAGCTTTACAGCGAAGATGGAAAATCCCTGGGTTTCCCGGATGCTAGCATCCCCACGGAATATTTCCAGCGTTACGAAGACGGTTTGAAAGAGGGCTATATCGTCGATCCTCAGATTTATGTAGAGCGCGACGTGGGTGCGGTAGAGCAGCGCCCGATTGTAGACGGCATGGTGTGGAACGATTTTGGTTGGTGCAACGCACAGGGGCTCTATGATGCGATGCAAGGAGCCGGCCGGAATATGGCTATGGTGTCCTACCCGGTTGCCGATGATGCGACCACGCCATCCAACTACCTGCGTGTGGGTACAAGTTTCCATGTAAGCGCAAACACGCAGTATCCAGAAGTCTGTGCGGATTTCCTAAGTTATTTCATGAACTCTGTTGAAGCCAATAAGGTACTGAACGCCGAGCGCGGCGCACCTGTCAACAATGAAGTTTTGGCAGCATTGTCTGCTGATGCAGAAGGCTTCCAGAAGGACATGTTGGACTTTATGGGCAAGGTAGGCGAATATTGCAGTCCGTATGAAGTGTTTGACCCTGCTGCACAGACCGAAGTTATTGACGTGTTGAAATCTTTGCTGGAGCAGGTGGGCTACGGTAAGATGTCCGCGCAGGAAGCCGGCGAAGAATTCTTCACCAAGGCAAATGATATCCTGCAGGCAGCTTAACATCAAAAAACAGATGCCTGTTTTGTTCTGATCAACATCACCCCGGCTTGCGCGCCTTGCAAAAGACGCAAGGCCGGGGTGCTTTTTAAGGAGGCGTTTTTAAACGTGATGCTGCAAAGAAAAAGCGGCGAAAAAAATCGTTTGCACAGATTATGAACTCGGAAAGTGTAAGCGGATATATTTTTATTTTACCGTTTGTAATCGGATTCTTGGTGTTTACCGTATTCCCCATGCTGGCTTCATTGGTGCTGTCTTTTACGGACTATGATATGCTTTCCGCTCCGGTATTTGTCGGTCTGAAAAATTATAAGCAGATGTTTACGCAGGACCCGCTGATTTATAAAACATTATTCAATACATTTTATTTTACGATCACAAGCGTTCCTTTGAAATTGGCGTTTGCGCTGATGGTTGCGATGCTGCTGGTGAACACCAATAAAATCACGAGCATTTACCGTGCAATGTTTTATCTGCCCTCTATGGTAGGCGTGGCAATTGCGGTACTGTGGCGCAGGATGTTCGCGGGCGATGGCCTGGTCAATGCGCTGTTGGGAGCTGTAGGTCTGCCAGATGATGTGTATTGGCTTGGAAATGAAAATACTGCAATCTGGACCTTGATTATCCTGGCTGTTTGGCAGTTTGGGTCGCCCATGCTTATTTTTGTTGCGGGCCTCAAACAAATTCCTTCCAGCCTGTACGAAGCGGCTACAGTGGATGGAGCAGGACCGATAAGAAAGTTTTTTAAGATCACATTGCCGATGCTCAGCCCGACGATCTTTTTTAATCTTATCATGCAGATGATCGGCGCGCTTACGGCATTTACCCAATGCTTTATTATCACCAACGGAAAACCGCTGGATTCTACACTGTTCTATGCGGTTTATTTATATCGGCAGTCTCTTACCTATTCCAATATGGGCTATGGTAGCGCGATGGCGTGGCTGATGGTAGTGATTATTGGTATACTGACAGCTATTGTATTCAAAACATCCGACAAATGGGTGTATGAAGGCTGAGGCCGGAAAGGAGCAGTTATGACCTCAATCAAAACAAAAAAGATACTCTCCAAGGCCGGATACTATATTTTTGTGTCGCTGCTGGCTTTTGCGATGTGTTATCCGCTGATCTGGATGCTGTGCAGTTCGTTCAAAGAAACGAACACAATCTTCGCAACGGCAACAAGCCTTATTCCGGATCCGTTTGTTCTTAAAAACTATCCTAATGGCTGGAAAGGCTTCGGCGGAATTTCTTTTGCGACCTTTTTTAAAAACAGTGGTTTCGTAACGGTGCTTTCCACCATTGGAATCGTCGCATCGTCTACGGTCACAGCGTACGGCTTTGCACGCATTCGTTTTCCCGGCAGCAAAATATGGTTCAGTTGTATGCTGCTCTCGATGATGATACCGTTTCAGGTGTTGATGGTCCCGCAATATATGATGTTTAATCTGTTCGGCTGGACCGGCACCTATCTGCCGCTTATTGTCCCCTCCTTTTTCATCAATGGGTTCGGGATTTTTCTTACGGTACAGTTTATCAAGGGCATCCCGAGAGATTTGGATGAAGCGGCCAAAATAGATGGTTGCAGCACCTATACTATTTTTTTGCGGATCATTGTTCCACTAATCGTACCTGCAATGGTGACAAACGGTATTTTTGCATTCATTGGGAAATGGGACGATTTTATGAGCGCACTGCTTTATCTGAATAAACCCCAGCAGTACACGCTTGCACTTGCGCTTAAACTGTTTTGTGACCCTTCTTCCACATCGGATTGGGGCGCAATGTTTGCGATGGCAATTCTATCTCTGATTCCGGTATTCTTAATCTTTGCGTTTTTCCAGAAGTATTTGGTAGAGGGAATCAGTGCGTCCGGCCTGAAGGGATAAGCGCCAAGGTTAATATGAGAAAGGTGATTTTATGGAAAATCTTTTTCTGGAATCAATGATCGAGAAAATCATCCACAGTCTCCAAACGCTTGAGGGAACTGTTGTGGAAAAGGATAAGAGCTATGATGTTTCTATGCGAGACTGGGCCTGGCCGCAAGGCGTTGCTCTTTTTGCAATGTATCAATACTATGCGACGAAGCGGGACCCGGCGCTTTTGAAATATCTGGAAGACTGGTTTGCAGAGCATTTTGAAGCGGGGTTGCCACCTGTAGACGTAAACAACACATGCCCAATGCTTACGCTCACGTACCTTTACGAAGAAACGGGAAATCCGGAATATAAAAAGCATCTTGATAAATGGTGCGACGAAATTATTGCACATTTTCCACGTACAGAAGAAGGCGGATTCACGCATTATATTGTTACACTCCCCAATGAGGGCCAGCTTTGGGATGACACCCTGTATATGACTGTTTTGTTTTTGGCCCGAATGGGACAGCTTCGCAAGGAGCCTGCGCTTCAGCAGGAAAGTATCAGACAGTTTTTGGTACACATCAAATACCTTACGGATACCCGTACCGGTTTGCTGTTCCACGGTTGGGACTTCAATGGAAGGCATAATTTTGCGCAGGCTCGATGGGCGCGTGGAAACTCCTGGTATACGGCGGGCCTTGTAGACTATCTTTCCATGACACAGCTGGAGTCGGGCGTAGAAGCGTATCTGTTCAGCACATTGGAACAGCAGGTGAAGGCTTTGGAACAATATCAGGCGGACAACGGCCTTTGGCATACCATCATTGACAGGCCGGATACATATTTGGAGACTTCTGCCAGCAGTGCGTTTGCCTATGGTATCCTGAAAGCCGTGCGTGAAGGAAAGCTGAGCGCGGTTTATGAACGAGTTGGGCTGAAAGCCGCTCAGGGTGTTTTGGATATGATTGCCCCTGACGGAACAGTTCAGGGCGTATCTGCCGGCACACCTGTTTTCCGTACGGTTGAGGAATACAATGAAGTAGAAGTGCGGCCGATGCCGTACGGACAGTCCATGGCGCTGCTGATGCTGGCAGAACTGATTAAACATTAAAAAACGGGAGGCTGCGGGAAATGGAGATGTTTGCTCAACAGGCCAGAGAACTGGTAGCGCAAATGACATTGGAGGAAAAGGTGAGCCAGATGCGGTACGATGCACCGGCAATAGAACGATTG
>ERZ809152.1237-NODE-1237-length-10645-cov-3.551841_pt1 | contig 10645 bp, 10 predicted proteins | sample MGYA00520518_ERZ809152 | MGnify/ENA primary metagenome ERZ809152 (study PRJEB31570, sample SAMEA3212996) | Homo sapiens | biome: human-gut; feature: human gut; material: fecal | place: Sweden | collected 2011 ...
TCTGGTCAATGTATGGCAGTATGCGGGCATGACTATGGTGATCTACCTGGCAGGGCTGCAGTCTATTCCCACGGAGCTGTATGAAGCGGGAAAGATGGACGGCGCTTCCGGAATATCGGCTTTCCGGTATATTACCATACCGCTCTTAGGGCCTTCTATCCGGATCAATGTCATTACCAACATTATCGGTTCCCTGTCCGTCTTTGACATTGTCATGTCTCTGACCGGAGGCGGCCCGGGGTATCAGACGGAGACCTTGAGCATCTATATTATGAGGATGTGTTATGGAAGTAAGACCGGTTACTCTACCGCGGTGGCGGTTATTATGTTTTTTATTATATTGATACCGGTTCTGGCCGCATTAAGGCTGACCCGGGAAAAAGAATAGAGGGAGGTTTCTATGAAAAAAGTACTGAACAGCTGCAGATATCTGGCTATTATTTTAATCTGCCTGCTTTGCCTCACTCCCTTTCTCATCCTTTTGATTTTGTCCCTGAATACGCCCCAGAGAAATTTTTATGAAGGACATATGCTGATTCCGGATTTTTATTTTGCTAATTTTGCTATGGGCTGGGAGAAATCAAACATTGGAAGGGCTATGGTTAATTCCGGGATCATCACGCTGGAAGCGGTTCTGCTGATTGTACTTCTCGGATCCATGGCAGGCTTTGCCATAGCGCGGTTCCCAATAAAAATGAATAAAGGTATTTTTTCGGTGCTGCTGTGCTGTATGATGGTTCCGGGAATTATCAATACGGTCCCTCTCTATACGCTGATGATAAAAATAAATGCAGTGAATACCCTGTGGGGCATGGCCTGTGTATGTGCAACAACGGCTCTGCCGCAGGCGGTTTTCGTATTTACCGGATTTATCAAAGCCCTTCCCAAAGAGGTGGAGGAGGCGGCTGTCATAGATGGCTGTTCCTGGACGAGAGTTTTCTGGAATATTGATTTCCCGTTATTAAAGCCCTCTATTTCAGCGGTAGTGATTCTGAATGCCTTCGGGATCTGGAATAACTATTCCCAGGCGGTGTTTTTTCTTCAGGACAGCAGGAAACATAATGTACCGCAGGCGCTTTCCGTATATTTCCAGCAGTTTGCAGGAGCAAAATGGAATCTGATGGCAGCTACGGCAGTAATAGCCGTTATACCGGTAGTGGCAGCCTTTTTACTCTTTCAGAAAAATCTGATGCGCGGATTGACTGACGGCGCATTGAAAGGATAGGAAATCGTGTATGAAAATGGATTTATACCCTGAAAAAGCGCAGTACCTGACTGGTGAAGAGGTATTGCTTATCGCGGAGAAGACAGATGTTATGCCTTCTGACGGTCAGCCTGCAGGAATGAACGAATTGCTGGAGCTTCGCATATTTTTCCTGGAAAAGCAGATAAGGACAGTAGCAGTACAGATGTACGATGACTGTATACCGATTCAGGCAGGATGTTTTCAATCGGAATTTGCCGGGTATGGGGCAGAGCTGTGGAAGAAGGGAACGGGGGATGCCCGGCTCACTGAGGAACTTTGTATTGCATCAACTTCGTTTGATGTGGTTGATAAGCCGTCCCGTTCCATCAGATATGGCTTCCTCAGTGATTTTGATTCCCGGGACGGGGACGACGGCGGAGATTTGGATTTTCTAAGGAAGTATCATATAAATATGATACAGTTTTATGACTGGTCCTTCCGGCATGATTCCCTCGTTCCCAAAGAAGATATTTATAAAGATATGATGGGCAAAAGGAAGGACTTTGGGGTAGTACGGAAAAAGATGGAAGAAGCCCGCCGTATGGGAATGAAGACGCTTGGATATGGGGCTGTGTATGCCGCCAGTGAAAGCTATTACAGGGAACATCCGGAGCAGGCTTTGTATACCTCCTGTGGGGAGCCTTTCCGTTTTATCGATATCTTTTACATTATGAATATTAAGAATAACAACCCATGGCATTATCATATTATTGAAGAATATGCGGAAGCAGTGAAGAAAGCAGGCTTTGACGGGATCCATATGGATACCTATGGTTTTCCCAAGACTGCATTTTCCATGGATAAGGAGAGAATAGAGCTGCAGAAGGAATTCCCCGGGCTGATACAGGATACGAAGGAACGATTGTCTCAGGAACCGGGTGAGCATTATCTGATTTTCAATAATGTCGGGAACTGGCCTGTAGGAGCCGCGGCTGCCGCGCCTGTGGATGCGGTATACATAGAAGTATGGCCTCCTTATGAAAGGTATCACCATATCCGGGAAATTATCAGAGAGGCAAAATCCGCCTGCGGGAAGGCAAAACCGGTAATTCTGGCCGCATATCTGGAACCCTTCCGGACAAGCGGAGGGAAAGAGCCTCCGGAGGAAGAGAAGGCCGGTTACAGTGTGAGGATACTGACGGCGGCAATCGTTTCGCTGGGAGCATCCCATCTTCTTATGGGGGAAGACGGCTGTGTTCTGACACAGGGCTATTATCCCGATTACACAAGAATGTCTGAAACACTGAAGGCGCAGATGAGAAGCTATTATGACTTTCTGATCCGCTATATGAATCTGTTTTACTGTGAGGAAATGCAGGAGGTTACCATGACCCATATGGGCTGGGATAATTATGAATACCAGTGCGGCTTTCCCTGCAGCGGTGACGGAATGGCAGACAGAATATGGATGATAGCCAGAGAAGGCGGAAAAACAAAGAGTATCAGCCTTATTAACCTGTGCGGGTGCGGGGATGACTGCTGGAATAAAGGAAAAAACAAACCTGAAGTACAGAAAGAATTGGAGCTTACGGTACTTACAGATGGGGAAACAGAAGGCGTATATATAGCAAGCCCTGACGGAGAAACGGCAGGAGACGGATCGGGAATTGGTGCAGCTATGAGGCCTTTGCCATATACCTGTTTGGAGACAGACAGGGGGAAATTTATCCGTTTTACGGTTCCTGTACTTTATGTATGGACGCTGATTTATATAAAAGGCAAATGAGGAACCATGGCGGACTAGAGTCCATATTTTTTATAAAGTCTTTTACGCAGGGCAGCATTTTCTGCTGCCCGCAGAATTTCAGACATTCTGTTTTCTTCGGCCAGCTTTTGGATGAGAAGAGCAAACCTGGACTCTCCTTTCTTAATGCCTTCTTCCCTGCAGTCGTCCATCCATTCATCAAATGCTTTACACATATCCACAATACCTCCTTCTAAATTATCTGACATGTATTTTCTCAGCTTACGGGAATTGGTGCATGTGATAATCACTTCAAACCCCGATTCTGTCATGTTTGAAAAAGCATCCCTGTTTTCATAAAAAAACTGCTTCATTGCATTTTTATCATCAACTCGCTGCAGGATACCCATAACCTCTCTCAATTCGGTGCAGAACAAATCGATATCTATGTCTTTTCTTACCGAAAATATACGAATGGGATAGTCCGGAATCTCATGGCGAAGCGGTCCGGGAATCCTGGAAAAATCAAGCATATCATGAATATTTTCCGGATGTGTCCATTCTTCTTTCCCATAATAGATGACAAGGGAAAGAACCGGCAGCAGGAAATCCGTCTCTGCGAAACAGGACGTTCCTTTTTCCGCCTTATGCTCTGCCATGATTGCTTTGATCTGCCGGCCATATTCATCCGCATCGTAGCGCATACAGCGTACCGGCATACGAAAATCCCTGTGTTCCTGGTTCTCCACGGCTAATATAGCGGCAGGCGCCCGGCAAAAGAGCAGCTTCTTAATATCCCGGAGCTGTTTGCTGTAAACGCCCTGATTGCTTTTTGTGGGCTGAACGCTGTCCAGGGGCAGCAGCTCTTCCGGACGTATCACACGTTTTCCATGAAAGCAGCATCCGTTTATCAGGTCAGCGAAAATATGCGGATTTGACATAAAATCATTCAGGAGGATATCTTTTTTCCCCATATAATTCTCCTATTATTATAATACTTTTGGACGTAGAAAATCAATCATAATTTGGTTTTAAATAAAAGGATTTGCCGAGAGAGGTAATTGTTCATTCCCCATTTCCACCTCGCGTATCCCGTCCCTTTCTTCTGTCCCCTCCTGCCATTCCCTGGATTTTATCCGGCGGCGTACTCCATGGTCCGGCTGCTGCAGACAACAAAAGCGGCTGTTTCTAACTATTTTGTACCCATACTCCCCTGCCAACGCAGCTGAACTCCTCCCTGCGGTCGTCAAACAAACGCTGCTAAGGACAGGCAGTGGAGCATTGGAACAAAATAGTAAGAAACAGCTCCCTTTTTTGAGATGCAGCAGCCGGACCATGGAGTACGCCGCCGGATAAAATCCAGGGAATGGCAGGAGGGGACAGAAGAAAGGGACGGGATACGCGAGGTGGAAATGGGGAATGAACAATTACAGAGAGATTTCTCAAAGATTCAAAAGACATTTTGAAATTATCGTAATACGAGAATACCAGATATTCCGATAAAAAACAAGATTAATTTACAGCATTTCGTGTTACGACAGTTACAGTTCAAAAAAAACCATATTTCCGAAAAAAAGAAACAAGACCTGGAAGAAAGAAGATGTTATAGTAAATAGTATGAAGTACATGATATAATGGGATAGAAAAACATAGGATGACCTGAATAAGGGAGGGAATCAGAATGAATGAAGTTTTGGAGCAAATCAGAAAAATCGGTATTGTGCCTGTTGTGAAGCTTGACAGGGTGGAGGATGCGGTTCCGCTGGCGGAAAGCTTATGTAAGGGCGGACTTCCCTGTGCGGAGGTGACCTTCCGTACGGCAGCGGCGGCAGGGGCTATTGCGGCTATCCGCAAGGCTTTTCCGGACATGCTTCTGGGAGCCGGAACGGTTCTCACCACAAAGCAGGTGGATGAGGCGATGGAAGCAGGAGCAACCTTCATTGTCAGCCCGGGGCTGAATCCTGAGGTTGTGAAGTATTGTGTGGATAATAAAATTCCGGTAACGCCCGGCTGTTCCAATCCCAGCGATATTGAACAGGCTATTTCCCTGGGGCTGGATATGGTGAAGTTTTTCCCGGCGGAAGCGGCAGGAGGGCTTGCCATGATCAAGGCGATGTCCGCTCCTTATGTGAATATGAAATTTATGCCTACCGGAGGCATCAGCGCCAAGAATCTGAATGAATATCTGAGCTTTAATAAGATCATTGCCTGCGGCGGCAGCTGGATGGTAAAGGATGATTTGATTAAAGCCGGTGAATTTGATAAGATTGAGGCTTTGACAAGGGAAGCGGTCGAGCAGATGCTGGGCTTTGAACTGGCTCATGTGGGAATTAATGAGACGGATGAGGAAGCGGCGGACAAGACCGCAGGACGCTTCGAATCCATTTTCGGGTTAGAGAAGAAAACAGGATCCGGCTCTGTATTCGCAGGAACGGCGGTAGAGGTGATGAAGACACCCGGACTGGGAGCGAAGGGCCATATCGGAATCCGTACCAACTATATTGACAGAGCGGTGAACTATCTGGAAAATCAGGGTGTGGAATTTAACCCTTCCAGCGCGAAGTATGATGACAAAGGAAATCTGAAGGCTATTTACCTGAAGGAAGAGATTGGCGGCTTTGCCGTACATCTGGTACAGAAATAAAACAGGATAACGGAAGTGAAGGCTGAAAAAGAAAGGTGAGGAAATCATGAGCAAAGTAGTAACATTTGGAGAGATTATGCTGAGGCTGGCGCCGGAAGGCTATTACCGTATTGTGCAGGCGGAAAAATATGTTGCCACTTATGGCGGCGGCGAGGCAAACGTATCTGTTTCCCTGGCAAATTATGGTCTGGATTCCAAGTTCGTAAGCAAGCTTCCCAAAAACGAAATCGGACAGGCAGGCGTAAATTCCTTACGTAAATTCGGTGTGGACACCTCGGATATCGTGAGGGGCGGAAACCGTGTGGGTATTTATTACCTGGAAAAAGGAGCGAGCCAGCGTCCTTCCAAGGTTATTTATGACCGTGCGGGATCCTCCATCGCAGAGGCGGTTAAGGAGGACTTTGACTGGGATAAGATTTTTGAAGGCGCGGACTGGTTCCATTTTACAGGAATTACTCCCGCCCTTGGAGATAATGTTGCAGAGATCTGTATGGAAGCAGTGAAGAAGGCAAAAGAAAAAGGCATTACCGTAAGCTGTGATTTAAACTACAGAAATAAGCTCTGGAGCAAGGAAAAAGCAGGCCAGGTAATGGGTGAGCTCTGTAAATATGTGGATGTATGTATTGCCAATGAAGAGGATGCCGGTGATGTATTTGGCATCAAAGCTGCCAATACGGATGTAACAAGCGGACAGGTGAATCATGAAGGCTATAAGGATGTGGCGAAGCAGCTGGCCGACCGTTTCGGTTTCAGCAAGGTTGCCATTACCCTGAGAAGCTCCATATCCGCGAATGACAATAAATGGGCGGCAATGCTGTATGATGAAGGAAATTATTATTTCAGCAAGAATTATCTCATGCATATCGTGGATCGCGTAGGCGGAGGGGATTCTTTTGGAGCAGGTCTGATCTACAGCTGCCTGCAGAATATGGAGCCTCAGCAGATTATTGAATTCGCGGTGGCGGCAAGCTGTCTGAAGCACAGTATTGAAGGGGACTTCAATATGGTTACTGTGGATGAAGTGATGAAGCTGGCAGGCGGAGATGCATCAGGAAGAGTTCAGCGCTGATGCGGCATTAAGAATATAAATACGGTTAACATAGGAAAGCCGCAGGTGAACGTGATTGATAAGATACCAACGTTCCCTGCGGTTTTTACACAGGTATTTATATAAAAAAGAACAGGAGAGGGTATGAAAATTGACAGAATGCTGGAAATCATAATCTACTTAGTCAATCATGACAATGTTTCCGCCCGTTATCTGGCGGAACGTTTCGGCGTATCCGTCCGGACGATCCAAAGAGATATAGTCAGCATTTCATCCATAGGAATACCGGTATACGCTGCCGGGGGAAAATACGGGGGCTATTCCATTATGCCGACTTATAAGATGAAAAACCTGAATATCCGGGAGGATGAACAGCAGATGATCCGGAAGGCGCTGGAAAGCCTTGCCACATCTTATACCAGTGATACGCTGGACGGGCTGATAGAGAAATACAACGCTATTGTGGAAAAAGAAGGCGGACAGAAGGTTTTCTGGGATTTCAGCGTATCCAGGGAGAATAAAAAGGTTCAGGATACCAATCGGCTTCTGGAAAAAGCGATTCATAACAAAAACGTTGTATCATTTTCTTATCAAAAGGCGGACGGAACACAGTCACAGCAAAGTGTGGAACCGCTGGCTATCCATTATAAATGGTATGCCTGGTATCTGTTTGCTTATTCGGAAAAAAGGCAGGCATACCGGACTTACAAAATAGCCAGAATGCGGGATATTACAATAGAAGAACGGAAAGCGGTAAGAGATCATGGAGATATCCGGGAACGGATGAAAGAATCGGAAAAGGAATATTACCGGACCTGCATTGCCATAGAGGTACATTTTCATGAAAAAGAAGCCGATCTCATGGAAGAGTTTTTCCCGGACTGTTCTATTGAAAGGCTGCCGGATGGGCAGTGCAGGACGTTTATTTATGTACCGCCCGGTGAACGGCTGTGGAAAGCGCTGCTTCTCAGTTTTGGCGACAGGGTACGGGTAGTGGGGTCGGAGGAGTATAAGGCGGATCTGATTCTTACCGCACAGAAATTTCTCTCTAATTACGACATATAGCTGTCGCATGTGCTTGTTATTATGAAGAAAAGGCTTTCAAAGTAAAGCTGACACATAATGACAAGGAGGACATTTTTATGGAGATAACGAAAAAGGAAATAAAAGAAAGGTTATATGAGCTGGGAGCAGATTTGTGCGGTATAGCGGGTGTTGATCGGTTCGGTGAAGCGCCGGAGGGGTATCACCCGCTGGATGTGCTGCCTTCCTGCCAATCGGTAATTGTCTTCGCCTGCCGGTTCCCGGCCGGGACTCTGGCCTGTAAAACAGGGGTACCCTATACGGTAGTGCGGAATATTTTGTCGGACAAAATGGATAAAATGGCAGTTCAATTCTGCGCGGATATGGAAAAGTTCCATGTCCTGGCGGTGCCCTTGAGGACGAATGGCTCGGAAATGGATGAAAAAACAGGGAGATGGAGGAGCATTGTTTCCGCCAAGCATGCCGCACAGGCGGCAGGACTGGGTACAATTGGAAGGAATACACTGCTGATTACCCCGGAATATGGGAGTATGGTGTGGCTCAGCGTGATTTTGACGGAGCTTGCATTGGAGGCTGATGAGCAGAAGGCGGATATCTGCAATAACTGTAACCTTTGTGTTGAGATCTGTCCGGTCAATGCGTTGGAAAGTCCGGAAATGAATCAAAATGCATGCTGGGATTATGCTTTCGGAGAAGTGAAGGGAGACTGGCGGATCAGCTGCCATCGGTGCAGGGATATCTGTCCTTTCCTTCTGGGAACGGAAAACAAGGCTATGAACAGGGAAAACAGGAGCAACTGTGAAACAGATGGCAAAAGAATACCTGTGCCTTCCAAATAAAATGAAAAAACATAAAAAAATTCTTCCGGCCATGATTCCGGCCGGAAGAATTTTGCCTGTACTTTTTCTATTTATAATGCCGCTGAAAAAATCTGCTCTTTATTTCCCCAGATATCTTCCCTCTCTTCTAATTTGGTAAATCCATATTTTTCATACAATCCTTTTTCCCCACTGACAAGATAGACCCTTGAGAAACCCAGTTCCCCGGCATAGGCCATGGCGCATTGGATGAGCTTTTGGCTCAGGCGTCTGCCGCGGTATTTTTCGTCCACAAACATATAGCCGATATAGGGAGAATAAGGGACATCAGGGATACAATCCTTACGGGCCAGAGTACAGTAACCCGCAATTTCCTCATTGATATAGGCGGCAAAGACTCTTTCCCAGCCGGTAAATAAATGATCTGTCATATCCTTTGCAAGAAAAGGCCCGGCTTTCCAGGAGCAGGCAGCCGCATACGCACAAACCTGTTCCCACTGAGGATCCGTTTCCTGCAAAGCTTTTATCTGAAGCATATATAGCCTCCTTATCAGTTTCCTTGTTTTATTCTGTAATTCTGATTTTAGTGCCTGCAGATGAAATTGTCAAATAATCAGAAAAATAGTGTTGACAACATTATCTGTAAATGATATAGTTACAGTATCAAATGTAAAAAAAATAATTACAGTTAAAAAGTCAGAAAGGAGAGCGGAATTGAACAGTGATTTTTGTGTGGCTGTGCATGGGCTGGTATATTTGAAGCATAAGAACGATATGGTTCCCAGTGAGGAACTGGCGAAGAATATCTGTACCAATCCTGCCCGCGTGAGAAAGGTGATGGCCAGACTGAAAAGGGCCGGACTTGTACAGACGAAGGAAGGAAAGGTAGGCGGTTATTCCTCTGTGGAAAAGGCCGGCGATATTACTCTGTACCGGATTGCCGAAGCTCTTTCCATCCGGTTTGTGGATGCATCCTGGCGCAGCGGGGACAGCGATATGAGCTGTCTTATCGCCTCCGGAATGGCAGAGGTAATGAACGGCATCTACCTGGAACTGAATGGCTTATGTCTGGATAAGCTGAAACAGATTACAGTGGGAGAGGTAGAGAAGCAATTATTTTCAAGAAAAAGAAAAGGGGAAGCGAAATGAAGGAATTTGATAATATCATTATAGGGTTTGGAAAGGGCGGAAAAACATTGGCCGGTGCCCTGGCTGCAAAAGGTGAGAAAACAGCGCTTATCGAGCGTTCCGATAAAATGTATGGCGGCACCTGCATCAATGTAGCCTGCATTCCCAGCAAATTTCTGGAAAACAGTGCGAGACTCTCAGCGGAGGCCGGCGGCAGCTTTCAGGAAAAAGCGGCGCGTTATCGGCGGACAATAGAAGAAAAAAGACAGATCATTTCAGACCTGCGTCAGAAGAATCTGGCAAAGGCCGTGGGAGCAGGCGTTGAAGTGATCACAGGGACAGCATCTTTTCTGGATGACCATAAAATTCAGGTGTCTTATCCCGATGGAACCGGGGAAGAATTATATGGAAAGAGAATTTTTATCAATACAGGTGCAAAACCCTTTATTCCCCCTATTGCAGGATTGAAGGAAAGCCGTTATGCTTATACAAGCGAAGGAATGATGGAATTGGAAGAGCTGCCGGAGAGGCTTCTCATTATCGGCGGCGGTTATATCGGTCTTGAGTTTGCATCCTATTATATGAATTTTGGCTCGAAAGTAACTGTTGTCCAGGATGGGGAACGCTTTATACCCAGAGAGGATGAGGAAGTGGCCGCATCGGTGCTCGCCCATATGACGGAAACAGGAATCCGTATTCTGCGCAGTTCGGAAGTCACTGAGGTAAAGGATGGTACTGACGGGGCAGAGGTAACGGTGAAAACCGGAGACGGGGAAGAGACGCTTCACGTGCAGGCGATATTAGTCGCCACCGGACGAAGGCCCAACGTGGAAGGGCTTCATCCCGAAAAAGCAGGAATCCGGCTGACGAAACGGGGAGCCATTCAAACCGACGAAGGGCTGCGTACCTCCGTTCCCCACATCTGGGCTATGGGAGATGTGGCCGGCGGACTACAGTTTACTTATATATCCCTGGATGCCAGCCGTATTGTGAAATCCCAGATTCTGGGCGACGGAAGCCGTACCACACAGAA
>ERZ809152.1243-NODE-1243-length-10592-cov-14.032552_pt1 | contig 10592 bp, 10 predicted proteins | sample MGYA00520518_ERZ809152 | MGnify/ENA primary metagenome ERZ809152 (study PRJEB31570, sample SAMEA3212996) | Homo sapiens | biome: human-gut; feature: human gut; material: fecal | place: Sweden | collected 2011 ...
CTTTTCTATCGGAAGCAGTTTGCTTTCGATAGTTTTATTATACCTGATACGAAAAATTTTTCAAGTAGGTTTTTCGTAAAAAAAAAGAGGTGTCGCAATTTGCTAACACCTCTTCATTCTTTAATATTGACTTTACGCTTTATGCAGACCATACACATAAATGCAAATCTACACTATTCATTCTCTTTCATATCTTCAGTAGCTTTTGTAAGCATTTGTTTGTATTGCTCTTTCAAGCTTTCCGGTGCAAGTATCTGTACCTTGCCATTAAAGCCAAACACCCAACCGAAAAAAGTCGGACTGGCTGATACTTCGGTCTGTATCCTGAAAGAAGTCATATCATACGCAAGGATTGTCACATCTTCTCCGAAACGGTCAACCATTGTTTTCATCAGACTGTTATCACACCGTAAATCCACAAGAACTTTCTCGCCTGAGAACATAAAGAAAACTTCCTTTGTGTAATTTTCAATATCAAAATCATCAGGCATAGGAATAATGTCCTTATCCAATATCTCAGGTTTTGAAGCAATACGGTCTACTCTGAAATTGATAACCTTACTTTTCTTCTCAGAATATCCGAGAACATAATAATAGTCCCCACACCAGAGAAGTTTATACGGACTGAGCTTATACACTTCGCCCTTGTTCTTCAGAACCTTTTTCTTTAATCCAGTATAATCATAATACTGAAAAGAAATCTGCTTGCCTGCATTGATGGCGTCGTTTATAGCGTCGATGATGTAATATATCTGCTCATTATCCGGCTTAATTCGATTGACTACATAATTATTACGCTTCAACTTTGCCACCTGCCCCGGACTGGTCATCGTATGTATTTTCTCAATCAGCGTTTCGCTTTTCTTCTTTGTAATGAACTTCGATGACTCTACTGCATCTATCAGCAGTTTCAGCTCCGGCAGTTCAAACTTTCGGCTGGCTACAAAATACTTGCTCTGCGTCGAATGAATGGTTACAATATCCAGTCCATATTCCACAAGAGCTGCTATATCCTTCGTTATGGTTGTCCTGTGAGCAGAAATCCCAAATTCCTCATTCAAAATCCCGATGAGCTGCGTTGTAGAAAGCGGGTGTTCTTCATCAGTACGCTCCAACAAGATTTTCAGTAGATATAGTATTCTTGGTTTTGCTTCCATACATTTATCCTTTCTCGAACAGACTCACCGCAAATTACAGTAAATTTCACCCGATTTCTTTTAAAATACCCATCAGTACAAAACGAGCATTGTCATATTCATAGGAACAGGTAGACAGTGTAAGCAGTCTGTCCTCATCGGATACAGTTGTCCCGGAGGTAAACAAGGAATTATCCAGCGCTGTTTTCAGCAGTCCACTACGTTCCTCTTTCGTTTTCTCAAATTCATACACCTTTGAATCTGACGGTGTAACATATCCGGCGATCAGCTTCACTTTATAATTCTGCTTTGGTGTGAGCAGATACAAAACAGAATGTTCTTCGTAATATTCCTGCTTACTGTATTTAGGCAGAGAGCCGAACATCGTGTTGTTTTTCATATTATGACCGTAGATAATGGTATGCAGATCAGAACAATCGGCGGCGTTTCGGTAATCAATAAAAAGCGTTCCCGCTATATTCCAAGTACCGTCAAGCAGTCGGCGAAGATAATACTCGTTATCCTTGCTCTGTACTACCGGATAGTTGATTTCGGTATCCGGGCAATAGAGCCAAGCAATAATGTCCTTGTTTTCTTCCTGCAAACGCTCAAAGTCTACCGTAATTGGTGCAGTTTCAGAAACAGGCTTTATCGCAGATTCTGTTTGTCCATTCTCCGTTTGCTGTGTTTGTGGTGCGGTTTCTATCGCTTTATCAATCAGCACATCATTCTGTCTTTGACTGTCCTGTGTTTCTTTCCAATAATCATAAATGTGATATGCAGATAAAGAAAAAACAGTTATACATACAGATAAAATCAGGATTTTCCATACCTTTTTAATAGCGTAACACCGTCCTTATTTGTCTGCTTTTTTATCATGCACCTTAGTCAGCTCATAAGTTCCGCCGATTGTTCCTTCGCCACCGATGAGGGTGAGGGTATCGCCTTTGACACTAAACTCATAGGTTGCGTCATGTGCCGATTCGTTCACAAAGTCGATATATAGCTGATTGTCCTTGATTTCATAGGTAAAATCATAATCTGCAAGGGTGAGGAGCATTTCACCGCTGCCTTTGCCGTCAAATTCATAGGTAGTGTTGCTATCTAAATCCCAGGTGCCTGCAAGTGCGTCTGTCGCACCCGAACAGCCTTTTACAATCAAAATAATGGCAACAATAATCACAATCAGCAGGACAGAAGCACCGCCGATCAGCATACGGCGCTGGTTCTGTTTTTTCTTTTTCATTCTATTTCTAGAAGCGATTCGTTCCGACCGAGTTAAAGGTCTTTCCGAGTGCCTTTGCTCGCCGGGACTGATAGGTTGATAGTCTTGCATCGCTTTCTCCAATCTAAGCAGGAAGGCGGTAGCGGGAATCCCCGTCACCGCCCTTTGCTTAAAGGTCTATTGCTGACTTATTCAGCGTGTTCTTTTTTCTTTTTGTTGTAAGCTGTTATTCCCGTAACGCCAGCTGCCGAAACAAACAGCAATGCAAACCAAAGGAATATATTGCTGTTATCTCCGGTCTGCGGAGATTTTTCGCTGCCATTGGTATTTCCGGGCTTTGTTGTGTCATTAGGCTTTGTTGTGTCTGTCGGAGCAGTCGATGTTCCTGTTGCAGGAATTTCAACTGCCGAGCGTTTGTAACCGCAGATCTTGCATTCTTCATGCTTGGAACCCTTTTTGGTTGCGGTAGCTTCCTTGTCAACAACCCACTTGAAGCTGTGTGCTGCTTCATCCTTCTTATCTCCGCAGTTGCACTCATGCCAGTGATTATCTGCATTGGATTTCCATTCAGTACCATAGTCATGAATATGTCCACTACCTGCTGTTCTAACTGTCAGGTTAGCGTTTGCCTCACCGTCTGTGTAGACAAAGGTGATTGTATGACTTCCGTCTGTCAGCGTACCGAGATAACTTGCTTTCAGGGTAAGAACGGTAGAACCGGAAACGGCGGTATAATTGCTGGAATCAACAACTGAGCCATCCACCTTAATTCCCGTGATTTTTGCAAAATCACCATTGCAGGTAATTGTCACATCACTTCCACTTGCCTTGTTATATATCTGGTTATCTCCGGCGATGATTTTGAGTTCTGTTCCCGTTGAAGGAATAGGTTGTGTTTCCAATACACGATGACAAACCGTACATTCTTTATGCTTTGTACCGGCGGTGGTAGCTGTTGCAGGGGTATCTACAATCCACTCTCCTGCGGTATGAGCCGATTTCGTGCTTTCGATAATCACGCCACAACCTGCAACTGTACATTCATGCCAGTGGTTAGTATCATCAGACTTCCATTCTGTGCCTGCGGTATGTCCGGGAGCCGGAATCTTCACACTGGTTTTATCGGTAATTTCTACCGATCCTGTTGCATCTGCGAACCACTTGTCACAGCCATCGCAGGTGTAGTATGCGGAATTGCCCGCAGTAGTGCAGGTGGCAGCTTTCGCAGCAACCAAAGTCAGATTGTGAGTGTGTTCTTCGTTATCATCCCGCTCTTTAACGATCACTTTTACATCTACCGCACCTTCCGCATAATGATCCGTCGGATCTGCATGAACCGTTACGATCGTCTCCCCGGCTTTTTTAGGAATCAGCTGACAGGACTCGTCTTTCCACACAACTTGAACGTCGCAGATCTCAGGATTCTTCGACGTATATGTTACGTTCCCCGGAGCCGCCGACTGCAGGAACACATTTTCACCGCCCATTACAACTGTCATAACCGGTTTGGTTACTGCGATCGGATGCTTTGCTTTCCGGTAATCTTCGTCAAACACATATTGCCCCTTCTGTCTCTCTCCTTTTTCATAAACGCCTGTCTCGTAATAAATCTTCCCGTTTGCAGCCTCTGCATCCCATATTTCGCCCGGAATACTCTGATCCAGTTCAAATACTTTCTCAGGTTCTGATTCAGGATCGAAATTCCATCTCCATACAGCCCGCGGCGTATTGTAGTAAAGCATTCCGTCATAATAAGAAAGTTGTGAATATCCTCTTACTACATTGACAGAGTTCAGCTGCCACTGATCTGTGATCGGAAGCACTAATTCCGCTTCTTTCTCTATATTTTCCGCATCGATCCGCCATATACCGCTCACTTCTTTTCCGCCGACGATCAACGATTTAGAGCGGTACAGTCCGCCCTGATAAGCGTACATTCACTGAAGATCATTTTTCCAGTCTAAATTGTCATACGTCGTATCGCTGCAAGTTTCATACAGTTCGCTTTCCTTGTTCCATACATGATTCGGAAACTTATTCTCACTGCACAAAAAATACTGATGCTTTACGTCATGACTGTTCGCCACATCATCCCATGTCGGATCTACCATGTACCAATTCCCGTTAAGCTGAATCTGATTCCACGCATGAGACTGACCATTTGACGTTCCGCTTACGATCTTGCACGGAATTTCCAAACGATTCATATAATATTTATACGCAAGCGCATATCCCTCGCACACAGCTTCTTTCTCAAAAATTGCGCCTTCAATGTCATGAGCCGCCGCCTGCAGTCTGGAAGAATACACGATTGTATCGCACAAGTGCTCATGTACTACCAGCGCTTTTTCTATATCCGTTTTACAATATTTCGTTTTTTCCTTTACAACTTCCCATTCCCGTTCCAGTTCTTCGCTCCTGTCAAGAGGTTTTCCCGTCGTTCCCTCGTAATATTGATAATACGTTTTTACGAAGCCTGTTTCCTCGTCTTTATTAATAGCAGTGTTGCGCAACACCCAATAATACTCCGGATTTTCATAATGTATCCCGAAGATGACCTTATTCAGTTCTTCTTCATTCAGTTTATACGCGCTTACATCAATCACCTCTTGTTTGTTCTTCCAGCACTCCTTCAAATATTCCTCGATAGAAAGCTGCACCGTTTGCAGCTCCTCCTTTGCCAATCGTATCTCCGTTTGATCCGCCGTAAACTGCGGATGCTCCTGTGCTCCGGCGACAGACGTTCCCGTTATTATCATTCCTGCACAGAGTGCTAGCGCTCCAACCCGCTTTTTCCAGTCCTTTTTCCATAATCCATATTCATTTTTCATTTTTCTTTTTCCCTTTTCTCTACGCTCTTCCGCTTCTGTTTTACAGACCGATATTATACAGACAGGCTAACATTTAGGAATATAATTGTCAACCATATTCCGCATATTTTCACCCTTTTTTCTGACGATTATTTTCCCCTCTTTTATTCCTTTTCTCCTTCGGTTCTCCGAACTGTTTTCCTCGTTTATGACGGTGCAAAAATCCCCCTCTCCGGATGATCCGAAAAGGGGGATTTTATGTTTTTATTTGATTCTATTCTGATGAGCCGCTATCTTAACACGGTTACTCTTTTATCTATATCTTCTTTTTCTTTTTTATCGGGTTCGCTGACTATGCCTCCAAACGGCATCTGAGCTACCAGTTTAAAGTTTTCCGGTATATCAAAAATTTCCTTCACCCGTGCATCTATTACCGGATTATAATGCTGCAGCGAAGCGCCGACATTCAACTCTCTTAGCATAGACCAAACAGCAAGCTGCAGCATCCCGTTTGCCTGATTTGCCCAAACAGGAAAATTATCCGCATATGTACTGAACTGTTCCTGCATTTTCTTAACAGTTGCCTCGTCATATAAAAACAGCACTGTTCCGGCTCCGGCTTTAAACGAATCTATTTTTTCCCGAGGTACTTTTCCCTCAAAAACATTGTAAATTTCATCCCACAGCCGATCGTGTTTTTCACCAAATGCAAGCACGATTCTTGCACTTTTCATATTGAATGCATCCGGCACTAATTCTGTAACTTCCTTTATCTTTTCTTCAATCTCTTTTTCCAAAACCGGCAGATTCTTATCAATGTTATAATATGTTCTTCTGTTTTCTAATGATTTTATGATGCCCATAACTGCCTCCTCCTTTAACAGTACGTCTAAATATTCTTTCTTTAACTTAAATTCCCTTTTTGCGAAAGAACATAAAGGAATAATTTTTATATCGTTTTTTCTCGCTTCTTCAACCAGTTTAGCAACTAATCTGCCTGCGATTCCCTGTCCGCCATAACTTTTTTCCACAAAAGTGTGGTCTATGATCCATACTTTATCCGACTTAGCATATGTGCTTTCTCCAATGAATTTTTCATCATCGTATGCGGCCGCTCTGTTTTCTTTTTGTTCATATATAATTTTTATCACTGTCGATTACCTCCTGCTTATACAATACATTTTTTCATTTACGTTTGCGCCTTTTTCATCATGCTTTTTCCAGCCTGCTGTCCGGTACGATCCAAGTCAAAGCGATCGCAATATATATCAAATACGAAATGACCGGAAAATAAAAAGCAAAAATAATAGCGGCGGCATATGCGATAATAGAAAGCTTTCCTTTTAAATCATTTCCGATATTTCGGAAAATTTGAGAGTCCTTTCCATTAATCTTTATAACTTCAGCCTGGACTATATTGTAAGAGACAGCACACATAAAGAGTATGATTCCATAAAATAAAGCCGGTAAACTTTTATACGGATTTAGTCCCATCCATTCCGTTGCCATCGGGATCAATGACATCCAAAAGATCCAATGTAAATTTTTCCATAACAATCTACCTGATACTGAATCTGTCATATTAATTAAATGATGATGGTTTGCCCAATATATCCCCACATAAATAAAACTTAGAATATATGCTAAAAATGTCGGGAAAACCTCTTTTACCGCATCCAAAGTTAAATCTTTCGGTGCATTAAGCTTTAGCACCATGATTGTTATAACGATCGCTAATACGCCATCACTAAAGGCTTCCATTCTCCCTCTGCTCATTATACTTTTCCTTGTAGTTCGTATTAATACTCTGCTGTTTCTTTGATGAATGTATTGCTTCTAAGTTCTAAAAACGCCTTTTGAAGCTCTTCCTGCGTATTCATTACAATCGGACCGGCCCATGCAACCGGTTCATTCAACGCCCTTGAATTCATATATAAAACTTGAGCCTTCTCATTCCCGTTCTTAATTGTAAGACTGTCTCCTTCCGTTAATTTGACGGCTGTTTTTTCCTCTATGTGCTCGCCGTCAATATAAACGTCTCCTAAAAGTGTAAAGACCATTACCGAATCATCCTCTTCCATCGTAAGTGTAACTTCTGCATCAGCATTTAGATGGATATCGTAATAATCCATAGAGAGATAATCGCCTTTATAGCCTTCATGTTCCCCATATTTTCCGGCTAAAAGTCTTATCTTTCCTCCTTCTATTTCAATCTCCTTTATATCTTCGTTTTTAATACTATTGTAACTTGGCTTACTCATTTTATCTTTTGCCGGTAAATTCAGCCACAACTGTACTCCTAAAAGCCTTTCTGCCGCCGGAACCATCTCCTCATGCATAATTCCGGAACCCGAATTCATCCACTGAACTTCTCCGTCTGAAATACCCGCTTCATTCCCAAGACTGTCTCTATGAACCATCTTACCTCTCGATACATAACTGATCGTTTCGATCCCTCTATGCGGATGCATTGGAAATCCTGCTGTATAATCGTCGGGATTAATGCTATCAAAAGAATCAAGCATTAAAATAGGATCAAACTCTTTTGTTGTCAGATTCCCCAAAACTCTTACTAATTTTACGCCTGCGCCATCTGTTGTTCTGAATCCTTTGACTTTAGTCTTCACTTTTCTTTTCATTATAATTTTCCTCCTATTTTCTTCAAAAGATACAGCAGTTTTTCCTTTTCTTCCTGATCTAAAACTTCCATGCTTTCTGCTATCATCGCTTCATTTCGAGGTACGATTTTACTAATTACATCATATCCTTCTTGCGTCAGATGCAGTATGCACACGCGTCTGTCTTTCTCGTTACACATTCTTTCGACATAGTTCATTTTTACTAAATTGTTCACTATAAGAGGTATCGTTCCTACACTGCTTAAGATTCTTTCCCTTACCTCTCCTACACTCATATCTCCCTTGCTGTAGAGAGCCTCTAAAACCATAAACTGGCTAAAGGTTAAATTGTACTCCGCTGCTATCTTGGATGTCTTTTTATCCAAAGCGTTTACATTTCTGTGAAGTCCGATCAATATCTTCATCTCAGTTCTTCCCAAAAATCATTCACCTCCTTAAGCATTTTATATCTAACTAGATAATATCTATATAGATATATTATATTATTTTTTCACATTTGTAAATAGCCAATCAGTATTTCTCAAAAACGCCCTTTAGATTAAGGATTATACAGATTACTCCAACAACAAACGCCTGCAAAGAACTCTCGGAAGTTTAACACCGATGGAAAAACGCGAAATTTACTTACAAGCCGCACAAAAAAACTCCTGCCGGAAGATAATCTACCGGCAGGAAAAAAATTTTATATTTTTCAGTTGTCTACTTGACAGAGAGCAGTTCAATTCCCACTTCAGCCTTGATTGTGTACCCAAACTATGTCATTTTATTCTTCGCCTTTTTCCAAGACTATAATTTCATATGGGCGCAATGTCAGCACCTTATAATTGTTCTTATGATTTTCCTCGTAATTTCCCAGGATTTTTCTTCCGGACTTCCATTCCTGTGTAAATTCCATCTGACTTTCTACATCACGAAAATTACAACAAACAAGGAGCTTCTGTTTATCCAAACATCTTGTATATGCCAACACGCCGGCATTTTCTACTTCCATAAATTCAATGTTTCCCCTGGCGATAACTTCTTTTTCTTTACGAAGCATAATCAGCTTTTTATAAAATTCTAAAATGGAATCTCTATCCTGTTTTTGTTTCTTTACATTGATTTTTTCAAAATTATCCGATACAGGAATCCATGGCTTTGTATCCGAAAATCCACAGTATCTTTCATCTGTCCATTGCATCGGGGTACGGCTGTTATCTCTTGAACGGGCGGCCAGAATTTCCAGCGCCTCCTCTTTTGTTTTTCCTTCGTTTAAAAGAATCTCATAGTAATTCCGACTCTCTACGTCTGCATACTGCTCAATAGATGTATAGTGCGGATTCGTCATTCCGATTTCTTCTCCCTGATAAATATAAGGAGTTCCTCGCATTAGATGAATCATACCGGCAAGCATCTTTGCTGATTCTTTCCAATATTCCCCTTCGTTTCCAAAACGTGATACGATACGAGGCTGATCATGATTGCACCAAAACAGTGCATTCCATGCATTTCCCCTCTGCATTCCCATCTGCCATTTTTCAAAGATAACTTTCAATTCCATATAATCCGGTTCCATAAGTTCCCACTTGTTTCCATCCTTATAATCCACTTTCAGGTGATGGAAATTAAAACACATAGACAACTCTTTTTCTTCTGCACCTGAATAACGGATACAATGTTCAAGCGTTGTAGATGACATCTCCCCTACTGTTACATAATCTTCAATTCCTGTATCTCGTACAAGTTCTTTCAGATATTCATGAACGTACGGTCCGTCTGTATAAAATTTTCTTCCGTCTCCTTCAAAATCATCTTCCCAAATCTCAGGCTTCGAAATCAAATTCACTACATCAAAACGAAAGCCTTTTACACCTTTTGCTTTCCAAAAACGAATAACTTCTTTCAACTCTTCTCTGACTTCCGGATTTTTCCAGTTCAGATCTGCCTGTGTCACATCAAATAAATGCAAATACCATTTTCCGAGAGAGGATACATATTCCCATGCAGAACCTCCAAACTTTGACTGCCAGTTTGTCGGGGGCTGATCCGGCGCCCCCTCCTTAAATATATAATAATCCTGATATTTTTTTTCACCTGCAAGCGCTCTCCTGAACCATTCGTGTGATGTAGATGTATGATTAAACACCATATCAAACATCAGTCCAATATTCCGTTTTTCCCCTTCTGCAATGAGATTGTCTAAATCTTCCATTGTCCCAAACATCGGATCAATATTTCGATAATCCGCTACGTCATACCCATTGTCTCTCTGGGGTGACACAAAAAATGGTGTGAGCCACAAATAATCAACACCTAAATCTTTCAGATAATCCAATTTTTCTGCAACACCTCTAAGATCTCCGATTCCATCTCCATTGGAATCCTTAAAAGACTTTGGATAAATTTGATAAATCACTTTATTACTAAAATCTGCCATACTGCTTTCCCTCTATTCTATTTCAATAATCACTGTTTCATTTTCCTGCGCGTAAATTCCTGTATGAAAATGAACTGTTTTTTCATCTGCCCCATCTGTGATCACACAAACAGTCACGTCCGAGTATCCTGCTTCCTTAATTTTCTGACGATTAAAACGAATTAACGGAGTTCCTGCTTTTACCTCCTGTCCTTCTTTAATCAGATACTCAAATCCGTCTCCCTGCATTTCCACAGTGTCAATTCCGATATGTAATAACAATTCCATGCCATTGTCTAATACAAGTCCACAGGCATGTCTTGAATCTTCCATAACTCTATCACGGGTTTTGTTGCCACAAATCGGGCAAATTATCCATTCTGAAAT
>ERZ809152.1247-NODE-1247-length-10567-cov-4.377568_pt1 | contig 10567 bp, 9 predicted proteins | sample MGYA00520518_ERZ809152 | MGnify/ENA primary metagenome ERZ809152 (study PRJEB31570, sample SAMEA3212996) | Homo sapiens | biome: human-gut; feature: human gut; material: fecal | place: Sweden | collected 2011 ...
ATATTAAGCGGACATGCTTACAGTACTATAGAGGAATGTGCGGTATATGCTGCCGAACAGCAACTGGAATGTATTGCAGTAACGGATCATTTCTGTCCTATAAGGGCGGAGGAATTCGGGGACAAAGCGGTTCCTTTCATTAATCTGAAAGTGCTTCCGTCCCATATTCGGGGAGTGCGCATATTACGGGGAATGGAAGCGGATATTCTGGATCTGCAGGGGCATCTGGCTAATTACAATGTGATGCATGAAGGAAAAAGCGTTTTGGAAGAGGCCCTGAAGGATATGGAACTGGTGATTGCAAGCGTTCATCGGGGACCGGGAAAAATGGAAACCGACAGGGAGGATTCTGCGGCGAATACGCAGATGTATATGAAGGTGCTCAATAACAGCAAAGTTAATGTGCTGGGACATGTGGGAAGATCCGTCTACCGGTTTGAAATGCTTCCGGTTATCCGGGAGGCGGGAAGGCTCGGGAAGGCATTGGAAATCAATGAAGCATCTTTCAGGTTCGGTGAGCCGATAACTGCAGTCTGCCGGAAAGCAGCGCAGCTGTGCGCGCAGGAAGGGACAAGTATCATGGTTAATTCGGATGCTCATTCCGCACACGCTGTCGGGAGGTATCCGGAAACACTGCGGATGATTGAAGAAATTCATTTCCCGGAAACACTGATTGCCAACAGGGATTTGGAAACGCTGGAAAAATTTCTGGCAAAATAAATACGGACAGGGCCGTCTCATCTTATATGAGGCGGCTTTTTCTTTTGGCAGCCTGCAGCAGATCAGTCGGCAGGGAGCAGCGGCAGAAGCAGGTATACGCTGGTGCCGCCGTCAGGACTGCTTGCAATATCCATGGAGTAAGGCGGACCATATATCAGGCGGATTCGCCGGCTGATATTACAAAGTCCAATGCTGCCGGAAGTATCGGGTTCTGCGGAAGAGTCCATCTGCTCCTTAAGGTTCTGCAGTTCTTCACCGGTCATACCCTTGCCGTTATCTTCAATGGCGATAAGCAGATGGTTTTCTTCTTCCGTATGCAGAGTGATAGTTAAGCGGCCTCCGTATTCCTTTTCTTCCAGACCATGCAGGATTGCATTTTCTACGATAGGCTGAAGGAGCAGTGGCAATATTTTATAGGAAGAAAGGGAAAGCTCAGGAGGCACATGGATCGTATAGTTAAAACGCTCCTCAAAACGCAGCTTCTGGATAGCCAGATAAGAAGAAATGTAATCCAGCTCTTTATCCAGCGTAGTACTGGCGGTTCCTGTATTTTCCAACACGTAATGCATGGTTTTTCCCAGCAGTTTAATGGCGGAGGCAGTTTCTCTGTCTCCGCTTCCTATACTCATCATACGGATGGTTTCCAGGGAATTGTAAATAAAGTGAGGATTGATCTGGCTGGCCAGCAGCTTATATTCCATTTGCTGCTGCTGATTGACAAGTGTCTGTTCCTTTATTCTGGCTTCATACATCTGAAGCTCCTGCTGCTTGATATTTCCTATCATGATTTTCAGGTTTAAAAAGGTATCAGTGAGCTCATCATCCCCCTTAAAAGTGTCGATAATATCATAGTTACCCTGGCTGGCATGTCCCATGGCGGTCTGCAGAGTGGTAACCCGCAGGCTGAAGTACCGGGTGGAATAAAGAAGGCCGAACAAAGATACGGCCATGGCGGCGGCCAGGACCAGCAGACATATAAATCCAATTTTATATATGGAGTCTTTGGCATGTAAATCAATAGTGGTAAGATAAAATTCCCCTTCTGTATGATAAGCGGGAAGGGTGGTTACGCAGCCGATCTGTTTTTCGCCCTGAAAAGGAAGAAAGCCTTCGCTGTGAAAGCCTTTTTGGGCAAAATCTATGGGTACCGGCTGAGCCTGTCCCTGATAAAAACGGCTGCTGGAAAAAAACACAGGCTGTTCTCCGATAGAAAGAGCCGTAAACAGGTCATTGTTCTGGATTCGGTTTTTCAGATAATTGTTGCTTAGCTTTATGACCAGAATCGCATGATGCGAGGAAGGGGAAAGGGGGATGGAACGCAGAAAAGTCAATTCCGGAGTACGGTCATTAGTTCCCGGATAGGTGGATTCCCCATACCCTAAGGTGCTCGACTGCCAGGAAACACTGCCGCTGACAGAAACCAGAGGAAACCATTGCTCCAGCATTTCAGGTTCTGCCTGCTGGATATAACGGCAGTTGGGAATAGTAGGATTATCGGTATAAATGAGTATGGAAGAGATGGCGGAATTATTGGCATGAGTCCTTGCCAGACGTTCATAGCTGTTGCAGGCGCTGACGGCTTCCGACTCTGTTTTATAATCCGTAATAAGCAGCTGGGTTAAATTACTGTCGGAAAACAATTCCTCAGAAATGGTATAAAAATTGAGGGTGGCATCCAAAAGAACGGATTTTGCCCGCAGATTATCCGATACCACCTGCGTTTCTGCCTGACGGTAAAGAAAATTTATGGCATAAAAAGACAGGAAAATACCGATAAAGAGCAGGGGGATGAGAATGACCGGTATCAGCATCCGATGCATACGTTTTTGAATCCGGCTATGGGAAACGTGCTTTAAAGACATATAAGGCACTCCTTTATTAACGCAGCTTTCTGCGGTATTCTGCGGGGCTTATTCCTTCTGATTTTTTGAATTTGGTATGGAAATAGTCCACATTGCTGTAGCCTACCTTTTCTGCGATTTCATATACCTTCATAGAACCCTCCTTCAGCAGCTCTTTGGAGGCTTCAATCCGTATCAAATCCAGATAAGCGGTAAAATTCATTCCCATTTTCTGAGTAAAAAGCTTTCCGAGATAGGAACTGTTGTATCCGAAAAGCGGGGCTATTCGTTCCAGCTTCAGATTATTCATATAATTAGCTTTGATATAATGAAGGACATTTTCCAGGGTACTTTCCCGGGAAGTGGTGCCCAAGGAGGACAATATCATTTCAGCCTGTTCGGAAATAAAGGTAATGATTTCATACAGATAGTATCTGGTATGAATGAAGTCAACTACCCAGCTGTTGGGCGGAAAAGGGATGTCCATTGTATGATAACGGTAACATATGGCCTCTTTCACCTGCAGGTAGAGGTCGATGAAAAAAAGACGCACATCTTCAATAGGGACAGAGGACAGATAAATTTCTTCACGAAGCCGATCCAGAGTTTCGGCGATCATGCTTCGATTCAGTGTCTGGATATAGTCAGTCAGTTTGTTTTTATATTCATCCAGAGTGTCAGAATCGGGAGTAAAAAGACTGCCTGCCTGCTGCTGCAGCTGATGATAACCGAAGGTGTGCTGATCCGGATCACAGTAAAAACGCATTTTCAGAAGATGAAGAGCTTCCTCATAGGACATGGCAATATCCTCCGGCCGGTAAACAACAGGGCCGTAGGTAATAAAAAGACTGTCCAGAGGAGAACCCTTTTGCGGCTTTACTTCCCGTTCGAATCGCTCTACGAATTCAGAAAAACGGCGGATGGCAAAATCTCCCTTCAGCAGGATGATTTCATTATGATCGATGGTTAAGGTTTCATAGGAATGGTTATCCTCATTGGTGAGACGGAGCAAATCGGAAAAACGATAGGAAACAGCTGCGGCGTTGTGGCTGTATTTTTCGTAAATAGCCGCCTGATAACAGCCGGAAAGAAGGCCGAGCTCTTTCATTTCTTCCAGAGTGATGTGAAGATGGCCTGTCAAAAAATCGCTGAGAATGCCGTTGCGGGCCTTTTCACTGTAATATTCAATGGCGGAGGAGCGTTTCTTTTTTTCTTCCAGCTCTTCACGTACCTTATTCAGGTGTGCTGTCAGCTCATCTTCATCCACGGGCTTTGTAATATAATATTTCACATCGTAGCGCATGGCTTCCTGGGCATATTTAAAATCGGAATAGCCGCTGAGAATCAGGATAGAGCCTTCATAATTATGCTCCCGGGCAAGACGGGCCACCTCCAGGCCGCTCATGCGGGGCATGCGGATATCCAGAAGGGCGACATCCGGCTTTTTTTCCAGAATTGCAGAAAGGGCTTCCTCTCCGTTGGAGGCTTCTCCCACACAATAAAAACCCAGTTCCTCCCAGTCAATCAGCTGGCGCAGCCCCTGCCTGATTTTGGTTTCATCATCCGCAATAAAATATGTATACATAATCCCCTCAATATCCCCTTTGTAAAGCTTATATTATGAAATTAATTATAAAAGATGACTACATATTTGTCCAACGCAGTTTCAGCAAAGATTCATTGCATATTTTCCTCAATTTTACAAATACTACATTTACCAACCCAAAAAAGAAATAAATGTTAAAAATGTAAAGAAGAGGCTGTCCGGCACAGACAGGATAACCTTTTAGAAGGAGGAAGCATGAAGGCAACAGGAATTGTGAGAAGAATAGATGATCTGGGGAGAATTGTTATCCCCAAGGAGATCAGGAGGACGCTGCGTATCCGGGAGAGCGATCCTCTTGAAATTTTCACCGACAGAGAAGGGGAGATCATCCTGAAAAAATATTCCCCTATCGGAGAGATGAGTACATTTGCGAAGCAGTATGCGGAAAGCCTCGCACAGGTATCCGGACAGATGACCCTGATTGCGGACAGGGATCAGTTTATTGCGGCGGCAGGCGGCTGTAAAGCACTTTTGGGAAAATCGATCAGCAAGGCTCTGGAGGAGGCGATTGAAAACAGGGATAATATTCTTGCGGGAAAGAGTGAAAGGAATTTTATCCAGGTAGCGGATGAAGGGGAACCGGAATACACGAATGAAGCTATCAGCCCCATTATCTGTGAAGGGGATGTGATCGGTGCAGTTATCCTTCTGAATAACGACCCAAAGGGAAAGATGGGAGAAGTCGAGCAGAAGCTTATTTTGTCGGCAGCGGGCTTTTTAGGAAGGCAGATGGAACAATAAAAGAAAAAACAGGCGGCCGCAGGATGTCCAAAGACTGGATACTGCGGCCATTTTTATGTCAGATGGAGAAGGCAGGCGGGGCAGAAACGGATGGCGTGTTCAGATCGGAATAATTGGTATCCTCAAAGGGAAGATAAATCCGTTCACGGCGCTGGGAGGAATAATAAATTCCCTTTACGATTTCCAGGGTTCTGCGTCCTTCCGTCACATCCACGGAAACCGGCATGTCGTTACATACAGAAAGGTAAAAGTCGTGTATTTGTGCATAATGACCCATGCCCCAATAATCGGGAATGGCGGTGCTTTCCGCTGACGGTGCCGGCCTTATTTCCGTATAGCTGCCGTCAAGCTCATAGAAGCCGATATCCTGCTTCAGACCGCAGCGGCCTTTTTCGCCCTGGAATTCCATAAAAACAGGGGCATCGGACGCATAGGAATTTGTGGCATAAAGGCTGTAGAGACAGCCGTTTTTAAAATGGATGGCGGCCTCGGCGGTATCTTCCACCCGGATCCGGTCATGGTAATGATTGTGTATGCTGCCATCAATCCATTCAACCTCGCTTCCCAGCATATAGCGGATCCTGTCGATGCTGTGAATGGCCTGATCGATAAGCACGCCGCCGCCTTCCCTGTCCCAGGTGCCTTTCCAGTCACAGCCTTCATAATAGGAATACGGGCGGGACCAGGTGAGGATGGAACGGGCGCTTAAGATATGGCCGAAAGCGCCGTCCTGTATCATGCGGCGCAGCTGCTGTACGCTTTCTTCATAACGGGTCTGGAAAATCACACCCAGTTTTTTTCCTGTCCTCTCGGAAACCGCTTTCATTCTGTCGGCATCCTGCAGGGTGATGGAGACCGGTTTTTCCGTAAGGACATGCATGCCTGCTTCCATAGCCCGTATGGCGGCAGGAGCATGGAGATAGTGAGGCAGGCATAAATGGACGATATCAATATTTTTGTCTGAAAGATCCTCAAAACGGGTACCCCAGGCAGCGCCGAAAGGAGCGGCAAAGGCCCTTGCCTTCTCTTCTTCGATATCAATGGCGCAGACAAATTCGGCGATATCCGAAAGGCGGGGAAAGACAAGGGCATAGCTGGCGGAAATCCTTCCGCAGCCCATGAGGGCGATTCTTAATTTTCTCATAATAAACCTCTTTTCTGATACGGGACAGGCATTCAGCCGATAAAAAACGAGCCTTCCATGGGTTCCGTAAATTGATAATGATGGTCAAAAAAGTATTTCATGGCGCCGTTATAGCAGGCATAGGAATCCAGCTGGCTGTAACGCAATTTTACATTTTCCGTCATCCGTGCAAAGCTTGTTTCGGACAGGCTCCGGCGTATTTCCTCAAGAAATACGGAGCCCAGGGAAACGGAATTTCCGCCGAGGACAATCAATCTGGGATGCACCAGACAGATGAGGTTGGACAGGGCAAAGGAAAATTCCCCGGCGAGATCCCGGATGACCTGGACGGCGGCAGTATCCCCGTACAGGGCGGCCCTTCCCAAGTCTTCATAACGGACAGTATCCATGGAAAGCAGGGAGGAGGCAGTCCCCTTTGCCTGAAGCCGCCCTTTGAGCGTGGATTCACTGAGAACTACCTCCAGGCAGCCCCGGCTGCCGCAGGGACAGGGAGGGCCTTCAGGGGAAATGCTGAAATGTCCGAATTGGGTATAAGACGCACAGGCCTGTCCGAGAAGCTTATCCTGTATGAACAGGGATGCGCCTATCCCGCGGCTGAACCGGATAAAGGCGTAATCTTTTTCCCGGATGCCGGTATATATTTTTTCCGCATAGGCGCAGCATGCCGTGTCATTGAGGACGGCCACTGCATAATCCGGAAAAAGGGAGCGCAGACAGGGGATGACTCCCGCTTCCCCCTGATCGCCCGCAAGGGAAAAGGTGGTGGAGAATACCTCTTCCTTTTCCGGATCGATCATGGCAGGAAGAACAAAGCACAGTCCCAGAAGCTGTTCGGGCCGGATTTGTTCCAGTATCTGATCCATGAGAAAGGTACGGCAGATTTGGGCGTAGGAATCGGAAGGAGCTTTGTCCAGCCGCATCTGCATGGAGGTGGTGCCGCAGATATCGATGAGAAAAGCATGGACGGAGCTTTCCTCCCAGCCGAATACCGCCACGAAATAATTCCCGGCGCAAAGCTCCAGACAGGTTGGCTTCCTGCCGGCGCCTGAACTGTCTCCCGTTCCGGAATCAAAGAGAAAGCCTCTGTCCGATAATTCATCGATCAGCGCGGAAACGGCCGTCCGGCTCAGGCCGGTCTGTCTGGCCAGGGCCGCCCGGGAAATCCCCCGATTTTTAAAAACTGAGTTATAGAGCAGCTTCAAGTTTGTATTTTTAATAAGCTGTTGATTCACTAATTTCATAAAAACCCCTGTGTATAAAGAATTGTAATATCATAGAACTAATTGAAAGTGTATCATAACAACAGGAAAAGCTCAATATGGAAAAAAGGAAAAATACAGGCTTTCAGTCTCAAAAAATAGAGAATAAAAGAATGAAAACAGAAGGATTGACAAGAGAAGCGTCCGATGGTATTGTGAATTTGTAAGATGATAGTATTAATTAAAAAAAGAATAAAAAACATAAAGTGAAGGAAAGGGGATTATGTATGAAGATCGGATTAATCGGATGCGGGGGCATGGGTACGACTCATAACCTGTCTTTAAAGGCCTTATCCGGTAAAATGGATGTGGAGGTGACGGCTCTGGCAGACTGCAGACAGGAATTTCTGGAAAGAGCGGCGAAGCAGTGGCCGGGGGCAAAGACCTATACTACGGGGATGGAGCTGTTAAGGGAGGAAGAACTGGATGCGGTTCATATCTGTCTGCCCAGCTATCTTCATGCCGAGCATGCGATTGCGGCAATGGAGAAGGGGATGGATGTCTTTCTGGAAAAGCCGGTGTGCCTTACCAGGGAGGACTGCAGCAGGCTTTTGGAGGTACAGAAGAAAACCGGAGCGAGGGTTATGGTGGGCCAGGTGGTCCGTTCCTTCGGAGAGTACCGTTATCTGAAAGATATTTATGAAAAAAAGACTTATGGAAAGCTGAAATCCATCGTAATGCAGAGAATCAGCGGGGATACCAAGTGGGGGTATGAGGACTGGTTCCATGAGGAAAGAAAAAGCGGCAGCGTTGTGCTGGATCTGCATATCCATGATTTGGATTTTCTGCGGTATATGCTGGGAGAACCGGATTCCTTCACGGTGAAGGCGGCGGCTTTTCCCGGAGGAATGATAAACCAGATCATCACCTCCTATCAGTTCGGCAGTGTATTTGCAACCGCAGAAGGAATCTGGGACGTATGTACGGAGCTTCCCTTTGAAGGCTCTTTCCGGGCGTGCTTTGAAGAAGCCACCATAATTTATCAGGGCAGGCAGACGCCGACTGTGCAGGTATATCATAAGGGCGGAGAGATTTCTGTCCCCAAACTGCAGGAGGAAATCAGCCTTCATGATGAATCCGCCGGAATCAACATATCTGATTTGGGGCCTTATTATACGGAAATCAAGTATTTTTATGAATGCCTGGCAGAGGATCGGGAGATCACCAGAGCGCCTCTGGAAGAGGGGATTAAGTCAGTCCTTCTGGGAATTGAAGAATGGGAAGCGGGAAAGAAGTATATAAAGGAATACGGACAATAAAAGGTGATTTTCAGCTGCATGGACCGAAACAGAGGGAAGATGCACAGATGGGAGCGAATATGAGAGTAGGTATTTTAGTAAATTTACACGCGGATATGGACTTAAAAGAAAAATTCGGAGAACTGAAGGAAATGGGGGTGGAAAGCTGCCAGCTTGTCTGCTGGGACAGGAGCCTTCTGAATGAGGAAACGGCGGCTGTTGTCAGGGAGGCCGTCCGGGAAAAGGGGATAGAAATCACAGCGTTCTGGTGCGGCTGGGAAGGGCCGAAGGTATGGAATTTTTATGAGGGACAGGAGACGCTGGGACTGGTGCCTCAGGCATTCCGTTTCCGGCGGCTTGAAATGCTGCTGGAGGGCTCGGATTTCGCCCGTCTGCTGGGAGTGGATAATCTGGTGACCCATGTGGGTTATATGCCGGAGAATCCGTATGACCCCAATTATCACAGTGTGATAGCCTGCCTGAAGGAGCTTGCGCTTCGATGTAAGAATAACGGGCAGAACTTCCTTTTTGAAACCGGTCAGGAGACTCCGGTGACGCTGAAAAGAGCGATTCAGGATATTGGAACGGGGAATGTGGGAATAAATCTGGATCCGGCAAACCTTCTGATGTACGGGAAAGGCAATCCGGTGGATTCCCTGGATGTGTTTGGGGAATATGTGATGGGCATCCATGGAAAGGACGGATGCTATCCCACAAATGGCTATGAACTGGGAGAAGAGAAGCCCCTGGGCCAGGGAAAGGTTAATTACCCCGCTTTTATCAGAAAGCTTAAGGAAATAGGCTATGACGGCGATATAACCATTGAAAGGGAAATCTCCGGGGAAGAGCAGAAGAGAGATATTCTGGCGGCAAAGCAAATGCTGGAAGAACTGATCGCAGCGGAATAAATACGAAAAAGAGAAAAGCCATCCGGCAGGGCGTTATGACGCCCGGTAACCGGATGGCTGTTTTTAATGGAGCCGAACAGGATCAGGAGCGGTACAGATAACGGATGGCATAGATACGGTTCCCGAAGTCTGACAGCGGAACAAGCTCCTCTTCTAAATGAAGGGGATCCATGCACCAGAACTGTCCGTCCTGGCATTTGACCAGAAGGACATAATGAAAATTTCCCAGTCCTTTTACACGGACACGCACAATGGGATAAATCCCTTCCGATAAAAGGGCCGTCAGATCGGTTTTCCTCATTGCGGAAATACCGTTTATCCTTTCCAGGGATACATTCAGGGCGGAAGAAAGGGGATCCCATTGGATATTCCCTTCCTTGTCATAGACCTGTTTCCCGGAAAAGAAAGAATTCAGGGTACCCGGATCCATGGCGTTTATTTCCGGTATGGAAATGTCCTGCATACGAAGCTCCGCCGCAAGGCAGGCGGTCAGGCATCCGGAGGTTTCCATGGTAAAGGAGGAGTCTCCCAGCAAATCTCCGGCCCAGAGAGGATCTTTTTGAGAAAAGAAAACAGGATCCGGAGACGGGGTGCTTCCGTCCCCCTTTACGGAAACGCTGCCGCGAACCCGGAAGGCTGTCAGGCAGAACGCTGCGGCAAGCAGCAGAATGATACACAGGAATATAATAGTACGTTTTTTCTTCATAGTGCTCCTATCTTTTTCAGACGCATATGCGGCGGATGATGTACATTACCTAAAACAGCTGAAAAACCGGAATTATAAGTTTTTATCTTACGGAATTATGATAGCAATAATCTGATGGGTATTCAATACGCAACTACAAATAAAAAACAATATCAGGCATCACGGCAGATACAGAATAAGAATATCTTCGAATACCGGAAAAATATCATATACGGACGGAGAAATTCAGCGGCTGATAATCATGGAAAAATTCTGAAATTTGAGTTATGATGAAGAGAACAGAGGCAGTGCTATGGAAGAAATACATAGGCAGCCTCAGAAAAAATGGAGGCTGCCTATGAATCTGCAGAGAATATTTATACTTATAGCGGCGGCAGTACTGACGGCTGCGTTTGGCCAGTAAT
>ERZ809152.1264-NODE-1264-length-10495-cov-3.322797_pt1 | contig 10495 bp, 7 predicted proteins | sample MGYA00520518_ERZ809152 | MGnify/ENA primary metagenome ERZ809152 (study PRJEB31570, sample SAMEA3212996) | Homo sapiens | biome: human-gut; feature: human gut; material: fecal | place: Sweden | collected 2011 ...
TTCTGTTAAGCGTTCTTATGCTGATTGCCATATTCAGTTCTGCCATATGGAATATTGTAAAAGGATTTATTCAGTATTATGATTTTAAAATCGATCGGAATGAAAATAAATTATACATTCGTTATGGGATTTTGAAAAAAGTAAATTACACAATTCCGGCAGAGAAAATCAGCGCACTGAAGTTAAAGCAAACATTTTTTGCAAGACTGACCGGGAGATATACAGCAGAGATCATCAATATCGGAATGGGGGATGATGCCGCGGAAACCCAATCTTTTTTTCTTCCGTACTGTAAACGAAATCAAATGGAAGAGCGGATTCGCTTATTACTTCCTGAATTTTATGAAGCAGTACAGATGCAGACTGTACGGCAGCCAATAGCAACATGGATTGCCTGGATTTGGCCGGCAGTTCTTTTTGCATTGTTTCTTGTCGCAGGAGCACTGCTTTCTGTTTATTATTTTCCGGAGTTCCAAAAGGAAATTATTTTGGGAGTGCTTATTTTTAGCATATGGATGATATTGCTTGTTCTTGCATATTTCCTGACGGCGGGAAGCACTGTGGGGGTAAGCCATATGGCGATTGTAAATGGATATTTTGGAAGAACAATTTGTTACATATCTTACAAAGATATTCAATATGTAGAATTTTCACAAAACATATTTGCCAGAGTGGTGAAGCTTCAAAAAGGAGAGGTTCATCTGCTTGCATCGACTGCAAACCGGAAACAGGAGATTCCATATATCTCGATGGAAAACGGAGAGACAATCAAAAAACGGCTTTTGAATCGGTGAAAGGATCTTGAGACAGGTTTTATAGTACAACAAAAAGAAATACAAAAAATGGAGGTGAGAGAGTGATTCGGATTGCAATTGCGGATGATGATGCAGCGTTTTTAGCAAAAATTGAAAAATATATACAAAAATATCAGAAAGAGAATGGTGAGGATATTCAGTTGACTGCTTTTTCAGATGCGAAAGAGCTGATTGAGGGGTACAGTCCCGTTTATGATATTGTGATTCTGGATATTGAGATGCCCGGGATGAATGGGATGGAAGCCGCGGAGAAAATCCGTCAGGCAGATGAAGACGTTGTACTGATGTTCATCACGAATATGATCCAGTATGCAATTCGCGGATATTCTGTGGGAGCTTTAGATTTTGTCATGAAGCCGGTAAATTACTACACCTTTTCATTGAAGCTTACAAGAGCTATCGGGCGGATTCAGAAAATAGAAAAAGAGATTCTCTTAAAGCAGCAGGATTCGGTCAAGAAGGTTCCTGTGGAGGAAATCTATTATGTGGAAATACAGAACAGAATGTTGTATTATCACACGAGTGAAGGCGAATATGTGGTACGTGGGACGATAAAGAATGCGTTGGATATGCTTTCCCCCTATCACTTTGTAAAGTGTAACCACTGGTATATCGTAAATTTGAAATATGTGACAGAGGTCAGGGACAGTACGGTGATTGTAGCAGGAAAAGAGCTGGAGATCAGTCAGCGTAAAAAGAATACCTTCCTGAATGCACTGATGGACTACGTAGGAGAAGGAAATTAACGATGAGTTGGATTGTGAATATACTGGCGACATTGATCTATCTTGGATTTGGTATTATTTATGCAGCAGGTTTTTCAAAAAGAAAGCATTTTCGATATTCTATTGTAGTGACAGCGGCAGCAATTTTTCTGGCACAGGCAGGGATGTTTTTATTGTTTCAGGTGGAAAACTGGTTTGGAGCGATGATGTGGATGGCACTGGGATATGTGATGATGATGCTGTCACTGTGGGTGAATGTAAAAATGACGATGGCGGTCGCATCTTATTATGCAGTATGGGCATCCTGTACCTGGTGTCTTGCTTATGAACTCAGTATGGTATTCTGCTGGCTGCTGCGAAAACGCTGGGAGATCCCGGCAGAAGTATTTCCGATTGTTTTGCTGCTGGTAGGAACAGCCGGGGTGATTGTCTGCCGTTACACAGTGGCAATCTGGATTCCGGAAAATAAGCGGTTTCTGATCGGGCCGAGACAGCTGACCTCAGCGCTGGTTTTGCTGGCTATGCAGGGATACCTGTTTTTGTGGTTTGTAAAACAGTGTGTGAACAACCGAAGCGGAGGGCTGCAGGGAGGAAACTGGTTCAGTATTTTGCAGATGCAGATATTGTGTGTGGTTGTATTGTATCTGCAGAATGAGTTATTTAAAAAGAGTGCCATGCGTCAGGAGCGGCTGGTTTCGGATCTTCTCTGGAGACAGCAAAAAGAGCACTATCGGATCGCGAAAGAGAATATTGATATCATCAATCGAAAGTGCCATGATCTGAAACACCAGATTGCAGCATTGCGGGACATGTGCACCAAGGAAGAACGGGAAAAATATATCGAAGAGATTCAGGATTCCATTCAGATTTATGAAGCAATGGTAAAGACGGGAAATGATGTACTGGATACGATTCTGACAGAGAAGAGTCTTGCATGCAAGGAGAATGATATTGTGGTTTCCTGCGTGGCAGATGGAAAAGGTCTGGAGTTTTTGCATCCTATCGATCTGTATACGATCTTTGGAAATGCAATGGATAATGCCATCGAGTGTGTGAAAAATTTACCAAAACAGGAAAAGCGTCAAATCGATGTACTGATCCACAGACAACATCAGTTTCTGATCGTCCAGATCATGAATCCGGTAGAGGAAGAGCTGGAATTTGAGGACAATCTTCCGGTAACAACAAAACATGACAAGGCTTATCACGGATATGGACTGCGCAGTATTAAGAACAGTGTGAAAAAGTACAATGGGGTATTTCAGGTAAAGATCAAGGATGGATGTTTTTGCCTTAAAATTTTATTTCCGATAAAAGAATAGTATCAAAAAGTTCCAATGCATTTCGGACATTGGAACTTTTTTGCACTTATGCGTGCAAAAATACCACTTAGTCAAAAGCGGTTGAGTAAAAATTGTGGAATTGTTAAGATAGTATCAATGCGAAAAGAATGCTCTTATGTTTTAAGCTAAGAGTGCAATTGGGAGGAATTGAGTAATGAATGAAACAAAACAAGAGAAAAAAGTGCGAAAGAAAGCCTATCGCAAGGCGCGCAGAAAAGCAACACGTCCGTGGAAGGGGCTGACGTTTTTTAGCGGGATCATTTCCATTGTACTGATTCCGATATTAGTATTTTTGTCGATGTTTGACAATACAGTTGCAGCGTTTGTCGGCGGTTCATTCTGGAAGTTGAAGAATGAAGATAAAAATGCAGTATACTATGAATCTGATTTTGAAACAACAGAAGAAATGAATCAGTATGGTCTGGAGCTCTGTGAAACAGTAGAAGAAGAGGGTGCAGCACTTCTGATGAATGAAAATAACGCACTTCCGCTGGAGAAAGGCGCGAAGGTAAGCTGCTTTTCAAACTCTTCTGTAAACCTGGTTTACGGAGGTACCGGTTCCGGTAATATCGATGCATCTTCGGCAGATACATTGAAGACAGCACTTGAAAAAAGTGGATTTGAGGTCAATAAAAAACTCTGGAACTTCTATAGTAAAGGAGAAGGAAGCAAGTACGCCAGAAAAACTGCAGGTATGGTTGCAGAAGAAGGGGAAAAGACAACAGAGGTTCCGTGGAATGTGTATACAGATGATGTAAAAGATTCTGTCGCATCCTATGGAGATGCAGCAATTGTGGTATTGTCCCGTATTGGTGGAGAGGGTGCAGATCTGGATTTCAAAGAGACAAATTATCTGGCACTTGATGACAATGAAAAAGAAATGCTTCAGAACGTTGCAGAAATGAAAAAAGCCGGTCAAGTGAAAAAGATTGTTGTTCTGATCAACTCGGCAAATACACTTCAAGTAGATTTTCTGAAAAATAATGAATATGACGTGGATGCATGTATGTGGATCGGGGATGTTGGAATTTCAGGAATCAATGCAGTGGCAGAGATTCTTGCAGGAAATGTGACACCTTCAGGAAGCCTGGTGGATACCTATCTGTATGACAACTTCTCTGCACCGGCAATGATGAACTTTGTGCCGACAGTGTATGAAGGATATGAAGAAGGAATCATTCCGGAACATGCAAAAACATACATGATCTATCAGGAAGGTATTTACGTAGGATACAAATATTATGAGACACGTTATGAAGATTATGTGATGCAGTCTGGAAACTCAGGTGCGTACGAATATCATGATGACGTGGCATATCCATTCGGATATGGTATGAGTTATACCGATTTTAAATACAGTGATTTGAAAGTTTCTTACAACAAAGAAAAAGATGTATTTGAAGTCTCTGTAAAAGTAACAAATACAGGAAAAGAGTATTCTGGAAAAGAAACTGTTCAGGTTTACTTCCAGTCTCCATATACAGCATATGACATTGAGAATGGTGTAGAAAAATCTTCCGTTGCATTGTGTGGATTTGGAAAAACAGAAATCCTTGCACCGGGAGCATCTGAGACGCTGAATATGACAGTAGATAGAAGAGAACTGGCTTCTTATGATACATATGGAGCAGGAACTTATATTCTGGATGAAGGGGACTATTATCTGACAGTTGCAACAGATGCCCATAATGCAGTGAACAATATTCTTGCAGCAAAGGGATACACAGTAGACAACACAGACGGACGTATGGATACAGACGGAAATTCCAGTCTGACATACAAATACAACAATCCGAAATTTGACAGCACAACATATGCAGTTTCCGCAAACGGAACAGAAATCAAAAATCAGCTTTCTGATGCAGATATCAATCTGTATGAAGGAACAGAAGATGAGATTACATATGTATCCAGAAATGACTGGGAAGGAACACTTCCGCAGTCCATCCTGAAAATGAAGCTGACAGAGCAGATGATCGAAGATCTGCAGGATGTACAGTATGATCCAGATGATTATGAAGAAGCAAAGATGCCGACAATGAAAGCGAAAAACGGCAAAAAACTGGTTGATATGATCGGGCTTTCCTATGACGATGAAGCATGGGACGAGCTGTTAGATCAACTGAGCTTTAAAGATATGGTTTCTCTGATCGGAGATTCCTTCCACTGGACAATGCCTTTGGAATCTGTACAGGCACCGGGAACAAGAGATGAGAATGGTCCGCAGGGTCTGACAGCTTCTCTGATCGCATCGGATAAGACAGAGATGGATGCAACTGCATTTACATCGGAGGACGTAATGGCAGCAACATTCAACCGCGATCTGATGACAGAAATTGGAAAGGTAATTGGAAACAACTGTCTGAAAGCAGGCGTTTCAATCCTTTACGGACCGGGAAATAATATTCACAGAACACCTTATGGTGGACGTAACTTTGAGTATTACAGTGAAGACGGATTCCTTTCTGGAGAAATGTCAGCATATGAAGTGGCAGCAATCGAAGAAAAAGGTGTTGGTGTTGTTATGAAACACTTTGCACTCAATGACAGTGAGCAGGATCGAATCGGTCTTGGAGTCTGGGTGAATGAGCAGGCAGCCAGAGAAATTTATCTTAAGGCATTCCAGGCTCCTGTGGAAAAAGGAAATGCGAACGGTGTGATGATTGCCTACACACGCTGGGGATGTACCTGGTCAGGTGGAAGCAAGCCGCTTGTAACAGGAATTCTCAGAGAAGAATGGGGATGTGACGGACTGATCATTACAGATAACGTACTTACAACGTATGTAAATGGTGTGGATGGAGTATTAGCAGGTGTATCTACATTTGACGCGATGCTTCCATATGTTACAAAGCAGCTCCCAGACTATAAAAATGATGCAGTCATTGTCAACGCAATGAGAGAGGCATGTCACAGAAACCTGTATGCAATTGCAAATTCCAGCGGAATGAACGGTATCGGAAAAGATACAGAGATCAAAGATACCGGCCTTTTAGTGGTAGATGTTGTAAGGACACTGCTGATCGTATTTGGAGCATTGTTTGTACTTTCCCTGGTGATGTGGATCACAAGAAAGCGCAGATTCAAAAAGAATTATGTGTATGCGCCGGTTGTGGAATCTGCAGAAAAGAAAAGTGAAGCATAAAAATTCATAAAAGATCACAGAAAAAGAAAAAATGCTGTATCCCTTGAACAGAAAGGGAGCAGCATTTTTTATCTTATTGATAGAGATTTGTTTACAGAGTAATAAAAATTCTGTAACCTATAATTGCAAAACTGTATATAATTTATTTTTCCAGTTTGTCAATTAAATATACTTCTAAAGTCGACTGATCAGTTGGGGTACTATTAAAATAAGAAAACTCTATTTTTCTTTGATGTTCCGCTATTTTCTTTACTCAGTAGCGAAGCCCCTGTTATGATTAATAAAAAATGAAAAGTAATAATGGTAACAATTTTTTCATGGTATTCCCTATCTACTAAAAGTATTGCGTGTATTCTTGTATAGAAAACTTACTAAAATAATTATAAGATATACTACAGGAATCAGCAACAAAATGTGTAAATGATTTCCAGGCTTTTCTTGTAAAAGTTAACACAGGATATGAGTGGATGAAAAATAGACATTCTGTTGCTTTCCTACAGCCAGAGTGTTAAAATAAGAAAAAACGAAAGACATACAGAGGTGAGGGATGAATCAGGAGTTTTATGAGGCAGTAGAAGCAAATCCGGTCATTGCCGCAGTAAAAAATGATGCCGGATTACAGGCAGCAGTAGAGATGGAAGAAATTCAGGTGATCTTTGTGCTTTATGGAGATGTCTGTACGATTCCGGAGATTCTGGAGAGAATCAAAGCTGCGGGAAAAAAAGCAATGGTACATATCGATCTGATTGCGGGACTCAGCGCAAAAGAGATATCTGTGGAATTTATCGCCAGGCAGACAAGAGCGGACGGGATCATCACGACAAAACCGGCACTGGTGCGGCGGGCAAAAGAACTGGGGATTTTTGCGGTACTTCGCTTTTTTGTGATTGATTCACTGGCACTCAAAAATATCGAAAATCTGGAAATGCAGTGTGGGACATCGAGACCGGATTTTATTGAGGTGCTTCCGGGAGTGATGCCAAAAGTACTTGGAAGAATCGCAAAAGTGAGCAGGATTCCCATGATCGCCGGCGGGCTCATCACAGAAAAAGAGGATGTGATCGCAGCACTGTCAGCAGGGGCGATCGCGGTTTCTTCGACCAATCAGGATGTCTGGAACTTATAATGGAGGGCATAAAAATGGCAAAATATGTAATGGCACTGGATGCGGGAACAACCAGCAACCGGTGCATTTTGTTCAATGAAAAAGGGGAAATCTGCAGTATGGCACAGAAAGAGTTTACGCAGTATTTTCCAAAACCGGGCTGGGTGGAGCATGATCCGAGGGAAATCTGGTCTACACAGCTTTCTGTAGCGAGACAGGCAATGAATCAGATCAATGCATCGGCAGCAGATATTGCGGCAATCGGAATTACGAACCAGAGAGAGACAGCAATCGTGTGGGACAAGAATACAGGAAAACCGGTGTATAATGCGATTGTCTGGCAGTGCAGAAGAACTTCGGAGTACTGTGACAGCCTGAAAGATAAAGGGCTGACAGAGATGTTTCAGAAGAAGACAGGGCTTGTGATCGATGCTTATTTTTCCGGAACGAAAGTGAAGTGGATCTTAGACCATGTGGAAGGTGCAAGAGAACGGGCAAAACGGGGAGAATTACTGTTCGGTACAGTGGAGACCTGGCTGATCTGGAAGCTGACAAAGGGAGCGGTGCATGTTACAGATTATTCCAATGCATCCCGGACGATGTTGTTTAATATCAATACGCTGGAGTGGGATGATGAGATTTTGGAAGAGTTGGATATTCCAAAATGCATGCTGCCCCAGGCAAAGCCGAGCAGTGCTGTTTACGGAGAAGCAGATCCCGGATTTTTCGGAGGAAGGATTCCAATTGCAGGAGCGGCAGGAGATCAGCAGGCAGCGCTGTTTGGACAGACCTGTTTCGAAGAGGGAGAGGCGAAGAACACGTACGGAACCGGATGTTTCCTGCTGATGAACACCGGCGAAAAACCGGTCTTTTCCGAGAATGGTCTGGTCACTACCATTGCCTGGGGGATGGACGGAAAAGTTAATTATGCACTGGAAGGCTCAGTGTTTGTGGCAGGTGCTGCGATTCAGTGGCTGCGGGATGAGCTGCGTCTGATCGATTCAGCGTCAGATACAGAATATCTTGCACAGAAGGTTGAGGATACCAATGGCTGCTATGTGGTTCCTGCATTTACCGGGCTTGGAGCACCTTATTGGGATCAGTATGCCAGAGGAACGATCGTGGGACTGACCAGGGGCGTGAACAAAGATCACATTATTCGCGCCACACTAGAATCACTCGCTTATCAGGTAAATGATGTGCTGGAAGCAATGGGAGCAGATTCCGGAATCGCTCTTTCTGCGCTGAAAGTGGATGGCGGTGCAAGTGCCAATAATTTCCTAATGCAGACACAGGCAGATATCAGCCGGGCGCCGGTGCACAGGCCGAAGTGTGTGGAGACGACTGCCATGGGAGCTGCTTATCTGGCAGGTCTGGCAGTGGGATACTGGAAGGATAAGGAAGATGTAAAACAGAACTGGGACATTGACAGGGTGTTCCAGCCAGACATTGAAATCGAAAAACAGCAGAAAATGCTCAAAGGATGGAAAAAAGCTGTGCAGTACGCACATGGATGGGCAAAAGAAGAGTTATCATAGAAAATTGTCTGTAATTTCAAAAAACACTTGTCAATACCGGAAAAAAAGGTATATAGTAATAGTAACAGAATAGAAAAGCCAAAGAGAAGAGAGTCTGGCGGATAACACATCGAAGGGTGTGTTGTTTGTCAGGCTCTTTTGTGTTGTATGGGAGGAAATAACATGTATGATGTGATCATAATCGGAGCAGGAGCAAGCGGTGCGGCAATCGCAAGAGAACTGTCTCGTTATCAGGGACGATTTTGTGTACTGGAAAAAGAGGCGGATATCTGCTGCGGGACATCCAAAGCGAACAGCGGGATTGTTCATGCAGGATTTGATGCAGAAGAAGGCTCTTTGATGGCAAAATTGAATGTGGAAGGAAATAAAATGATGGAAAAACTTTCAAAAGAGCTGGACTTTTCGTATCAGAAGAATGGTTCTCTTGTGGTCTGCACCAATGAAAGCGAAGTGGAGAAGTTAAATGAATTGCTGGAGAGAGGAAAACGAAACGGGGTTGAAGGTCTGCAGATCCTGGACAGAGAGGAATTAAAAGCATTGGAACCGAATATTTCTGACGAGGCGGTTGCTGCGCTGTATGCACCAACAGGCGGGATTGTCTGCCCCTTCGGACTAACGATCGCATTTGCAGAAAATGCGGCGCAAAATGGCGTGGAGTTTTGTCTGGATCAGGAAGTGAAAAAGATTGAGAGACGGATTGCAGGCGGATATCGGATCTGCACACAGGATACGATGTATGAAACAAAGGTGATCGTCAATGCTGCCGGAGTGTATGCAGATGTATTCCACAATATGGTGAGTGAAAAGAAGATACACATTACGGCTCGAAAAGGAGAGTATTTCCTGTTGGATAAGACGGCAGGAGGGCATGTCAGCCACACAGTATTTACTTTGCCCGGAAAATTTGGAAAAGGAGTGCTTGTTACACCGACCGTGCATGGAAACTTGCTGGTGGGACCTACCGCAATGGATATAGAAGAAAAAGAAGGAACAGACACAACTGCGCAGGGAATGGAGGAAATTCGCAAAAAAGCGCAGCGCAGCGTCAAAGACATTCCGTTTCGGCAGGTGATCACAGGGTTTGCAGGGCTTCGGGCTCATGAAGCAGGACATGAATTTATCATCAAAGAAGTGGAGGATGCGCCGGGATTTATTGACTGTGCGGGAATTGAATCACCGGGGCTGACCAGCGCTCCTGCAATTGGAAGGATGGCGGCAGAGCTTGCAAAAAAGATATTAGATCTGCAAGAAAATCCTACATTTTGCGGAGCTAGGAAAGGAATTTTAAATCCGGCAGAATTGCCAGCAAAAGAGAGAAATGAGCTGATCAGAAAAAATCCGGCGTATGGAAGAATTGTCTGCCGCTGTGAGATGATTTCCGAGGGTGAAATTTTAGATGCCATTCACAGACCTCTGGGAGCAACGACCATGGATGGAATCAAGCGCAGAACGAGAGCTGGAATGGGAAGGTGTCAGGCAGGCTTTTGTACACCGAAGACAATGGAGATCCTGGAGCGGGAATTGAAGATCAGACAGGAAGAGATTACGAAAAACGGAGCAGGTTCCGGGATGATCGTGGGGAGGAATAAAGATGGTAAGATATGAGATTGTGATTATCGGCGGAGGACCGGCAGGACTGGCAGCGGCAGTGGCGGCCAAAGCTGCGGGAGCCAAAAAGATTGTGATCCTGGAGAGGGATGAGAGGCTTGGCGGTATTTTGAATCAGTGTATCCACAATGGATTTGGGCTGCACACATTCAAAGAAGAGCTGAAGTGCTATAATAAAGTTGTAACAGAAGTGGCTAATAAGATATAATCATCTTA
>ERZ809152.1274-NODE-1274-length-10427-cov-3.284034_pt1 | contig 10427 bp, 5 predicted proteins | sample MGYA00520518_ERZ809152 | MGnify/ENA primary metagenome ERZ809152 (study PRJEB31570, sample SAMEA3212996) | Homo sapiens | biome: human-gut; feature: human gut; material: fecal | place: Sweden | collected 2011 ...
ATCTCCGTAGTGGGCCGCCAGCAACTGGAACAGACCTACCAGCCCTCCATCCTGCCTGCACTGACCGAGCAGGTGCCCGGACTTTTCACCACAAGCCGCGGCATCATGGGCTACGGCGTATCCACGGGAGCCGCAGGAGGCATGAGCCTGCGCGGCATAGGCGCCGGGGTGAATGCCGCCGGAGGACCTACGACCAGCCTGCTGGTGCTGATAGACGGACACCCGCAATACATGGGCCTGATGGGGCATCCCATCGCCGACGCCTACCAGAGCATGATGGCCGAACGGGTGGAAGTGCTGCGCGGTCCCGCCTCCGTCCTCTACGGGTCCAATGCAATGGGCGGGGTTATCAACATCGTCACCCGCAAGATGCAGGAGGACGGGGTGAAAACCAATGCGCAGATAGGATACGGTTCCTACAATACCCTGCAGACGGAAGTCTCCAACCGCGTGAGGAAAGGGCGTTTCAGCAGCGTGGTGACCGGCTCGTACAACCGTACCGACGGACACCGTGACGATATGGAGTTTGAGCAGTATGGCGGCTATGCCAAACTGGGATACGACTTCAGCGACACCTGGAAGCTGTGGGGCGACGTGAACATCACCCGCTTCAACGCCTCCAATCCCGGCGAAGCCGACAATCCGTATATAGACAACGACTCGCGCATCACACGCGGCATGACCTCCTTCGCACTGGAAAATCGTTACGACTGTACTTCCGGCGCCGTGAGCTTCTTCTATAACTGGGGCCGGCACAGGATTAATGACGGCTACCATCCCGGAGGAGAGCCCCAGAAGTCGCACTTCAACTCCAAGGACCGGATGCTGGGCATATCGTGGTATCAAAGCGCCACGCTCTTCACCGGCAACCGCCTGACCGTAGGTTTCGATTACCAGCACTTCGGCGGAGAGTCCTGGAACAAGGTTGTCGCCATCGACGAGGCAAAACCCGGACAGCAGATTGGTGACCGCATCCCCGGCGTGGACAAGCAGATGGATGAATTTGCAGGCTATGTGGATTTCAAGCAGGACATCAACAGCTGGCTTTCACTGGACGCCGGTGTCCGCATAGACCACCATTCGCACGTAGGCACGGAATGGATTCCCCAAGGGGGACTGGCTTTCCATCTGCCCCGGCAGGCGGAACTGAAAGCAATGGTGAGCAAAGGATTCCGTAACCCCACCATCCGGGAGATGTACATGTTCCCTCCACAGAACCCCGATTTGAAAGCGGAGAGCCTAATGAACTATGAACTCTCCTTTACGGGGCAGCTTTTGGGAGGGGCCATGTCCTATGGGGTGAACCTCTACTACATCAACGGGGACAACATCATCATGACAGACCCTGCCCTGCGCAAGAACGTCAACTCCGGAGAGATAGAGAACTGGGGCGTGGAAACCAACCTTGGCTACCGCATCAACCGACACTGGCAGATGAATGCCAATTATAGCTGGCTGCACATGGAGAATCCGGTACTGGCGGCTCCCGAACACAAACTCTATGCCGGTACGGACTTTACACAAAGACGCTGGAGCTTGTCTACCGGTATACAATACGTGAAGGGTCTCCATACCTCGGTCACCCCGGGTAAGGAGAAGCAGGAAAGCTTCGTACTCTGGAACCTGCGTGCCAACTACCGTCTGTGCAGTTTTGCCGACGTCTTTGTCAAGGGTGAAAACCTGCTGGCACAACGCTATGAAATCAATGCAGGCTTCCCCATGCCGAAAGCCACGGTGATGGGAGGCGTAAATATCAACTTTTAATACTGTTGCGAAGGAGTATATTCTACTCGATAGATATGGTCGAAGAATGGTGCCCACTCATTGTCCGTGATGCCAATCTGCAGACCGTAGAAGTGTGTACCGGCTTCCCGACAACGGCGAATCTCCTCCATAAAGACAGGTGAAGAATGAGGAATCTTGAAGTCGCTGACCCAAAGCACATCGGCATTCATATACTCCTTGCCTTCTTTGAGCAGACGGAACGTGGCTTCCAGCATGCGGGTGGCATCTGTATCCCCGCAAGCTGTCTTTGAGAAGAATTCGAGCAGCCTTGCCCGCTCTTTCCTTACGTCAATCGGATGAATGGAGACGGAAAAGGCTATCAGAAAGCAGTTCCGCCGTTGACGGTCGGCTATCTCCAGGAGCTTTATCAGCAGGGAGTGGGCAATCTTCTCCGGCTTGCCAGCCATGCTTCCCGAGGTGTCTAGACAGACAATCATCGGACCTTTGGGACGGGCAGGCTTGGTTTCGATGCGCCGGGCAGGCTGCATGATTTCCGATTTATAACGGAAGGTCTGGAGCTTGCGAGTAAGGTATTTGTAGACGAACAAATCTTCCAGTTCACTGTCAGCGGAATGGGCAAGCTCAATGGGAAGCAGGGTATTGAGGTCGTTGCCGGTACTGATGCCCAGGATGTCACATTTGGAGGAGTGCTCCATTTTGTAGACGTTTCCCTCGGCAACGCGGATTTGCTCACGTCCTTCGTCGTCTGCCATACGCCCCATCTTGCGGGCCACTTTCACTATCTCGGGGCAAGAGCGCTGGATGCGCACGATTTTCCGTATACGCTCAAAGTCGACAGTATTCCACAAGCCGCTCATCATGCCCCAGGTCTGGAAGAATTCGTCCTTATCCACCCGGTTCTGGCGGATGTACTCGGGGATGTCTTTCAGATTGGAACGGAGCCTGCGCTCGAGGGCATCTTTGCGGAAAGCAATCTCTTTCTCCTTTTCTTCGTGCATCTTCAGTTGGAAGGCGTCTTCCCAGTCGTCCACCATTTTCTCCCAGACTTCATCGTCCGCATATCCTCCTTCTGTACCGAAGTGGCTGCGGTAGAAACGGGAGTCGAAGCCGTACTCCCGGTATTTGTCGGAAATCTGCTGGAGCAAGGCTTGCCAGCCGTCTTTCCGCTTTGCCATGGACCATTCCAGCACGAGTTTCATCCCGGTCCGTTCCGACTGGCTTTTCCGGAGGTGGTACCTCTCCTTCTCCAAGTTCAATTGGATGAACTGAATCATGGTGTCGTAAAAGATACGTGCACAGACCTCATCGCCCAGCACCTGCACCTTGACCATGGAGTCGTTCATCACAGAGAGTAGATAGGCATACAAGGGCTCGGTATCCGTCTCTGCGCACTCTCCGGTGGCAACGAAACGGTCCAGTGCCTGCACATAGAAGGCGGTGTCATATCGGGTGACGGTGGTGTTCATCTTCTTCTTGGTTACTGGAGGATTATTCGTCTCCATATCTCAGTTTGCGCATGTCCACACGCGCCCAGGCTATTTCCTTGCGGACGATGGAGACGTATTGAGCTACGCTCTTTTTGTCTTCTTCGGAGACGAAAAGGTTGTCGGACAAATCTCTTACCAGGCGGTCTATGCTGGTGGCGGCGGCGTCCAGTTCCGTCTCGTAGTCACGGTCGGTGACGGAGAGGTTTCCCAGCCAGAGCTGTTGCTCCTCGCCCCGTTGCAGACGCCGCATGGGGAAGCGCACACCGTTGATGTAGAGATGCTTGTCGTCGCGGTAGAGGGTGACGCGTTCGGTGCCTTCCTCTTTCACGGCGCCGGTGTCGGCAAAGGCGCGGATGATGGTACGCTTGGGATTGATGGGGTCGACATACATTACGCCCAAGGTGGGGGCATCTTTGGCGCTGTACTCCTTCAGATTTTTGTAGTCCACGATAAAGATGTAGGTGTTGCCCGTACCATGTTTCTCCACCTGGTAGTAGAAGTGTTCCGTTATCAGCAGGTCATCGTCCCTACGGTCGCCGGCAAGGCGGGCTTTGTCGAGGGCTTCGCGCACACGGCTGACTTTCAAATCGGATTTCAGCGAGGAGGCGATACCGGCAATCTGTTTTGTGTGGGACACGAATAAGGCACGGATAACGATGTCACGGATGGCAACGCTCTCATCAGGCTCACTCCATAGGCAGTGGTAGACGGGAAGCAGGTCGGTCATGGAGACTTCCGTGCGGCCGTGGACGAAGGCGGAGGTCTTGAGCAGCTTCACGATGTTTTTCCAGCGGCGGTCGCTGACGTAGACATTGCGGCGCAGGTCGGAGTCTTGCATCTCTACGCTTGTCAGTCCGTGGCGAATGGCTGTGATGCAGGAAAGAACATCGAGAGGCAAGGTTACGCGGCGTCTCTCAGCTTGCCATTCGGCATACTCGCGGTCGGAGATTTGCCATTCGCAGGCAGTCGTTTCCGGATGGTCGGCAGAATCGTCCAGCAGCATTTTGTAGAAAGACTCTTCCTGCTTGACGCAGGTGCAGAGAATGCGGATAAGGAAGCGGTCCCATAGGGCTTCCAGTCCCTCGCCTTGGGCGGGCAGTTCGTTGCTGGCAGCTACGAGCAGTTTGAGGGGGAGATGCAGTTCCTTGTCGCCATTGCGGAAAAGCTTCTCGTTGATGACGGTCAGCAGAGTGTTCTGTATGGCAGGGCCTGCTTTCCATATTTCGTCCAGAAACACGACATCGGCTGTGGGCAGATAGCCGTCGATGGCACGTTCATACTTGTCGGATTCTTTCAGTCGGCTAATGCTGACAGGACCGAAAATCTCGTCGGGCGTAGAGAAGCGGGACATCAGGTATTCAAAGGCACGGGCATCTGTAAAAGCCGACTTTAGCCGCCTGGCTACCATTGACTTGGCTACTCCCGGAGGTCCCAGGAGTAGGATGCTCTCGCCTGCCAGAGCTGCCAGCAGGGAGAGGTTTATTTCAGTTTCTTTTTCGTATACTCCCCGGTTCATTTCGGAAAGGAGGAGACGAATGCGTTGGGTTATTTCCACAATATGATTTATTTATAGTCAGTACTCATGTATAAAGAAAAGCGTGTAAAGATACCAAATAGTAGGGAAATCAGAGAGATTCTTATTAAGATTCACTATCTTTGGAAAACAAATACACACAGACACGCACACACACGTTGTGATTTGCTTTCATTTCCTATATCTATTACCATTTCTACCTGGAGACAAATTGTCCCCAGGTAAGTGACCAGTTCTTCATCGGGTCAGTCCCTATTATTGGGGATTTAACAATCCCCCCTCTTTTGCCGAAAACTAAAACTTTCCTCCCCAAACACTACCCTTCGTATCACAATATTTTATACCTTTGTTTACTAAGAAATAATCGTCCCATACCCATTTCTGTTTCGTCCGACAGCTGTCGGACGATAATTAAACAACTGTTGGACGATAATGCAACAGTTGTCGGACGATTAGTTTTTAGGAAGAAGAAAATTATCCGCTTAGCGACAAAAATAATTCCCCGAAGCGACGAGAACTGTTTATCGCTATAAACAAAAATAAATATCTTATGAGCGCGTATTACGACCTTTACGAAACGCCTTCGCCCGACGGGAAAGAAGACAAGAAATCACTCCATGCACGTATCTGTCCGAAAAGGACTTATACCCAAAAGGAGTTTGTGGAACATATCGCAACTTTCCAACATCTGCCCAAGAATGTGATAGGGGCAGCATTGGATGCCTGCATTGACGAGTTGTGCGATTTGCTGGCCAACGGAAACATCGTGGAGCTGGGAGAACTCGGATTCTTCAGCACTTCACTGAAATGCCTGCGCGAGACCGACGACGAGAAAAAGAAAATCCGTTCCGAATCCGTCCAATTCCAAAACGTGCACCTGCGCATCAGCAGCACGTTCCGCAACAACATCAAGAAGAAAATGACGTTGGAACGTGTACACTCCACTACCAAGAAATCGAAAAAAGTAGTAGAGACCACCGAAGCAACAAGAAAAGCCGAACTGGAACTGTTCCTCAAGCAGAATGTATGCATCAACAAGAACGAATACATCCAATTGAGCGGACTAACCAGACCGCCATAGACGAGCTGAACAAATTCATCCGGCAAGGGTTCCTGCGCCGCCGCGGAATGGGAAGGTCAACGGTCTATGTGCGGCAAGAAAAAGACACAGCAAACGAAATTTAGGGGGGCAAGCACAGAGACACAGAGACATAGAAATTAATTTGAAAAGAATCTCTGTGCCTTTGTATTTTCGTGTTCATCCCCCCCAAAAATAATAAAACAACAAACAATGGAAAAATCAACAGAACCCCAACCCTGCACGCAGTGGTTCGTCTTCTTCAAAGACCAACTGCTGCTGAAAAAAGGATATACAGACAAAGGAGAAATAAAATACAGCGTACCCGTCAGTATAGAGCCTCCTCTGACACCGGAAGCCGGAAGTAATATACACGAAGTGTTCCCACCCAACGGCAAGCAAGTACGTGCATTTGCTTTGGAACAGCCCGTGGCCGAAACCGATGAATGGGTCATGATAGGCCTGCGCGCATCGTACGACTACATCTCGCCGGACGAGTACCGTTCTGCAGGAAAGGCCTTCCAGATACTCTATTGGGACGAGCACAGCCGCTTCTGCCCCGTGTGTGGCACCGCCATGGAGCACCAGACCCCCATCATGAAGAAGTGTCCCAACTGCGGCAATGAGATGTACCCTCCCGTTTCCACCGCCATCATTGTACTGATACGCAAAGGAGACGAAATCCTGCTGGTGCATGCCCGGAACTTCCGAGGAACCTTCTACGGACTGGTGGCAGGCTTCCTCGAAGCCGGCGAGACACTGGAAGAATGTGTGGAACGGGAAGTTTTTGAAGAAACGGGGCTGAAGGTAAAGAACATCACCTACTTCAGCAACCAGCCCTGGCCCTACCCCAGCGGATTGATGGTGGGTTTCATTGCCGACTACGAAAGCGGGGAGATAAAACTGCAGGAAGATGAGCTAACCGCTGCCGCCTTCTATTCCAAAGACAACCTGCCCGAAATTCCACGAAAGCTGAGTATCGCAAGAAGGCTGATAGACTGGTGGATGGAGAACAATTAAAAATTAAAGAATTAAAAAGAGGGGGGAAGAAATTTAAAAAAGCAAATTGCGGAAAACACACACTCACAAACGAACAACTACGAATGAAACGACTCTCATTCACATCAACCAATCGGTGTGTAACCGCAATCTGCATATACTAAACTTCCCTGCAAACGTTTTGTTCATCAACCATCGGGTTTAAGTCTTTATTTAAGTTTTCTTTCAACACAGAAGCAAAAGGAAGAGGCGCAGCCCTCACGGGTTACGCCTCTCCGAACACTATATACACATTTTTTCCTCTTTCCTATCAAATGCCGAGTGACTTGCGCACTGCCTCCACTTTCTTCTCAGCTTCGGCATCGGCGCTGGCATAGCATTTCGGACAACCCATCTCGCCCTTCACCTCGATATAGAACTTAATCTTCGGTTCCGTACCGGAAGGACGGACAGAAATCTTCGTGCCGTCTACAGTGAAATATTGAAGTACATTGGATGTCTCGGGCATATCCAGCTTGCTTACGTTGCCCTGGGCATCAGTCAGTTCCAGCGTCTTGTAATCCTTAATCAGGCTGACAGCCGAACCACCGATTTCCTTCGGAGGATTGGCACGGAAGTTATCCATCATCGCCTTGATTTCCTCGGCACCACTCTTACCGGGTTTCACCACGTTCACGGTGGTTTCCTTAGAGAATCCATATTCTACATAGATTTCCATCAATACGTCATAGAGTGTCTTGCCCTGGTCTTTGGCCCAAGCACAGATTTCGGCCAGCAAAGAGCAGGCAGAAACCGCGTCTTTATCACGGACAAAGTCTTCGGCCAGGAAGCCATAGCTTTCTTCACCACCACCGATATACTGCTGCTTACCTTCACTCAGACGGATTTCGCGGGCAATCCACTTGAAGCCGGTGTAGCAGTCGCGCATTTCAATCTTGTTCTTGTCTGCCACAGCCTTGATGAGTTCGGTGGTCACGATGGTCTTCACGATGAAGTCGTTCGGCTGCATCTTACCCATTGCAATACGGTTCTTGATGATGTAGTACAAGAAGATGAGACAAGTCTGGTTACCATTGATAAGCACCCACTCGCCCTTATCGTCCTTGCAGGCCATACCGACACGGTCGGCATCCGGGTCACTTGCCATCACGATGTCAGCGTCAATCTTCTTAGCCAGCGCAATGGCCATGGAAAGGGCTTCGGCATTTTCGGGATTCGGAGAAACCACTGTCGGGAAATTGCCGTCCTTCACCATCTGTTCGGGCACGCAGTTGATATTCTCAAATCCCCACTCCTTCAATGAGTCCGGAATAAGCACGCGGCCTGCGCCATGAAGCGGAGTATACACAATGCTGAGGTCTTTCTGGCGACGGATGACTTCGGGGTCGATAGAGATGGAGTGAACCATGTCCAGATAAACCTTATCCACTTCCTTGCCGATAATCTGAATCAAGTCCTTGTTGCCGTTGAACTTGATGTCGGCCACCGTCACCTTGTTCACCTCGTCTATGATGGCCGTGTCGTGCGGAGCGAGCACCTGCGCACCGTCATCCCAATAAGCTTTGTAGCCGTTGTATTCTCTGGGGTTGTGGCTGGCTGTGATGTTGATACCACTCTGACAGCCGAAGTGACGGATGGCGAATGAAACTTCGGGCGTAGGACGAAGGTCATCAAAAAGATATACCTTGATGCCGTTTGCAGAGAAGATGTCAGCAGAAATCTTGGCGAACTTGTCACTATTGTTGCGGCAGTCGTAGCCCACTACAACGGAAATATCCTTCTTTCCGGCAAAACATTTGTTCAGATAGTTGGACAAGCCCTGTGTTGCAGCACCTACAGTGTAAATGTTCATGCGGTTTGTACCGGCACCCATGATGCCGCGCAGACCACCCGTTCCAAACTCCAGGTCTTTGTAAAAACTGTCTATCAATTCGGTTTTATCTGGGTTTTCCAACATGCGTTTCACTTCTGCCTGAGTTTCGGCATCATATGCCGGGGTAAGCCATTTTTCGGCTTTCTCAGTCACCTGCTTAATCAGTTCCTGATTTTCCATAAGACTGTTATTATTTTAAGAGTTAATATAAACTTTTTTGTAAGACACAAATGTAGAAGAATAAGTTCAAATATCCTAATTTTATTCAGGCATTTTATATCTGTCTCCCGTCTGCTTAACATACTCTTCAAGGAACTCCTTCGGGTATCCCGGGCGGATTACGCCTGCCGGCTGGCCAATGGAATTACGTTCGAACTGACCGTTTTTCATACGCTTGACAACGCCGTCATTGTACTTTACGACAAGAAACTCGCCAAGACGTTTCCAGGTATCGAAAGTGCTTTGGGCGGTCATGTTCGTATAGTTGGTTAGGAATGCCTTCGCTTTAGCAGGGTCTTTTTCCAAAAGTTTGGCAGCAGCAGCCTCAACGCCCTCCTGCGCTTCATTGAAAGTTGTCTCCAACTCTGTCTGAGTGGCACGCACGTCGTCTATCATCAAGTCATAGCGGGGATATACCATATTGGCCACCCAATTGAAAATCCAGAAAGCGGAGTTCCAGGAGAAAGTGATGTAATCGGCGCCATCCACGCGGGTATAGCATACGGGAACCTTGTCCGTACAGCAATATACGGGCGTAAATACCGTCATGTTGGCATCATCCGTGCCAAACCACAGTACTCCACCGATAGGGTCGGGCAACTCGGAACGCATCTGTGCCACGAATACGAAACCACTCTGCTGGGTGGAGATGGGACGCTCATTGAAATATTCCCGGTCGCCCACTTTGAAAGAGAGTGGAGAAAGGCGGTACGGGGTATGATACGGGCCTGCACCGAAATCTTTGCTGATGTCGAGAGGAGTACCTTCATAATGGTCGCGCATGGCATTTTTCACATCCTGCACGGAAACCTTGCGGTTGGGTTTCACAAACAGAGGCATCGGAGTGTTCGTCTCACCTAATATATAAGGTAAGAACTCGTTACCACGGTCGGTAAACATATTGAAATAGCTCCATACACGGGCCTCGCAATAGCGACGGGCACCAAAATCGAGCGGAGCATAGGCATCGGCAAAACTGAAATCCTTGTTCACACCATCAAAGTAACCCTTCTCACGTGCAAAGGAGATGACGTCGGCAGAGTACATGCAGTTTTCCTTGTCATTCATATTGAACTGATGAATGCGGCTCTGGTTGGCATGTGCGGAGATACAATCATCGGGCACGCGGACAGCTACCCATACGGCACCGCGCACACCGGGTCCCTTGCCAATCATCTCCATAATCCATATCTCGTTGGGGTCGGCAATGGTGAAGGATTCTCCACTACTGTAATAGCCATATTCCTGCACCAATTCCGTCATCACCTTGATAGCCTCGCGAGCAGTGCGTGAACGTTGCAGTCCGAGATAAATCAAGCTACCGTAGTCGATAATACCGGTAGTGTCTACCAGTTCGGGGCGTCCGCCGAATGTCGTTTCACCGATAGTGAGCTGGAATTCGTTCATATTGCCGATGACATTGTACGTCTGACGGGCCTGCGCTATCTGCCCGAGGTATTTGCCGGTATCCCACTCGTGTATGTCAATCAG
>ERZ809152.1277-NODE-1277-length-10406-cov-3.547966_pt1 | contig 10406 bp, 8 predicted proteins | sample MGYA00520518_ERZ809152 | MGnify/ENA primary metagenome ERZ809152 (study PRJEB31570, sample SAMEA3212996) | Homo sapiens | biome: human-gut; feature: human gut; material: fecal | place: Sweden | collected 2011 ...
GGCAGCTTCATGTTATTCCGGATGAGCTGATCCCCGAAACACTTGATAAGGGCATCCGTCCTGGGGCTGCGTTCATCCCTGTGGCGGGCAAAATATTCCAGATAAGCCAGCCTGCACATATCACTGAGCATTTCCCCCCTGCCGGCCACTCTTCCGATATCGGTAATGACATAACGATCCATTGGCTCCGCATTCATCAGATACAGGCCGCTGCACCTGTGAAGGAATGCCGACTCCAGTTCGCTCTTTCCTCCGCCGATAATATATTTCCTGAGCAGCCCGATCCGCCCCATCACGTTGTCCCCGATATAGAGAAGCTGCACCAGAAGCCTTTCCGTCAGCACATAGGTATCCACTGCGAAATTCTCTGCCGCAAGCCGGATATCCGTCAGCTCCCTGGTACTTCCTTCATAATACTCCACCAGATGCTGCAGGACACGGCTGTCATATTTTTCCCGGCAAAAAGCGCTGTAGGCCAGCCTCGTCATTTCCTCTTCCTGCATACCAAGCCCCGTCTCCAGCATCCTGCTACATAACCGGAGAAGGATTTTGGCATCCGCCCGTTCCGGAGCCAGTCCGGTCAGCCAGGCAAATGCTTTTTCATAAAAGGAACGAAGCACCAGAAAACCAATGGCCTCATAAACATCGGAACCGTCCAAATCCTCTCTCTTCAAGGCTTCCAGCAGTAAATCCAGTTCCTCCAGCTCTTCATGTCCATAATAATATCTCAGAAGCTCTATCCGTATCGCCCTTGCAAAAGCCGGAATAATACGGGAATCCTCCGCCAACTCCCGAAACCGGGATGCATTTTTCTCCGTAACACGTATCTTCCCCTTGCTGCTCTCGCAGAAGAAAAGATTGAAACCAAGAGATTTCTCCACAAGAGGCTCCAGCGCATTCACACATCTGGCCGGATACATCAGCCGGTCCAGCACGAAGGGACGCCCCGCCGCATAACGGTTCTTCTCCTCATCCTCGAGAAGGATCTCATAATCCCTGTCGAAAACCGCCACATAGGCCCTGCCGTTCTCCACTGGATAGACCTGCTCTCCACGCAGCCTCGTATGGATGACAACCGCCTTCCTGATATCCTTTCCCTCACAATCCAGCTGCTGAATAAAAAGCAGAGGAGCCAGCGCCTGGCAGTTATCCCTGGTCAGCATTTTTTCATCCAGCACGGTCTGATAAAGGAAGGCCAGCTGTCTGTTGATCCGCCCCTTGTAAAGCTGCTGAAGCACAAACCGATCCATCTGGCTTTTATAAGCCAGATACAGCTCGGGAAATTCCTCCCGGTGCTTCTGTATGTAAGCATATAAATAGGCACATTTATCATATTCCAGGTTACTCTGGTACGCAAAATACATGAGCACGATACGGGGGATCTCCACTTCCTTTTCCGTGTCCACCGACATCATATAATACTCATACAGCCTTGTCACCCGAAGCTCCTGCTCCACGCCCCTGCGGTACCACTGATAATATTCCGGCCCGCTTTTATTTCCCTTGATCAAAAGAGAACAGATTGCCGTGAGCAGCTGGGGATCGCTTTTCTGCTGGTAGCAGTCCTTCAGGATACCAAACAGGCTCTCCCTGTAATACTTTTCTTTTCCTGCCAGATACACCATATGTCCGATGAGATCCTCCGAAAGAATCCCGTTTCTGGCCCCGAAATGCAGCAGCTGAAGCTCATAGGTATCCAGCTTCATCAACAGCGTGGGACTGAAATTAGCCAGATGAAGCGCTTCCAGATACAGGACTGGACTGGTGCCGCTGTGACGGAACTGATCCTCCAGGAAAAGCCATTTCTGGGAAACACTCCTGCCCAGGGTTGGGGACAGATACAGCAAAAGCCAGGCAATCCGCCAGTTATCCCGGAATGTCCGGTGATAGTCCTCCACCTGGATGGTAACCTCTGCCGTATAGGATTCACTCCTCTGATAAAGGCTGCTTAAATACAGATAATAGCAATAAAGCTCCGGCATATTTTCATCCGGCATGATATCCAGATGCTCCAAAATCCGGCCCGCCTCGTCGAAGCTTTCCTCCGTAATACGCAGATGCGCCTGGAAAAGCAGTATCGCCGGATTTTTGTCATCCAGCCGCTTCATACGCTCCACCACTTCACCTGTCTGCGCTTTCCACAGCTTCATATTTATTTTTTTCATTTTATAGGTCTGGTATAGCCGCACCAGCTCCACCGTCAGCCGCTTCATTTCCAGCCGCCGGCCTGTCCTCACCACACGATGCTCGCCTCTTTTTATGACAGTAACCGACGCCTGCATTTGTCCGTAGGCATGGCTTAAAATAATTCTGCCGAAGTTTTTCCCTTCATGCAGGGCCTCCTGCTTCACAAAGACAGGCAGCCCGCACTGGTTTCCCAAAAAATCTTCATCCCGCAGGATTTTTTTCTCCGTGGAAATGAAATCTCCTTCCACCTCCACCTGAAGACGGCTGTAACCCCACCCGTTTTTTACCACCTGCAGGGTTTCGCACAACTGTCCATGAAGGCTTGTTATCACGATTTCCGTTCGGGGCAGCATATATTCCACCGACTGCTTTTTATGTATGGAAACCAGAAATTCCTCCACGTTCTGCATATTCCCCGGTATCTGGGAAAATCCCTTGTACAGGTTCCGGTACTTTTTATCCTGACCGTTGAAAACACGGATAAAATCGGGGGAATAAAACAGCTTCACCGCTTCCTCCCAGTTGTTTCTCGCCAGATTCGTGAACTGAAACAGATTCATCAGTTCCCCTTCCGAACTCTCCAGCACCTTGTGCAGTACCACCGCATGAAAAGGGATCTCATATTCCCCATGATTGGAAACGATGAGGAACCTTCCCTTCCGCTCCTCCCCTTCCCGCATTCCCCTGGAATCAAAACGGTACTCTATATTCTCCCTGGTACCTGAAAAAAAAGAAGTCAGGCATTCCATACGCTCTTCATCACAGGAGACATATCCTTCCGTCACCTGCCCAGGTTCCCCGGTCACCGTAAAGAAACCTTCCTTCACTTCATCTCTTTTCAGAGCCAGTCCCACTTCCTGGCATGAAAGCTCCAAAGGCCCGCCACTTTCCTGCCAATCTTCCATAGAAACCTTCGCATAAAGCTCCTTCAAAGCTCTCACCTCCTGTAAAATCTATATCCTGCCTTGTATTTCTATTGAAAAAGAATTAATATCAGTATACAGTATAACATTACCGGAAGGATTCCTGCAACATTTCAAAGTAGAAAAAGGAGCCTATATGAACACATTTCATGGAAGTGATCTGGAAAAAATAGAACAGGTTTATGGCATCAGAAAGGAAGAAATCACTGGCTTCGGGGCCAATGTAAATCCCCTGGGGCTCTCCCCTTTCCTGAAGGATTATCTGGCCGGGCATCTGGATGTATTATGCGCTTATCCTGACCGGAATTACACCGCTCTCCGCCGTGCCATATCCGCCTACACAGGAGCTCCGGCTGAACATATCCTCGTGGGGAATGGCTCCACGGAGCTGATTTCTGCCGGAATCCAGGCTGTCCATCCAAAGGACGCCGTTGTCCTTGGCCCCGCCTATTCGGAATATGAGCGGGAGCTTTCCCTTGTGGGGAGTCGGATGCATTATTATGATCTGAAGGTATCGGAGGATTTCCATCTGGATGTGGAGGATTTGGAAAAATTTATTACCGAAGATATTTTTTCTCATGATACGGACACGATTCCCGGCAAAAGCATACCCTGCCTGCCGCAGCTTCTGGTTCTGTGCAATCCCAATAATCCAACCTCCAGCGCCATAACAACAGAGCAGATGAAACGCCTGCTGTCGCTGTGCAAACGTAATGGCATTCTGGTCATGGCCGATGAAACCTATGCGGAATTCGCCCCCTGCCTTTCCGATATCACCGCCATTCCGCTCACTGAGATCTATGATAATCTGATTGTCCTTCGGGGCGTATCCAAGTTCTGGGCCGCTCCCGGCCTTCGCCTGGGATATGCCGTCACCGGGAACCGGAAGCTTCAGGAACAGATAAACGCCGCCAAAAATCCCTGGACCGTCAGTTCCCTTGCAGATGCTGCAGGCCAGGTTATGTTCACGGATACCGAATATATAAACCGGACACGCAGCCTGATCCGGGAGGAGCGGGAATACTGCGTCTCCTTCCTTTCAGAGCTCCCTGGCCTGAAGGTATTCCCCGCATATGCCAATTTCGTCCTCGTACGGATACTGAAACAGGGAATCACTGCCGGTGATATCTTTGAAGCCGCGATCCGGAATAAAATGATGATCAGGGACTGCTCCAGCTTTCACAGCCTTGATGAAAGCTTTTTCCGCTTCTGTTTTATGAGACATGAGGATAATGTAAGGCTTATGGAATGTATCAAGGATGTGATTGACGGCAGTTTTATTTCTGCACCTTTTTCGCAATAATCCGCTCATAAGCATGCTCATGATGGATATCTCCCGGATGGCTGTCCGTAAACGTACCTTCCTCGTGATGTACGATTTCCCATCCGGCATATTTAGCGGGCAGTTCCCCCACATCAAAAAGACTGTGGGTAAAGGGCGCATTGTCAGGTGTGGCAGGAAGCCGGTTTGTGAAAACTCCAATCACATGGAAGCCTCCTTCTTTGGTATGCGCCTGCATGTCCCGTATAAATTTATCGCGTACCTCTTTGACAGGAAGATGCAGTACCCCGTGGGAAAGAATCATATCATACTCTTTTTTAAATACGAATTTTCCCAGATCACAGGTAAAAAAGGTGACAGGGATCTTTTCATGTTCTGCTATTTTTACAGCCTTTTTTATTCCATTTTCTGAAATGTCAAAGGCTTCCACTCTGTTTCCCAGCTTTGCCAGAAAAATGGAATTCCTCCCCTCCCCGCAGCCCACATCCAATACATCTGCATTACGGGGAAACATTTCATAAAATTCTTCCACATCCGCCGTAGGCCCCTTGGAAAAAGTGGAAACCTCATAATCCGAATAGCTCTGTTCCCAAAACGGTTTGTCCTGCATAAGCTTTTTCTCCTTTGCCTTTATATTAATTTTTGATAAAGCTCAAAATTATCCAGGCCGAACTCTCCATATCCCAAATCAACAGTATCTATATAGTGGAAGCCATATTTTCTGTAAAGGGAGATGGCTGGTGTATTCTTTTCATATACATCCAGACGGATGGCCTTTATCTTCTCCTCCCGGCTTTGCTCCAGTGCGAATTCCATCAGCCTTTTTCCTGTGCCGTTTCCGAGATAAAGGGGATGAACTGCAAAGGTATGTATTACAAAAATATCCTTATATTCTAAATCCACATGCCAGTCCGCTTTTTCATAAGCGGCTTCCGGCTCATGACTTAATATAATGCTGCCCATAATCTGCCGCTCATTTCTAAGCACATATAAGTTTTTTTCCTTAATCCCCTTTTCCGCATCCTCCCGCGCAGGATAAATGCCTTTTCTCCATCCGGGATAATTGACATGCTGTTCCAGATAGTCATTCAGGCTGTCATAAAGTCTCCCCATTTCATCAATATCCGCTGCTGCCGCTTTTTCTATCCAAGTCTTCATATCCGGTAACATTCTCCTCTTTCTGTCCTTCTGCTATATGGTGTAATTTATTCATCAAATCATGCTATACATTATATTGGCCGGCTTCTCCCCTGTCATTATAGACCGACGAAGTATAGCGGGGATTTCGTCTGTACCGGCCGGCTTCCGTACTTTTTTTGTTGTTTTTCCCCGAATTTTTCTGAGATTAAGTATAGCAGGAATCAGGCGGTATAGCAATTATATCCGCAGCGGCTCCTGGCTACTGCGGAAAGCCCGCAGTACAGCCGTACCGTACTGACGACTCCGAAAAATAACAATTTACTATTGACATTTTATTTATTCTGCATTATTGTATTATTATAGTAATACAGATTAAGAATAAGGAAACACAGAAAGGAATGATGATATGGCATGGAACCTGGATTCAGATCGCCCCATCTATGCACAGCTTCTGGAGCGTATCCAGCTTCAGATCGTGTCCGGCATATATGCTCCCGGCGATAAGCTACCAAGTGTAAGGGATTTGGCTGCCGAGGCCAGTGTTAACCCGAACACGATGCAGAAGGCCTTTGCCGAGCTGGAACGCAGCGGCCTGATTGAAACCAAACGAACCAGCGGCAGATTCGTAACGGAGGACAAAAATATGATTACACAAATTCGGACTCAGCTGGCAAAAGAAGAAATCAATGCATTTATCGCTAAGATGAAAGAGCTGGGCTTTGAGAAAAAGGATATTATCACATTACTCTCAGCTGCTGCAGAGGAACCCGAAAATACAAGGAGGGAGCTCGCATGAATGAACTGGTAACTATTACCGGCCTGTCCAAGACCTATGGTCATTTCACAGCGCTGAATAATATGAACCTGGTTATTCCAAGGGGACGTATTATTGGTCTGCTGGGCCCCAACGGCAGTGGCAAAACCACCTTAATCAAACTGCTGAACGGCCTTCTGACCCCCGCTTCGGGACAGATCTTGATAAACGGCCATACGCCCGGAGTTGAGACTAAGGCCATGATTTCCTATCTGCCGGAGCGCAGTTACCTGACAAGCAACCGCAGGGTAGAGGATTTAGTGGAATATTTTGTAGATTTTTATGATAACTTTAATAAGGAAAAAGCATTGGGTATGCTGGAAAGCCTTCATATCGATCTTCATGCCCGGCTGAAAACCCTTTCCAAGGGCACCAAGGAAAAAGTACAGCTTGTACTGGTTATGAGCAGGGATGCCGACCTGTATATTCTGGATGAGCCCATTGCCGGCGTGGATCCGGCTGCGAGGGATTTTATCCTGAAGACTATCATCGGCAATTATAATGAAAATGCAACTATACTTCTTTCCACGCATTTAATATCCGATATTGAAGCGGTTCTTGATGACTGCATCTTTATCAGGGACGGTCAGGTTATGCTTTGCTCCTCTGTGGAAGAAATCCGCGAAACCTACGGGAAATCCGTAGACAGCTATTTCAGGGAGGTGTTCGCATGCTGAAAAAATTACTGAAACATGAATGGAAAGAAACCTGGCGCATACCTGCGCTGGCCTGTGCACTCATGATCATACTCACCCTGGTATCTGTCATATGCTTTACCCGGATGTCGCCTCCCGCAAATGCCGACGAACTGAATGCAGGCGCATTTGTACTGATGATGTTTTATGTTCTCACCATAAGCTGTGTCAGTGTGGTTGTCAGCATTTATATTGCGGTACGTTTTTATAAGAACCTGTATACCGACGAAGGTTATCTTATGCATACCCTTCCGGTAACGCCCAGACAGCTGCTCGTTTCCAAGCTCACGGTTGGATCCTTATGGAGTTTTCTTGTTACCATCCTGACTCTGTGGGCTGTGTTCTTAATTATGATTTTTGGTTTACCTGTCATGGTTAAAGATGATTTAAATTTGTCATTTACCCTGCTGGTGAATTATGCGAAAGAATATTCCCATGCACTCTTCGGAATGTCCCTGCCCGTTTTTACAGTATTTATGTTCTTTTATTTCCTCATATCAGCAGTAAGCAATGTACTGATTGTATATGGCGCGGTTTCTCTGGGACAGATGTTCTCCAAGCATAAGGTAATGGCTTCTATCCTGTGCTATATCGGTGTTACTATTATAATCCAGACCTTGACCTCCCTGGCTATGACCCCTTACCTTACGAAAATGGTCGTAACCCACGTCGGCAACTCAACCAGTCTTGAAATACCGGAATTTATGGGAGCTTTCATGCGAAATACCTTTATTTTCAGTCTCGTGGCATGTGTTCTTACCGGCATCGGCTGCTACATCCTTTCCGAGTACCTGATGAAAAAGCAATTGAATCTGGATTGATAAACAGTATAATGAAAAAACAGGCGGGAAAACATTCCAAATTCCGCCTGCTTTTTTCATATTAAATTTTTCTGCCGCTAGCAGGTTCTCCTGATGCCTAACCTTCATCCTTCAGGGTTCTCTTGTCTTTTTATCGTAACAGAAAGTTCCTTCCTGTCTGATATCTGTTTTTCCATCCATTTCCGAAGCTTATCTTCCGAAAATTCACCATATCCGAATATGGCTGTGTCCGGTTTCATAATAATCTCTGTTCCCGAAGCATGTTTTTCTCTGTCAATAAAAAGCTCATGCTGCGGAATACCACGGATATAATCCTGCTGATATTTTCTTCCGTCTCTATAAACCGTAATCTTCAGACTTTCACACAAGGAATTCACTGTCTGCAGTCCCGCCTGAACCAGGTCTCCCATCTGACTGAACTCCACATTCGTAACCGGCCTTCCGGAAAGAATTTTTTCCAGTACCTCCTTACTTGCCTGTAAATCTTCTGATAAGGGTATTCCTCTTCCATTATCCCGAATTTTAATTCCCCCTTCCGGCAAAAGTACAATTTCCACTTCAGTACAGTAGCCTTCTCCCGCTTCTTCCAGGGACTCTCTCAGCACCTCATAAACAAGCTGCTGTCTGCTGTCCTCCATTTCTTCCTGCTTTTCCGTCATCTGACTTCTCCTTCCCTTTTCTTCCGGCACACTATAATCCGGCACCGTATAAGTATTCAAAGTTTTCCTGATCATACTTGGAGTGGAACCGAAAAGCTGTGTAAAAGACCGTGTAAACCCTTCATGCGAATCGAACGCATACAGCAGCGCAACCTCCAGCACCTTCTTTCCTTCCAGAAGAGATACTATGGCATGCTGAAGCTTTCGGATCCGTATATAGCCTGTTACAGGCATCCCCATCGCTTCTGCAAACAGCCTGCTGAAATAAAAAGGACTGTAACCTGCAATTTCAGCCAAATCACATAAACTGATTTTCTCATGGATATGACTGTCCACATAATTCAATACTCTTACCCACATTCCTCTGTCCATAATCCTTCACCTCACAGTATCATTGTAGCATGAGTTTCTATTCCGATCTTGACTGCAGATATTGCAAATACCTCCCATTTTCTGTCCTGTCCTTTGGAACCTGCCGGAAATTCCTGCATATACTAAACGTAAGTAACAATCGTGAGGCTACCGCACATATGGCAAAAAAACTACATGCCGCGCAGACCACTGACAGTCCCTACGCCGGCGGGCTGAAAATCAGCATTACATCCACCCTGGGGCAGATTCCCATAGAAGGCGCAACCGTATCCATCGCTCTGACTGAATCACCTGATGTGATCTTAGATACACTGACCACAGATGCTTCCGGTCAGACCGATGTGGTCGAACTGCCCGCGCCTCCCCTGGACTACAGTCTGTCACCTTCCGAACAACGACCCTATTCCGAATATAATATTACAGTTGAAGCACCCGGCTATGAACCTGTGGTGGTAGAAGGCTCGGAAATCCTTCCCGATGTTCTTTCCCTGCAGCCCGTCGCCCTGATCCCCGAGGCAGTACCGGGGCAGGAGGAAGACATCGTCATCCCCGATCATACCTTATACGGAGACTATCCCCCTAAAATCCCCGAGGCCGAGATAAAACCCGTGGATGAAACCGGCGAAATCGTTTTAAGCCGTGTGGTTATCCCGGAATATGTAGTGGTACACGACGGAGTTCCCACCGACTCCTCTGCGCCCAATTATTATGTACGCTATACGGATTACATTAAAAATGTGGCTTCCTCAGAAATTTATGCCACCTGGCCGGAATCCACCATTTATGCGAACATACTGGCTATTATGTCCTTTACCCTGAACCGTGTTTATACGGAATGGTACCGGAACCAGGGATATAATTTTACCATTACCTCCTCTACTGCCTTTGATCAGAAATGGATTTATGGCAGGAATATTTATGAAAACATCAGCTACCTTGTGGATACCATTTTCGCCAATTACCTCTCCCGGCCCGGCGTGCGCCAGCCCATCCTGACCAGCTATTGTGACGGCCGCAGGGTTAACTGCTCCGGCTTAAGCCAATGGGGTTCCAAATATCTGGGAGACGAAGGCTACAGCGCTATGGAGATCATACATTATTATTATGGCAGCGATATGTATATCAACACTGCCGATGCCATCAGCGGCATTCCTTCCTCCTGGCCCGGCTATACCCTGACTATAGGCTCCTCTGGCGCTAAGGTACTGCAGATGCAGGAACAGCTTAACCGGATCAGCCAGAATTATCCCGCTATCCCTTATGTAGCCGCAGACGGGGTTTACGGACAGCAGACAGCGGATGCGGTGAAGGTTTTCCAGCGGGTTTTCGGCCTTCCCCAAACAGGGGCTGTGGATTATCCCACCTGGTATGAAATTTCCAGGATATTTGTGGGCGTTTCCCGGATTGCCGAGCCGGACTGAGCCCTTACCCCACTTTTTAAACAGCCTTCTTCAAGCCTCCTCCTTATCCGTCCAATCTTTTGCTGACTGCAGGGGATTGGACCCTCTCAGCA
>ERZ809152.1298-NODE-1298-length-10223-cov-3.029504_pt1 | contig 10223 bp, 7 predicted proteins | sample MGYA00520518_ERZ809152 | MGnify/ENA primary metagenome ERZ809152 (study PRJEB31570, sample SAMEA3212996) | Homo sapiens | biome: human-gut; feature: human gut; material: fecal | place: Sweden | collected 2011 ...
CCAGCCGCAGAGCACGGCCGGCGCTTGATGGCGGCGCCCGCGACGCGGGCCGGCAAAGGCCGAGGCTTTTTTGCTGAAAACGGACAAAAAGGATGCGGCTGGCGCAAAGCCGTGCGGCAGCAGGCCGGAATGGCAAAAGATGATAGACGCGAAAGTGCCTATCATCTTTTTGCGTACCGAAAGCCCATAAACTTATGAGGATATTCAGCCATAGGCCATTACTGCGCATCCTGTCATGTTTCATTTGCTTTATCCCAAAACAGATTGACGCAACGTCGCGTCATAATCTCCCGCCCGGTTCAGAAGCGGGCTAAGGATGGGGAGTGGCTGGTTTGGTCGAAAAACAGTATGAATGAGTGTTTCAATGTGTCTACAGATACATGCCCTTGTTCATCATCAGCTGAATATTCAGTTCTGTTTTATTTCAGGCTGGCGGTTGCCGAAATGCGGGGTGCTTTCCGCATTTGCGTCTGCGCTGGTAACCTGCGGAGGCGAAATGGTAGTATTGTCATTTGAAAAGGGTGGGCATAAGGGTAGGCGGATGGTGATTTGGGTGTGGCTGAGTGGGATGGACTGGATTTCAACATCGCGGGATTCGCCATAGATCGATTGGATGCGGAACCGCGCGTTGTTGATGCCGCCGGAATGCCCGGCACCACCAAGAGGCTTTGTGGACAGGATTTTTGCCACTTTCTCTTGCGCAAAGCCAATCCCGTCATCCGTAATGTCAAAAATCATCTCGTCCGCCGATTTTCTCGCGTTGATTGTAATCTTTATAGGCCTTGCCATGGATACGCAGCCATGGGAAAGGGAGTTCTCAATCAGCGGTTGAAGAAGAAATTTAGGCACGCTGACGTCGAGCAGGGTTGGATCAATGTCAGCCATAAAGGTAAAGCGGCCAGCATAGCGCTTGCGCATCACATTAAGGTAGGCAAGTGTATACTTCCAATCCAGCGAAAACGGAACCATAATGTCATGCGTGTTAAGAGTGTAATCCATGATTGAGGACAATTCACTGGTAAAGTCACTCAACTCATCCTCCCCGGCCTGGATAAGCTCCAAACTGAGAAGATTTAACGAGTTGAGAATAAAGTGTGGATTGACTTGCAGATTATAGGCGTTGAGCTCCTGCTCCTTACGCAAGATAACCATCTGATAGTTTTCGTAAATAAGCTGACGAAGTCGGCCGTTCATTCTGTTGAAATGACGGATGAGCGTTCGCATCTCGTCGATTCCCGCTTCGTTGACGGGAGTGTCGAAATTACCGTGCCCGCTTTGGGACATACCTCTCTGTAGCGCGAGAATGGGCTTTAAAATTCCACCGGAAAGCAGCGCGACGGCAAAGGTGCACGTGGCGGCCAGCACCGCTAAAATCAACAGCATATTGTGTAGGATATCCTTTAGAAAACCATGCATCAGAGACTGCTTGGTTGTCGAAAGGCAGGAAATCCAACCCGTTACCTCTGAAGGGGAGAAGCTCAGAATAACCTCCCGCCCATCCATGGCGGCAGTTATAACACCGGCGCCTTGTTGAATGACCTCTTTGAGCCAGGGTTCATCAACAGTTGTTGCTATGCGATCCTGCCGGCTATGTGTTACAACCGTACCGTCCGGGGAAAGAATGAAGAAATCCGCCTCGTATTCGGCATTGTGGGAGCTGAACGGCTCAGATAACATGCTTTCTAGAAAATTGATAACCAAGATTACATCATCATTTTCCAACTGACGAATTAGCTTTGCGGCGGTGAATACATACTGGTAGATATTGTTATCAAGCTGTATATAATTTTGCCGATATTCTTCAAAAAAATGATAGGTAGGGATCCAAACCGTTTGTCCACGGGCTTTGACTGCTGCCTGGTAGACCCTGCTTTCATGAAACGTATCCACAGGAATGACGTTAATCTCGCCCGATTGCCCGTAGGAAAGGTTCCCGGTCATGATGTTTGTGGAGAGAATATCGTCGCAATAGAGAAAGTACTTGCTCAAAATTCCTGTGAAGCCCCGGTCCAGCGCGTAATAATCATAAAGTGAATCTGCATTTTGGTATGCGTCCAGTAAGCCGAGCACATCCGAGTCCACGGTAAGGCCGTTTGCATATTCGCTGATCAAATTCAACTGCTGGTCAATAATTTGATTGTTTTTTTGCACAAGGGTTAAAAGGCTTTCTGTGGCGGTATTGTAGACGCGGCTCCATGTGGTGGCATAGTAGATGCCACCTGTCAACGCCAACACCGTAGCCATAACAAACAGATAACACAACGTAAACTTGGTGCGCAGCCCAAAATGGTTAACGGCCATACTCCGGTCACTCCATTCTGCGATAGCGGGCGGGTGAAATGCCAACCTCCCGTTTAAAAAGCTTTACAAAGCTGGTGGTGTCTGCATAGCCAACCCGGGCGGAAATTTCGTATACCTTCAAATCCGTCGTTAAAAGCAAACGTTTGGCATGCTCGATGCGACAGTTAATGATAAATTCTCTAAAACCAAGCCGCGCTTGCTCTTTAAAAAGACAGCTTAGATAATTGGCGCTGAGATGGAACGTATCCGCCACGCTCTCCAAGGAAAGTTCCTCGCAGCAGTGCTCCTCTACATAGGAAATCATTCGCTGAGCAAGTCCGTCGGAGGCGGTGTTGATATGCCGGAGATACTGTCGTACTATCGCATCCACCTGTTTATCAACATACTGGATAGTTTCCGCAAGGCAAAAAGTGCTGTCGATAATTGCGGCCTGCTGAGGGGTAAAGGAAAGTCCTGCGATCCGGTGGGCGGAGATAAGCAGATGCTTAAAATTTTCGCGATAAACCCCGGAGGAAACCGACCAGTGTTCTTGCTCTATTCGGAGGAGGAATTGCTCTAGGAGCTTGTGAATGCGAGATTCGTCCTGTTTGCGCAGTGAAAGGAGAATATCCGCCTCCAGATCCTCAAACAGGCGTTGGGGCGGGGGTTGAAGCCTCTGAAACTTGTCCGGCGTCATACATTGGGGTTTGGCGTATGAAAAACAGGATTCCAGCATTATAACGCATTGAGCATAGGCCAAGCGCCATGCGGACGCGTCGGAAGTGAGAATGGGCAGCGCTGAAGCCCGGACTACTACCGCATGATGACCCGATCGGTACAAATGCTGAAGCTGCTCAAGCATAGTATCCATCCGCTTATAGAAAAGCTTCGTACTGCCAAAAACGACAATGGCGGCACAGCGCCCATCCAGCCGGACAAGAGAAGAATATGGAATAAATTCCGGAAAGGCCGCCTGGAGCGCGGCCTGTGAAAGAGCGGAGGCTGGACAGCAATCGTCGGGCAAAGCGATCAAGCCCAGATTGGCGGGGGTATCTCTACCGCAGGGGGTGTGAAACGGATAGGGCAGGCAGCCAGAATCATCGGTCAGGAACGAAAGCCAGCCCTCCCCTGAGTTCGATTGCTCAGCTTCCAGCTGCTGACGAATGCGCTTGATCAGCACAGTGATTTTCTCCCTTGACACCGGCTTGGTAAGATAGGCGGTAACGCCGATGTCAATGGCTACCTGCGCATAAGTAAAGTCGCAGTACGCGCTTATAATGCCGAGAATGACGCGCGGATAACGCTCATGAACGATTCGGCATACATCAAGGCCATTCAAATCGTCCATACGGATATCGCAAAGAAGAGCATGAATACAATGCTGCTTGAGAAATGTAAGCAGCTCATGTGGACAGTCGAACGGCAGCACTTCAAAATCCGGGGCGAGTTTTTTAATAATCCCCTGAAGAATGCTAAGTGCGCCTGTTTCATCATCAACAAGCGCCAAGCGGTACATGCAGATAATCCCTCCTTTAGCAATGATGTTCCCTTTGTTTTGCATCCACTATAGCAAAAATTAATTTCTCATTCAACAAAAAACGTGAAAATTGCCAACTATCCCAAAAAAGACCTATATCTCCAACCGTGGTTCCCGTGCTATGATGTGTTCAACAAGGATCGAATGATCCGCACAATCAGATATGGAGGGAAATGAGATGGCAAAGAGAACCTGGTCACTGTTTATGGCGCTTCTGTTGGTACTGAGCATGCTGCTGGTAAGCGTGCCGGCCATGGCGGAAGAAAAGGAGCCTGTTACCTTGCGATTCACCTTCTGGGGAAGCGCCGCAGAGAAAAGCGCGATCGAGAAGCTTGCGGCAAGCTTTCACGAGGCCTATCCGTATATCACGGTGGAAACCCAGCACATCCCTTCCGATTATGAGGCGAAGATGAGTGCGATGGTCGCGGGCAACGAGGAGCCGGACTTGGGCTATGTCCGCGATTTTATGGCGCTTGAATTTGCTAAAGAAGGACTGCTGTGCAACGTATTGGACCTGATCAAGGCGGACGATTCCCTTGAACTGTCCGACTTCGTTGAGGATTTCTTCCTTTATTGGGAAGAAGACAAAGCCTACGGTATGTACACGGCCGGGGAGGCTTATGCCCTGTTTTACAACAAGGAAGCTTTTGAAAAGGCAGGTATCGAACCACTTCCCACCACCCCTGATGAGGCGCTAACGTGGGATCAGCTCGTTGAGATTTCTCAGAAGCTGACACTGGACCGTAACGGACGCAATGCGTTGGATCCGGAATTTGATAGCGAAAAAATCGTCCAGTACGGTTTGCGCTTTGACTTCAATCAGGGCGCGTATATGCCGCTGGTTAAGGCCAACGGAGGCGATTACGTAACCGACAGCGGTGAATTTGGTCTTGCGGGTGACGAAGCGGTAGAGGTAATTGACGCTCTGGGCAAAATGGTTACTGGGTATCACGTGTCGCCCTCGCCTGCAGAGGTAAAATCCCTGCCCTCTACAGCGATCAGCTTAACCACAAGCCAGGCAGCTATCATTATGATTGGACAGTGGGTGCTTTTGGACCTTGCGGAAAGCGGCGTTGAGTTTGGAGTGGGTGTGCTGCCAAAGATTGATGCAGAGGCCAATTACGTTACCTCGCCTGGATGGGGAACAGTGGGCATTTTCTCTACCTCGAAGCATCCGGAAGAAGCATATTTGTTCTGGAAATGGATTTGTGACCCATCAAATTCCATTGATGTACACAAGGCTGGACTGTGGATGCCCCTGATGTCCAAATGGTATACCGATCCGGAATACGTATCTCTTTGGGCGGAGAACAATCCGGCGCATCCGGAAGGGTATAAGGAAGCGGTTATGACCGCCCTGTATGAGAATTTTACAAAGCATCCCTCAGCCTATGTCAAAAACTTCTCCAAAATTGATTCCATTGTACTGCCCGCATTGGAAAAAGTATTTATGGGAGAACAGAGCGCGAAAGAGGCAATGGAAGCCATTGCGCCTGATGTAAAGCAGTACATAGACGGAAAGTATATGCAGTAACGATAACAGGGCGGGACAGATGCTTCTCATCCGTCCCGCCCGGGAATAACAGAAGTTTTTCAAGGGGAGTATTTTGATGTCAGCAAACATGGTGCGGAGCATAAAAAGCCGCACAGAAAAACGGAATCTCCGCATCGGCTTGTTGTTTGCCATGCCAGCGATCCTTGGTTTTCTACTCTTTACGGCGGGCCCGATGCTTGCCAGCCTTGTAATGAGTTTTACGGATTATACGATCTCTAAGCCTGTATCTTTTGTCGGTATGGATAACTATGTGAATTTTTTTTCCGGTAAAGATACGTTTTTCTGGAATTCCGTACGGGTAACGGTTATATTTGCACTGTGTAATGTTCCGGCTTGCCTGTTGACGGCATTCCTCATTGCGTTGCTGCTGAACAAAAAAAACTTGCCCGGACTTCCGTTTCTGCGCGCGGTATTCTATATCCCAACCATCATCCCGATTATCGCAACCGCGATGATTTTTATGTGGATGATGAGCCCGGATTTCGGGCTGTTCAATTCTATTTTGGATGCGCTTGGGTTACCCACAAGCAGCTGGATATATGGCAAGGATAGCGTGCTGCCATCGCTTTTAATGATGACGGCTTGGTGCAGCGGCAATATCATGGTGGTCTTTTTGGCGGCCCTTCAGGGTATCCCCACCTCACTTTATGAAGCGATTGAGGTGGATGGGGGAAATTGGGCAACGAAATTCAGGCATATTACGCTGCCTATGATGACCCCAACCATCTTCTTCAATATGGTGATGTTTTTAGTCTCCAGCCTTCAAGCGTTCCTTCAGGCGTATATAATGACGCAGGGCGGGCCGATGGATAGCACAAACTATCTTGTTTATTACCTGTACCGAATTGCGTTTGAATACATGGAGATTGGACGTGCGTCTGCGCTTGGATGGGTGCTGTTTGCTGTGATTGCCGTCTTGGTCGGCATGCTGTTTTGGTCATCCAAGCACTGGGTGGTCTACGGAGACGAACGCTAGGAAAGGAGGGGGGAACGTTATGAGTATACAGCATAGGAAGTTTTGGCATGTTGCCGGTATCGTGAGTGTGTTTGCAATTGCGCTGATCTGGATGATTCCCTTTTTTTGGATGCTGCGCAGTGCGCTGATGGATATGATACAGATCTTTAAGTATCCATTGGTCGTCTTTCCCTCGCCCGTAAGGTGGGAGAATTTTGGGAATGCGTTGACATCACTACCGTTTTTTGATTATATTCGCAACTCCTTTACGATTGTGATTGCCTGCGTGGCAGGTATTGTGATTTCCTGCTCTTTAAGTGCTTATGGATTCTCACGTATTCACTGGAAGGGACGGGATGTGGTTTTTTATATTCTGATGACCAGCATCATGCTGCCTTATTTTGCGACGCTGATTCCCAACTTTATCATGTGGTCGAAGCTTGGGCTAACTAATACCTATGTGCCTCTGATTCTTCCATCGTGGTTCGGAGTGGGCACGGCGAGCGTGTTTGGCGGAGGAATGTTCAATATCTTTTTACTTCGACAGTTTTTTCGAACCTTACCACAGGAACTGGATGAGGCGGCGTTTGTGGATGGCGCGGGTCATATAACGATCTTCTTAAGAATCATCGTTCCGCTATCCAAGCCGAGCATCATTTGCGTTGGATTATTTACTTTCCTCAACACGTGGAACGATCTGATCAATCCGCTGATCTATTTAAGTAAGGAATCCAAGTATACCATTCAGCTGGGTCTGCGGACCTTTATCGGCATGTATAACGCGCAGTGGCACTATCTGATGGCAGCCGCCGTGTTCGCGATTGTGCCTGTGCTGATATTATTTCTTTTCGGACAACGGTATTTCGTGGAGGGTATTGCTACAGTCGGCCTGAAAGGTTGAGAAAGGAACTGGTAAATGAAAAAGAAGCTTGAGCCGCTGTCGTTGAGATGCGTGATATTGAAGGATGGATTGCTAGCTGTCCGGCAGACCGTTAACCAGAACGTAACGGTGCCGGTTGTATTGGAAAAGTGTGAAGTCACCGGACGAGTAGAGGCCATTTTGCATCGTTGGGACGGAAGGCCTGAAAGCAGACCGCACCCATTTTGGGATTCGGATATTGGAAAGACGCTGGAGAGCGTTGCCTATGCACTTATCAGCCGGCGCGATGGAAAACTGGAGGAGAAGGCAGATACAATTATCGAGCTGATGGTAAACGCGCAGGAGGAGGATGGATATTTCAACTCCTATTATCAGACCTGCGAACCGCGTCAGAACCGCTGGAGCAACCTTTATTATATGCACGAACTCTATTGCATGGGACATCTGATTGAGGGAGCCGTCGCCTATTATAACGCAACCGGTAAAGATGCGTTTCTAAAAATGATGTGCCGTTACGCAGATCTGGCCTGCTCCCTCTTTTTGAATGGCGGGGCGCATTTTGGCGGATACTGCGGCCACCCGGAGATAGAGCTCGCCCTTGTGCGCCTGTATGAGACGACGGGAGTAGACCGGTATCTTGAGCTTAGCCGCACATTTATTGAGCAGCGGGGACAAGAACCTTGGTTTTTTGAACAGGAATCTCTAAAGCGCGGCGTGGATACTGAGAAAACAGCCAATCTGAAACGACATCTCAAGTATTTTCTTCCCTCAAGGGGGCCATATGCAGAGTATCAGGCGCATCTGCCTGTAAGGCAGCAGGCAGAGCCGGTTGGCCACGCTGTACGTGCGATGTATTTGCTTAGCGGCATCGCGGATATCGCGGACTTGACAGATGATGATGGATTATATACGGCCGCTCGGAACGTTTGGGATACCATGGTCCACACACAATATGCTATTACGGGTGGCATAGGTACTGCTTCGGATGGTGAACGATTTACCTTCGCTTATGACCTGCCTAATGAGAATACGTATAATGAGACCTGCGCATCTGTAGCGCTTGTCATGGCCGGCTTGCGCCTGCTGCAATTCGGGCCGGACAGCAGCGTTGCGGATATTATCGAGCAAACGTTGTACAATACCATCCTTGCCAGCGTATCGCTTTCGGGTGATTCGTTCTTCTACGCAAACTATCTGGATGTTTGCCCGGAGCGGTTTGAACATGCCAGCAAGGCAATGATTGACAAGATGTATGCGCAACGGCAGGAATGGTTCGACGTCGCCTGTTGCCCGCCCAACGTCGCGCGGCTAATGGGTTCTCTGGGGCAGTATGTGGCATCCACGGATGTGAAGGATGACCTATATGTGCATCTGTATACGGGATGCGAGCTGTCGTATACTGTCGGTGGAAAAGAAATGCACGTTGAGATGCTTACGCAGTATCCTTGGAAGGGCGAGGTTACACTTATCCTGCATGGCGAAGCTCCACGTGTGGGTACCGTCTGGGTAAGAATACCGGGCTGGTGCCAAAGTTGGACAGTATGCCTCAACGGCGACAGGGTGGAGAGTTGTCTTGTGAACGGATACATGCCTGTCAGCAATCGATGGACGGAGGGCGATACGATTACTGTGGCGCTTGAAATGTATCCGGTCGTGATGGAGGCGGATCCGAGGGTACGACAGGATGGCGGCAAGGTTGCGCTGATGCGGGGGCCTGTCGTTTATTGCCTGGAGGAGGCGGACAACGGTGGCAATCTTCACGATGTCAGTATGGATGCTTATTCACAGATCGGAGAGAGAGAAATATGCTTGGAAGGCCTGCCGGTAGTAACGCTGGAATTAGAGGCACGCCGCTATCATCGTGATATATGGGAGGCAGGCCAGCTCTACCGGCCGGTTCAAAAACAGGAGGAGAGCGTTACCCTGACCGCTGTGCCATATTTTACATGGGGAAATCGCGGTTTTGGTGAAATGACAGTCTGGATTAACCGAGAGTAAGGTACCAAGGCGAGAAACGCCAAAAGATAAAAGGAGGATATTTGATATGAAAGCGGAAAAGACGGCCATTGTTTTGATTGAGCCCCAAAACGACTTTTTGACCGAGGGCGGCACCATGTATGCCTATATTAAGGAGCAGTTAGCCAAGCGCAATGTTATTGCTAACCTTCAGGATTTATTATCTCGTGCGCGGGGAAGAGTGGCAAAGATTTTCTATGTGCCGTTCCACTCGTTTGAGGAGGGGTTTCCTGAACTAAAAAAGGGCGGACCGGCCTATGAGGGATTGCGCGGGATCGAGATTGATATGACGGCTGAATGGGGAAAGGGAGCATGGTTAAGAGGAACGCCGGGGCCGGAGATTATCCCCCAGCTTACACCGCAAAAAGGCGATATTATCGTGGAGGGAAAAAAGACGCTGGATGCGTTCCACTCCACCGCGTTGGACTATTTGCTCCGGGCCAATGAGATTGAAACGGTCGCATTTACGGGATTCCATACAAACTGGTGTGTGGAATCCAGCGCGCGCTCGGCTTACGATAAAGGCTATCGCGTAGTGGTCATTAGCGACTGCACCGCAACGGATACTCAGGAGGAGCAAGATTACGCAGAGAAGTTTATATTCCGCAAAATCGGAAAAGTTATGGATCATCAGGAATTCTTGGATAAACTTGCATAGCAGCTATAAAGAAAGCCCCCGGCGCATTTGCGCCGGGGGCTTTCTACTTATGTCTAATGAATCGCCGGTCTGTTTACTCGGCGGGGGCGGCGGTCGGCTCGGCGCTGTTTTCCGCGCCGTTCTCCACCATGTTCTCAGCCTCTTCTTCGCTTACGCTGTCCGAGGATTCGCCCGCGGCGGCTTCGGCCTGCTTGGCCTCGATTTCAGCGATGCTGGGGGTCGCGCCCGTATAGGCGATGTCGGCCTCGGTCATCCACTGTTCCAGCGTCTTGGTGTAGAGTTCGCTCTTTTTGGACTCCAGCAGGCTCGTGCGCTTGGCCTCGCGCTGCGCGTCCGTCATGG
>ERZ809152.1303-NODE-1303-length-10188-cov-2.695747_pt1 | contig 10188 bp, 6 predicted proteins | sample MGYA00520518_ERZ809152 | MGnify/ENA primary metagenome ERZ809152 (study PRJEB31570, sample SAMEA3212996) | Homo sapiens | biome: human-gut; feature: human gut; material: fecal | place: Sweden | collected 2011 ...
GTAACAGCTCCGCATTCGGGGCTGTCCGGCGGAATCGGGCCGGATCGGATTCTGCCAGCCCATGAAAACGACGATTGAAAACAACAGGATATGAAGTTCAAAGAATATAAAGGCCTCGATCTGCCGGGGTTGGCCGCCGACGTACTGAAAGAGTGGGACGCACAGGACACGTTCCACAAAAGCATCTCCACCCGCGAGGGTCATCCCACCTTCGTCTTTTACGAAGGACCTCCCTCAGCCAACGGCACGCCGGGCATCCATCACGTCATGGCCCGCACGATCAAGGATATCTTCTGCCGTTACAAGACGCAGCAAGGTTACCTCGTTCACCGCAAGGCCGGATGGGACACGCACGGACTGCCTGTAGAGTTAGGCGTCGAAAAGAAACTCGGCATCACCAAGGAGGACATCGGGCGCACAATCTCCATAGAGGAGTACAACCGCGCCTGCCGCGAGGCGGTGATGGAGTACACGGGCCTGTGGGAAGAACTCACGCGCAAAATGGGTTATTGGGTCAATATGGACGACCCCTACATCACTTACGACAACAAATACATCGAAACCCTCTGGTGGCTTCTGAAACAGCTCTTCGACAAGGGGCTACTCTACAAAGGTTACACCATCCAGCCCTACTCGCCGGCCGCCGGCACGGGACTTTCGACCCACGAGCTGAACCAGCCGGGCTGCTACCGCGACGTGAAGGATACCACCTGCACGGCGCAGTTCAAAATCATCCGCGACGAGCGGAGCGAAAAACTCTTCGACGGAGCCGAAGGCGATCTCTACTTCCTGGCTTGGACCACCACGCCCTGGACACTGCCGTCGAATACCGCGCTGGCCGTAGGCCCCGAAATCGAATACGTGCGCGTCAAATGCCGCAATCCCTATACGGATGCCCCCCAGACTGTCATCCTGGCCAAAGAACTGCTGGGGTCGTATTTTACCCCCAAGATGGAGGGCAAGTTCGAAATCTCTCCGGTCACCTACAAGGGTCCGGACTTCGAAGGCATCCGCTACGAACAGCTCATCCCCTGGGTGAAGCCTGCGGGCGATGCGTTCCGCGTCATCCTGGGCGACTACGTGACCACCTCCGACGGTACGGGTATCGTGCATATCGCCCCGACGTTCGGTGCGGACGACGACCGCGTGGCCCGCGCCGCAGGCATCGCCCCGCTGTTTATGGTCGATAAGGCGGGCAAGAATCAGCCGATGGTCGATCGCAAGGGACGGTTCTTCCTGCTCGAAGAGCTCGACCCGACCTTCATACGCGACAACGTCGATACAGCGGCCTATTCCCAATGGGCGGGCCGTTACGTGAAAAACGCCTACGACGCGCCGACGCTCGACGTCGATCTCTCAGTGATGCTCAAGGCCGAGAACAAGGTTTTCAAGATCGAAAAGCACACCCACTCCTACCCCCACTGCTGGCGTACGGACAAACCGGTGCTCTACTACCCGCTCGACTCCTGGTTCATCCGAACTACGGCGCTGCGCGACCGGATGATCGAACTCAACAAGACGATCCGCTGGAAGCCGGAATCGACCGGAACGGGACGCTTCGGCAAGTGGCTCGAAGGTCTGGTGGACTGGAACCTCTCGCGCTCGCGCTTCTGGGGCACGCCGCTGCCGATCTGGGCTACGGAGGATTACTCGGAAATGAAGTGCATCGGCTCGGTCGAAGAGCTCGTCGCCGAAATCGAAAAATCCGTCGCGGCAAGTCTGATGAAGGAGAATCCCTACAAGAACTTCAAGCCGGGCGACCTCTCCAAAGAGAACTACTCGACCGACCGGATCGACCTGCACCGTCCTTACGTGGACAATATCGTGCTGGTTTCGTCCAAAGGCGAACCGATGCGGCGCGAACCGGATCTGATCGACGTGTGGTTCGACTCGGGCGCCATGCCTTATGCCCAGCTACACTACCCCTTCGAGCACGGCGGCGACTACTTCAAAAGCGTCTATCCGGCCGATTTCATCGCCGAAGGCGTCGATCAGACGCGCGGATGGTTCTTCACGCTGCACGCCATCGCCACGATGCTCTTCGACTCGGTAGCTTTCAAGAACATCATTTCGAACGGCCTGGTGCTCGACAAGAACGGCAACAAAATGTCCAAACGCCTGGGCAATGCCGTGGATCCCTTCGAAATACTTTCGACCTACGGCGCCGACGCGACGCGTTGGTACATGATCTCCAACTCGCAGCCCTGGGACAACCTCAAGTTCGACCGGGACGGCGTGGACGAAGTGCGCCGCAAGTTCTTCGGCACGCTCTACAATACCTACTCGTTCTTCGCCCTCTACGCCAATGTGGACGGTTTTACGGGACAGGAGCCGGAAGTTCCGATGAGCGAACGCCCGGAGATCGACCGCTGGATCATCTCCCTGCTCAATACGCTGGTCCGGAACGTCACCGAATCGCTCGAGAATTACGATCCGACGCCGGCGGCCCGTATGATCCAGGAATTCGTATGCGAAAACCTGTCGAACTGGTACGTGCGCCTCAACCGCAAGCGGTTCTGGGGCGGCGGTCTGACACGCGACAAACTGGCGGCGTACCAGACGCTCTACACCTGTCTGGAAACCGTTTCGATGCTCTCCGCACCGTTCGCGCCGTTCATCTCCGACCGTATCTTCCGCGATCTGAACGCCGTAAGCGGTCGCCACACGGACGAGTCGGTACATCTTTCGACCTTCCCCGTCTGCGACTCCTCGCTCATCGACGGTGAATTGGAGCAGATGATGTCTATGGCCCAACAGGTTTCGTCGATGGTACTGGCCCTGCGCCGCAAGGTGAACATCAAAGTCCGCCAGCCGCTCACGAAGATACTCATTCCGGTCCTCGACGCCGACACCGCACGCCGCATCGAAGCCGTCAAGGGGCTCATTATGAGCGAAGTGAATGTCAAGGAAATAGAACTGATCGAAAATACGACGGGACTCATCACCAAGCGCATCAAGCCCAACTTCAAGACCCTCGGTCCCAAATACGGCAAACAGATGAAGCAGATCGCAGCTCTCGTAGCCGGGTTCTCACAGGATCAGATAGCCGCGATCGAAGCATCGGCGGAAACCCTGCTGGACGTGGACGGCGAAAAAATCACCGTCACCCCTGCCGATTTCGAAATCACCTCGGAAGATATGCCGGGCTGGCTCGTAGCTACGGAGGGCAAGCTGACCGTAGCCCTCGATATCACGATCACCGACGACCTGCGTGCCGAAGGTATCGCCCGCGAGTTGATCAACCGTATCCAGAACATCCGCAAGGATTCGGGCTTCGAGGTGACGGACAAAATCCGTGTGGAGATCGAACAGCAGGAGTTCGTCCTTCCCGCGCTCAAATCCTTCGCCGACTACATCGCCTCGCAGACGCTGGCTGTCGAAATCGAAGGAGTGCCTTCTCCCAGCGGCGAATTCGTCGTGGAGTCGGAGGTAGATGAGCAACCGGTCCGTATCGCGGTGACCAAAATTTGACCAAAAAAGGAGAACCTGCACGTTTCCGGCAAAAAATTTGGAAGTAACGGGAATATTGTTTAATTTAGTATAACATTATTACAAATAAAATATTGAAACTATGGCAGAAGCAGAAAAAACCCGATACAGTGACGCCGAATTGGAAGAGTTCAAACAGCTCATTCTCAAAAAACTGGAAACAGCACGTGCGGATTACGAACTCCTGCGCGCCACGATAACCCACACCGCATCGAACGATACGGAGGATACCTCGCCGACGTTCAAGGTGCTGGAGGAGGGAGCCACTACGCTCTCCAAAGAGGAGAGCGGCCGCTTGGCAGCCCATCAAATGAAATTCATCCGCAACCTCGAAATGGCACTCGTACGCATCGAGAACAAGACATACGGCATCTGCAAAACCACCGGCAAGCTGATCCCCAAGGAGCGGCTGATGAAAGTGCCTCACGCAACCGAGTGCATCGAGGCCAAAGAAGGACGGATTCACTAAAGGATTCACCCTCCGAACGAATGTTCTTTTCGTATGGTATGAAAAGAATCCGTTCGCCACGACCGGAGATAAAAATAGGAGCGTCCCCGTCAGGACGCTCCTATTTTTATAAAAAACATCCCGCAACTAAGTGCGGCTGCAGGATGCTTCCCTGACGGAACAATAACACTTATGAATTGGAACTTCTCTATATTCATTCGCCGGCCACGCCGCTCCGATTTTTTTTCGTCGTGATCTCGATCACCCCTTCCGCTCCCTTCTCGCCATAACGTTCGACCCCCTGCTCTCCTTTCAATACCGTCATCGCGTCGATTCGGGAGGGATCCAGTTGCGAAAGGCGATCGGCAGAAATTTCCTCGCCATCCAATACTATTAAACCGACCTGCTTCAGAGAACGACCGTTATCAACAACTGAAACCGAATCCGAATCCGCTCCGGTCGTATAGGTCAACGTAACGGTTTCCTCCAAAGGCTGCGCCGACGTGGCAATCGATTTAGACACGGAAATCGACTTTGACACAGAAGTGCGCCCCGAGGAGGCGCCGGAAGGCTCCCTGACAACTGTCATCTTATTAGGCGTTTTGCCCGACGCATTCGACGAATAAACCGCCAAAGTCGTACGTTCTCCGGATTCATTCGTCGTAAACTCGATCACACCGTCCCGCGCCCGCTCGCCATAACGGTCCAGCAATTCGAACCCGGGTTGCAGAATCCGAACCCACAGAACCTTCCCCGCATCGATCGACTTCAAATAGTCATCATCGACCTGCCGGCCGTTGATCAACACAAGCGGTCGGGCTCCATTGAGCGGACGGATCGTAAATCCGTTTCCCGTATCCTTGATCCGATAAAGACCGGGACCTTCCTGGAAAGAGTTTCCACGCTCGAAACTACACTCCAGACGGTCGAACTGCCGGGCACCTTCAGTCGTCGTCACATAAACCACGCCATCCGCCGCCGCCTCGCCGTAACGTCCGACAGCCCATTCGTCCTTCAAGACCGACATCGATTCGATTTCCGCTTCATTCAAAGCCTTTACCTCGGCAGCTGCGACCCTTCTGCCATCGAGCAGGAAGAGCATCGAACTCAAATCGTGACCGGAAACCACGAACGAATCGTTCGGTGCAGCAACTTCGGAAATCCGCACCTTGCCCTGCCCGTCCACCGGAGTATTACCGGTCTGAACCGTACCGAACGACGGTCCCTCCGGTACGGATGCGACGACAGATTCACCTGCACCGGACTTCCGGGCCTCTTTTTCGGCCTGTTTCGCAGCATCACGAGTCGTCACAAGAATCGCTCCGACACGGGCGGCATCCCCGTAACGCTCGACTAATGCCGGGTCACGGAATACATCCTCCCAGGAAAAAATCTGTATGGTTTCGATCTTGCGGGCAGGAATCTTCTCCAGATCGGTGATGGACCCCACACGCCCGTCCACAGCTACCAACGGCAACATTCCGGGACGTACTCCCTGCACGTTCCGCAATTTCAATCCGCTCACCTTATAGGTATTTTTACCATCCACCGATCGGAAACTACCCTTCAGATAACGCATCGGATTGTTGTATTTATCATAAACGGTCACCTCGAAATCATCCTCACGCGAAGCCGTTTTGGAAACGACCTCGATCACCCCGTTCCGGGCCGATACGCCGTATCTGGCGACCGTCGCTTCGTCCGGCTCGGTTACGATCCGAACGGTTTCTATCTCGTGAACGATACCGGGAGTAGTAAAAAGATAGATATTCGACACCTTGCCATTCCACAGTACCAATGGCCGGAATTCGAACGGCATCGAATGGCTAAACTCGATCCGCCGCACCCGGTAAGTATCGGGCACACCCGTCGGTTCAAAATCGCCCGTAATATAGTGATACAAATCGGAAGGCTTCTGTTTCTCTTCGATTGTCACACGTTCCGACTCCGGACGACTCGTATAGACGATCGCACCGTAACGACCCCGATCGCCGTAGCGTCTGCGTGCCTCGCCGGAGGTCATTCGGGTCGCCGTGGCGATACTCGACGGTGACATCGCGCCCAACTGTCTGTAATCGATCTCCTCACCGTCGAGCAGATACAAGCCCTCGTCCGACAGATCAATCCAGAAAGGAATGAGGGCAGCCCCGTCGCTCACCTCGACAGTCACCCACTCTTCCGCACCATCGACCGATTTATACCCGAGTCGTTCGAGTTTCCCGGCATCAGCAGTCAGCAACTTGGCAAACTCCTCTTTCATGTACGCATCGCGGCGGGCGACAAACTGTTCGGGCAACTCATCCCCTTCCCACACCAGATAAAGCTCCAAATCCTCCGGATCCCACAAGGACGGATCGGCCGGACTCCAAGACTCCGTATAAGGATAGGTCTGAACCCTAATCGACAACACTCCGTTCGCCGCCCGCGTACCGTATCCCTTCAGTGCCTCCGGCCCTTTGACCATCCAAGCACCAATCATCTTCTGTTCCGGCAACCCCAAATAGGTATCCAGCGTTTCAGCCGACAATTCCTCGCCCCCGTCCATTATCAGAGGCGGATGTTCCGGATCGAAGCGAAAATCTGCCGGATCGCCATAAACCGCATACACTACCGGTTCATCGGATACGGGCAGGTGGGTCAGAGCAAGCGACTCTTTCAAATGAAATTCCAAGGCAATGTCCGTCCCCATCGGAATTCCGAAGCGGCTACCGACTGATTTTACTTTCTGATCCGTCTCCCCTCCGACAAGGTAACAAACGATCGGCTTCTCCGTAACGATCGTAAAGCGGCCCTCCGCATCGGTCACAACCCGCCGGCCGCCGCTGCAAATAAACTCATAACCGGCCCAAGGCTTATCGTCCCGGCCAAATACGCGTCCGGTAAAGGTGTGCGCCCCCGATTCTGCCGTTTGCTTTTCGAGAGCGGTACGCTCGAGATTAGCGAGCAATTCGGCCATGGAGCCTTCGACCGGTGGCATTCCCCCTTCCGGTGTACCGACTGTGAGGCCGTCCGCACCAGCAGGAAGAGGCATTTCACCGTTTCCGGAATTTTTCGTAGTTTTGTCCTCCGGAAGAACATAGGAGGTCTGTGCGAAAGCGCCGAGCGCCAGGCACGCAAGCGGCAGGACATAGAGCGCCTTGGCCCTGGCCCACCTCGATGATCTTTTACGCAACATCATGGTAATTCGGTTTTTAAGGTTACTATGATTAAGGCTGTTGGCAATTGAGTACCACCTCCCGCCAACGGCCTTTTTTATCAACAGCATCTGATAATCTTTCGCATCGACCCCGCAGCGGAGCACCTGCTCGTCGGCCTCGTACTCGTGCACAGCACGCAGTTCCACACGCAACAGCCACATCGCGGGGTTGAACCACTGCAAACACCCCAGCAAATCGACCAGCAGCAGGTCCCACGAATGGCCCAACCGCTGATGCGCCTGTTCATGCACGAGGATCGTCCCTCCGCCGCAGGCATAATCCTCCTCGGACATCACCACGTATCTCATCCAACTGAACGGAGCTCGAATCCGGTCCGACAACACCAAAACGCTCCCGTTTCCAAGCGGTATGCGCTGGCCGCGGCGCGTCATTCGCACAACCCGCACGATGTTGCATACGGTCCATCCCAACGTCGCAAATACCCCTGCAAAATAGATGATTCCGAGCAAAACGCCCCAGTCGAACGGTTCGGGAGCAGGCTCCGGCTCCTCTGTTATCATCAGGTCCCGGGTATCGTCGGGGATTCGGTTTTCGAATACCATGTCCCGCCGGAAATAATTTTCCGGAATCACGTCGATCCCGGCGGCGGATACCCCGGGCAACTCCTTCTCGACGGTAATTACGCACAAAGGCAGCAAAAACGACAGCAGCAACACTCCGCACAACAACACCCTGTTCATCCGATGCAGCGTATCGCGGCTCAACAACAACTTGTAAAACAGGTAGAAGACCGCCAGGCATCCCGCAGCCTTCAGACTGTAAAGCAGAAAGGTCGGCATAGGACTATCGTTTTTCGGTTTGACTTTCAATTTGCCGGATCAGGTCGCGCAGATCGTCCACGGAGATTTTCTCTTCCCGTACGAGCGACGAAACCACCCCGAGGTAGGAATTGTCGAAATACTTGCTCACCACGCCCTTCAGCGTCTTGCGGCTGAACTCCTCCTCGCTGACGAGCGGATAATACTGGTAGGTGCCGCCATAGGCCTTGTGTCCGACGTACCCTTTCGCCTCGAGGCCACGCACCATCGTCGATAACGTATTGAAATGAGGTTTCGGTTCGGGCCAGAGCGCAACCAGTTCGCGCACGAATAACGGGCCCCGCGTCCAGAAACAACGCATCAGCTCCTCTTCTCTGGGTGTCAGCTTTTCCATAGTCGATGTCGGTTAAAGTCGAACGAAACAGGACCTGCACAAACGGCAGCACAGCTCCGCATTGCCGGCTCCTGCACAAAAATCTTCTGAAACAAAGATAACTAAAAAAATTTCACATACAACTATTTTTTATAGTTTTCAAACTAAAAAATTTAGTTTTGCAGGAAAAACAGAGAGCAACCCGCTGTAAAACAACAAAAAAATAATAGACAAGATAAAAAATTCTTGTCTATTATCAGAATTAAGATATGGAAAAATCTTCCTATTCCTCGTCGCGGTGCAGCTTCTCTACGTAAATGGCATGCTGCATGGCGATACGCTTCGCAACCGAAGGTTTGGTGAAATACTGGCGACGACGAAGCTCCTTCAGAACACCCGTACGCTCGTATTTACGTTTAAATTTCTTGAGGGCCTTCTCGATGTTCTCGCCCTCTTTTACCGGCATGATAATCATAATTCGTTGCTTTTTTTATTGTTTTTTACTCTAATTTCTAATGGATCGTGTCTTGTATCGGGGCGGGACTCCATCCGGACGACGCCGACTCCCCGTTCGGTATGTCTTTCGAGGCTTCTCGTACCGTAAACCGAAGATACGGGGCCAATCGCTCGGCCTCACGCGGGGTTAATATGTGCTCTTCAACCAACTCTTCGACGGTACTCCAACCTCCTTTCAATTGTCTTTTACTAAATAACTTCCTAAATACGGCGGGCGGCAAATAAGGATGCCCCTTGAGCGTACTCGGAGGTGCAAAGTTAATATCAATTTTTCGAATTTTGAAACTATCGCAGTAAATTTGTTTCACGATCCGCTCGAAATTGGACTCCGTGACCTGCGGAACCTCGGCCAACTGATCCACGCTGTAAAATCCGCCGAGCCGCTCCCTGTATCGAATAATGGCCATGACGCTCTTCTCACCGATCCCGACTACCGAGCGTAAGGTCGCCGAATCGGCCCCGTTGAGCTCGATCAATCCGGAGCGAACGGGCTCCGGTTTCGGAAAAATTACATAGGGGAGCAAAAGATCGGCCACCGAATCAGCGATCATATAGCAAGCCCGAAAACCCGCTTCGTCCCGAAGACCTTCGTAAAGATCCCGATAACGGACAATGGCCTCGGCCTGACGGACGGAAAAACCGAGCGACGCGAGATAGGATGCGGACACCGTATCGATCCTGAATCGTTCGCGGGGCACGATCCTCCTCGGCTCCTGCGGGACATACTCCCGATATTCCCGACGCGGAGAAGGTGTCAGCGCATACTCGCGTCCGATCCGAATATAGGGTTCCAGAATAAAATAGACCGAATCGGTCATGCCGTAGCAGGTAGCCACATCCTCGGGGATCCGAAACACCTTGCCCGCTGCGCGGTACTTCAGCAGGCTGACCGCCATGCGGGACGAGAGTCCCAGCCGCCGCAGATCGGCATACTCCACCGTATTGGGATCGAACTCGAACAGCCTCACGGAGTCCGCCGCAACCGTCGCTTCCATCTCCGCCTCCACCCGGTCGGCGGATACCGCGCTCTTCCGCCGTTCGGCCAGGAGCAGCCCGGCAACGAACACTCCCGCCAGCAGGAGAAACACCACGAGCGCCCGGCGCTCACGCATCTGGAAAAATCCGGCCATCCTCTACCACGCAGCTTTGTCGGACAACAACAACGCCCGGTAACGGTCGGAAGGCGACTCGAGTCGCTCACCCAAACCATATTCCACCCAACGTTCGTCCACCTTCCGAACGACCTCGGGCAGCGAAGTCACCACATTGGGAAAACGCGAAGGGTTGCCCGCAATTCCGGGCCGCTTGCTCCGGGCATCCGCGCACAGCACACCGTCGCGGCACTCCACATCCCGCCGGGGATCGGTATTGGCTGCGGCGAGCCAC
>ERZ809152.1318-NODE-1318-length-10106-cov-4.750572_pt1 | contig 10106 bp, 8 predicted proteins | sample MGYA00520518_ERZ809152 | MGnify/ENA primary metagenome ERZ809152 (study PRJEB31570, sample SAMEA3212996) | Homo sapiens | biome: human-gut; feature: human gut; material: fecal | place: Sweden | collected 2011 ...
GCTCGGGCGGCAGCAACAAGGCTACGACCAATCCCGAATACCTGGCCGATGTGGAGCAGCGCGTGCAGGATTTCCTCGCGGCGCATCCTTACCTCTCCCGCGGAGAGGTGCCTTCGGAAATGGTGACAGCCAGCGGTTCGGGCCTCGATCCCGACATCTCGCCCCGCGGGGCGCAGGTGCAGGTGCGCCGCGTCGCCGCGGCCCGCGGGCTCGACGAGGCCGTCGTGCAGCGGCTGGTCGACTCGCTGACGCAAAAACCGTGGCTGGGGCTTTTCGGCACGGCGAAGGTCAACGTCCTGCGCCTGAATATCGCGCTGGAAACCCTGCAACCGAACGTCACGGCCTCGGCCGGTGTCCGGCAGGCCGGCGGGTGCGGGGAGGGTGTATCCCCGGAAAACTAATGGAAACTACATGAAACGGATATGGAAAAGAAAACTGAAAAGGATAAATATATGAAACGCTGGATCGTAATTCTGCTAACCGCCATGGCGGTAATGCTCACCGTCGACCTCTGTGCGCAGGATAGGCAGCGCGGTGTGGAAATTTCGGGTGGCACCGACCTCGTGAGCGGCTATGTATGGCGCGGTGTCTGGGAAGCGGGCGTGAGCCTTCAGCCCACGCTGGCACTGGCTGCCGGGAATTTTTCGGTGACCGCCTGGGGTTCGGTCGATTTTGCGACGACCTCCTACAAGGAGATGGACTTGACGATGGCTTATGCCCTCGGCCCCGTGACTTTCTCGCTGGCCGACCTTTACTGGGAAGGCGGCGCCGGTGACCGGGGCACAATCAGTCGTAACTATTTCCGTTTCGGTGCCGACTCCCCGCACCGTGTCGAGGCTGGGATAGCCTGGTGCATCTCGCCCAGGGTGCCCCTGACCCTGGCATGGAACACGGTACTGTTCGGCGCCGCGGATGTCGATGCCGCCGGCGACCGTGCCTATGCCACCTACATCGAGGCATCCTATCCTTTCGCCGTAAAGGGCATAGATATGAAGGCCGGCGTAGGCGTCGTACCGTGGAACGCCGTCGGCACCTATGGCATCGACCGCGATTTCTATGTGCAAAACGTCTTCGTCAATGCAGCGAAGGGCTGGACGGTAGCGGGGTCGTTGCAACTGGGACTTTTCACTTCGCTGAGCTGGAACCCGGCGGCCCAGGACGTTAATTTCGTGGGCGGAATATCGTTCCGCATGTGATTATGGACAAGGAAGGCAGTGTTCAGCGGTTCCTGGATCTGATCCGCCGCTCGCACCGGGGCAAGTTCAAAATCTACATCGGCATGAGTGCCGGGGTGGGTAAGAGTTACCGCATGTTGCAGGAAGCGCATCAGTTGCTCGACGCAGGCGTGGACGTCTGCATCGGATTTATCGAAACGCACGGCCGTGCCGAAACGGAAGCCCTCGTCGCAGGGCTTCCCCTCGTGCCGCGCCGCAGGCTCTTCTACAAAGGCAAGGAACTCGAGGAGATGGACACGCAGGCCATCCTGAACCTGCATCCCGAGATCGTGGTCGTGGACGAACTGGCGCACACCAATATCGAAGGCAGCGGCAATCCCAAGCGCTGGCAGGACGTGATGCAACTGCTCGATGCGGGGATCAGCGTCATCACGGCGGTCAACATCCAGCATATCGAGGGGCTGAACGAGTCCGTGCAGGAGATTACGGGCGTCGAGGTGCACGAGCGCGTGCCGGACAGCGTGCTGGCCATGGCCGACGAAGTGGTGAACATCGACCTCACGGCCGACGAACTGATCGACCGCCTGAAGGCAGGCAAAATCTATAAACCCGACAAGGTCGCTGCGGCACTCAACAATTTCTTCACGCAGGAGAACATCCTCCAACTGCGCGAACTGGCGCTCAAGGAGGTGGCGCTGCGCGTGGAGAAGAAGGTCGAGAACGAGGTCGCCGCAGGCGACAAGTGCCGCCACGACAGGTTGCTGGCCGTCATCGACTCCTCGGAAAAGCGGTCGCGCCGCGTGATCCGCAAGACGGCGCGCATGGCCACGCACATCAACACCTCGTTCGTCGTGCTCTACGTGCAGGGCGACCGCGAGGCCGCCGACCGGATCCCGCTGGCCAACCAGCGTTACCTGATCAACAACCTGAACCTCGCCACGGAGCTCGGCGGCGAAATCCGCCGGGTGCATTCCAACCGTCCGGTCGAGGCGATCCTCGAAACCTGCCGGGAACAAAAAATCAGTATCGTCTGCGTCGGGCGGCCCGAATTTTCATTATTTTCGCTGCTGAAGAACGCGATCGTGCTGCGTAGCCTGATCGGCCGCCTGTCGCGTATGAACATCGACCTTTTTATTATGTCATGACTATGAAAATACAAGGGAGGCTTACCCTGGGCATTGGCGTGCTGTTCGCCATGATCCTGTTGCTCGGCATCCAGTCGGTCAGCTATGTCCGCCAGCTTTCGCGCGCTACGGGCACCATCCTGGCCGACAACTATAATTCGCTGCAATACGCCGGGGACATGCTCCGTTCGCTGAACGACATCGGCCAGGATTCCGTCTCGCGGCACGCCCTGCGCCAGAGCCTGGCGCTCCAGCAGCAGAACATCACCGAAGTCAGCGAAAAGGAGCTTACGGCGGCCTTGCAGCAGCATGTCGCCAGCCTGAGCGACCCCGTCACCGAGGCCGAGATACAGACCGTGCGTGCCGACCTATACCGCATTATGGAGGTGAACATGGCGGCCATCCGGGCCAAGAGCTCGCAGGTCGAGGAGCGTGCCGACTATGTCATGTGGTGGCTGATCGTCGTGGCCGCCCTGTGCGCCCTGGTAGCAGGCGCCGTGCTGGTGTGGTTCCCGCGGATGGTGCTGCGTCCGATCGACGAGCTGAAGAAGGGGATCAAGGAGATCGCCAGCCATAATTACGGCAAGCGGCTCGACTTCACGGGCAACCGCGAGTTCGAATCCGTCGCCGAGTCGTTCAACAACATGGCGGCCAAGCTCGACGAGTACCGCCGCAGTTCGCTCGACGACCTGATGACGGCCAAGACGCGGATCGAGGCGATCGTCAATTCGCTCCACGAACCGATCATCGGTCTCGATCCCCGGAAGACCATCCTCTTCATGAACCGCGAGGCGCTGTCGGTGCTCAACCTGCCCGAAACCGTCATCGGGCGCGATGCCGCCGAGGTGGCGCTCGCCAACGACCTGCTCCGGCGCCTGCTGCGCGAGCTTTACGGCGAGAAGAAAAACGCCGGGCAGGAACCGCTGAAGATCTATGCCGACAACAAGGAGAGCTATTTCCAGATGGAAGATACGCCGCTCTACATCATGCCGGTCGGCAGCCGGGAGCAACAGTTCGTCGGCAACCTGATCGTCCTGAACAACATCACCAAGTACAAGGAGCTGGACTCGGCCAAGACCAATTTCATCTCGACGGTTTCGCACGAGATGAAAACTCCCATCTCGTCGATCCTGATGAGCCTGCAACTGCTCGGCGACAACCGTCTCGGGCCGCTCAACGAAGAACAGAAACAACTCGTGGGCAGCATCCGCGAGAGCAGCGACCGCCTGTTGAATATCACGGGCGAATTGCTCAACATGACGCAGGTCGAGTCCGGGAAACTCAGGCTCATGCCCAAGGTCGTGAAGCCTGTCGAGCTGATCGACTATGCGGTCAAGGCGACACAGGTGCTGGCCGAGCGTTTCCGCTGCTTCGTCGAGGTGGAGTATCCCGAGAAGATTTCGAAACTGTTCGTCGACAACGAAAAGATCGCATGGGTCATCACCAACCTCCTCTCCAACGCCATCCACCATTCCCCCGAGAATTCGCGCATCATCGTCGGGGCCGTGCAGCATGAAAAGGCGGTCGAGATTTTCGTGCAGGATTTCGGACGGGGCATCGACCCGCGTTACCATAAGAGCATTTTCGAGCGTTATTTCCGCGTGCCGGGTACCAAAGTGCAGGGCAGCGGGTTGGGGCTGGCCATCTCCAAGGAGTTTGTCGAGGCGCACGGCGGTACGATCTCGGTCGAAAGCGGGATCGGCAAGGGAAGCCGCTTTTCGATCCTGTTGCCGGCATAGCGCCCTGCCGGGGAGGCCCCTCACAGCGCGCCGAAGCCGCAGGCATCGTGCCTGCGGCTTCCCCGTTTTCGTTTGCCCGGACGGAATTGTCCGGTGTGGCGACGGCAGGCGGCAGCGGGAAAGAAATAAAATTCGCATTTTCCCCGGCTTTCTCCGTATTTATTTATTTTGCCTGTTGCAGACGGCCAATTACCGTAGAAAAAAGCTTGTTTAAAGTAAAAATTATTATCTTTGCGGGAGTACAGCACCAAACCAAATAATCATTGCGAATTATGGTCGATTCTTTTTTGGGACAAGCCGAAGAAGGCAATAAAACCGCTCTGCTGAAACTGCAGTTGATCGGACACTACATCATGGGAGGGGATTTCAGTATCACGGATCTGAGCCATGAAATGAACCTGTCGGTGCCGACGGTCACCAAACTGGTCAGCGAACTGATCGAAGAGGGCTTCGTGCACGATTTCGGGAAGCAGGGCACTGCCGGAGGGCGCCGGCCCAACATCTACGGATTGAACCCTTATGCAGGTTATTTCGTCGGTGTCGACATCAAGAAGGACATCATCACTCTGGCGATCATCAATTTCAAGGGGCAGGTCGTCGACATGCGCGATTGCGTGCCGTTCGTCATGGAAAATTCGGTGCAGGCGCTCGACCGGTTATGCGACGTGGTCAACGGGTTCATCGCCAAGAGCAAGATCGACCGTGCCAAGATTTTTTCGGTCGGCTTCAACCTCTCGGGGCGGGTCAATTCCAAGACCGGGTACAGTTACAGCTATTTCTTCGTCGAGGAGGAGCCGCTCACGATGCTGCTGGAGAAACGCCTGGGCTGCAAGGTCTATGTCGAGAACGATACCCGGGCGATGACCTACGGGGAGTACATGTGTGGCGTGGGTAACAACGAGGATACGATGATATTCGTCAATGCCAGCTGGGGTTTGGGCGTCGGGCTGGTCATCGACCGCAAACTGTTCTATGGCCGGTCGGGATTCTCGGGCGAGTTCGGGCATTTCCCGCTGCTCGACAACGAGGTGATCTGCCGGTGCGGCAAGCGCGGCTGCCTCGAAACCGGTGCCTCGGGCTCGGCCGTGCACCGTATATTCATGGAGAAGCTGGCGCAGAAGCGTGTTTCGATGCTTTCCGACAAGTACAATCGCGGCGAGCAGATCCTGTTGGAGGATATTCTCGAAGCGCTGGGACAGGAGGACGTGCTTGCCATCGAAGTCATGGAAACCGTCGGGCATACGCTCGGCAAGGCCATGGCGGGGCTCATCAACCTCTTCAATCCCGACCTCATCGTGCTGGGCGGGACGCTGGCCGTGGCCAAGGATTATATCATGTTGCCGCTTAAGAGTGCCATCAATAAATATTCGCTGCAACTCGTGAATAAGGATACTACCATAAAACTCAGTAAGTTGGGTGAAAAAGCTGGGGCCGTGGGCGCCTGTATGCTGAGCCGTAGCAAGATGCTGGGGCTGATGTAGTCCGGAACCAAAAAAATTAGCTATAAAGAGAAGTCCGTAGCCTTACGGACTTTTTTTTATACCCGTTATTGCCCGATATTACCTGTCACAAATGTTTTTTTTGGTCGATTAGAATAAAAAAGACTATAATATTGCCTCATTGTAAATTTATTTATTATATTTGCATAGAAAAACGATAAAATTTACTTTATTTTATGCAAACTATAAAATCCCGTCTGATATGAAAACTTCGAGTCGAAGGAATTTTCTTAAGAAAGTAGCTGTGACGGCGGCTTCGGCTGTCGCCGTCCCCGGACTGGTCAAGGCAGCTTCGGAGTTGGGTGCAGAAGGGATGGACGATGCCCTGGCCGCATCCGCTCCGGGGCACGGCGGGCTGATCGTCCCCAAGGGGGAGGGGTTGCGCATCACGGGTACGTTCCTCGACGAAATCTCGCACGACATCCCGCACCAGAACTGGGGCGAGAAGGAGTGGGACGCCGATTTCCGCCATATGAAGTCGATCGGCATCGATACGGTGATCGGGATTCGCTCGGGCTACCGCAAGTTCATCACCTACCCTTCGCCCTACCTGCTCAAAAAAGGGTGTTACATGCCGTCGGTCGACCTGCTCGACCTGTTCCTGCGCCTGGCCGGCAAGTACGGCATGAAGTTCTACTTCGGGCTTTACGACTCGGGCGAATACTGGGACACGGGCGACATGTCGCATGAGGTCGAACATAACAAATATGTAATCGACGAGGTGTGGAACATGTACGGCCGCAAATACGAGAGTTTCGGCGGCTGGTACCTGAGCGGCGAGATCAGCCGTGCCACCAAGGGTGCCATCGGGACGTTCCATGCCCTGGGCAAACAGTGCAAGGAGGTTTCGGGCGGGCTGCCCACCTTCATCTCGCCGTGGATCGACGGCAAGAAGGCGGTGATGGCCAGCGGGAGCAAACTGACCAAGGAGCAGGCTGTTTCCGTCGAGCAGCACGAATGCGAATGGGACGAGATATTCGACGGGATTCACGATGTGGTGGATGCCTGTGCGTTTCAGGACGGGCATATCGACTACGACGAGCTGGATGCGTTCTTTGCGGTCAACAAACGCCTGGCCGACAAGTACGGCATGCAATGCTGGACCAACGCCGAGTCGTTCGACCGCGACATGCCCATCAAATTCCTGCCCATCAAGTTCGACAAGCTGCGCATGAAGCTCGAAGCCGCCATGCGTGCGGGCTACGACAAGGCCATCACATTCGAATTTTCGCATTTCATGAGCCCCCAGTCTGCATACCTGCAGGCCGGGCATCTCTTCGACCGTTACAAGGAATACTTTAACATCCGTTAGCCGATGAAATCACAGACGAATACGGGATATGTGGCATTCCTGTCACTGGTAGCCGCCATAGGCGGGATTTTGTTCGGGTACGACACGGCGGTCATTTCGGGTACGATATCCGGTGTGGCCTCGCAGTTCTCGCTGGACGCCATGCAGCAGGGATGGTTCGTTGGGTGTGCGCTCGTCGGTTCGATCGGCGGCGTGGCCGTGGCCGGAGTGCTGAGCGACCGTTTCGGGCGCAAGCTGACGATGTTGCTGTCGGCCGTGCTGTTCACCGTTTCGGCCGTCGGCTGTGCCGTCAGTGCCGACTTCACGCAACTGGTCGTTTACCGCATCGTGGGCGGCGTGGGCATCGGCGTGGTGTCGATCGTTTCGCCGATGTATATTTCCGAGGTCGCCGTGGCGCGCTGGCGCGGGACACTCGTGTCGCTTTACCAGCTGGCCATCACGGTCGGGTTCCTGGCGGCCTACCTCGTGAACTTCCAGATACTCAAATCGGCCGAAACGGCCGCCTACGCCTCCCCGTGGATGCAGAAGATATGGGTTACGGAGTTGTGGCGCGGCATGTTCGGTGCCGAAACGCTGCCTGCGTTGCTCTTCTTCACCGTTATATTCTTCATTCCCGAAAGCCCCCGCTGGCCAGCTGGCCATCACGGTCGGGTTCCTGGCGGCCTACCTCGTGAACTTCCAGATACTCAAATCGGCCGAAACGGCCGCCTACGCCTCCCCGTGGATGCAGAAGATATGGGTTACGGAGTTGTGGCGCGGCATGTTCGGTGCCGAAACGCTGCCTGCGTTGCTCTTCTTCACCGTTATATTCTTCATTCCCGAAAGCCCCCGCTGGCTCGTGCTGCGCGGCCGCGACGTGCGTGCGCATGCCGTTTTGCAGCGTATCTACCGTTCGTCGGAAGCCGCCGACGAGGAGATCGCTGCCGTTCACGGCACGGCTTCCGCTTCGTCGAAGTCCGAATGGCGCGTGCTGTTCGAGCCGGGTATCCGCAAGGCGGTCGTCATAGGCGTTTTCATCGCCATCCTGGGGCAGTTCATGGGCGTGAACGCCGTGCTGTACTACGGCCCGACGATCTTCGAAAATGCAGGGCTGTCGAGCGGCGATTCGCTCTTCTCGCAGGTGCTCGTGGGTGTGGTCAACATGCTGACCTCGGTGCTGGCGCTTGTCATCATCGACCGCGTGGGACGCAAACAACTGGTCTACTGGGGTGTGTCGGGCATGATCGTTTCGCTGCTCTGCATCGGGTTCTATTTCATGTGCGGCGCGGCGCTGGGATTGCCCAGCGTATTCCTGCTGGTGTTCTTCCTGGCCTATATTTTCTGCTGCGCCGTTTCTATCTGCGCCGTGGTGTGGGTGCTGCTCTCGGAGATGTACCCCACCCGGGTGCGCGGGCTGGCGATGTCGATCGCCGGGCTTGCGCTGTGGGTGGGCACCTACCTCATCGGGCAGCTGACGCCCTGGATGCTCGAAAACCTTACGCCCGCCGGCACGTTCTTCCTCTTCGCGGCGATGTGCGTCCCCTATATGTTGATTATCTGGCGTGCCGTTCCCGAAACCACGGGGCGCTCGCTTGAAGAAATAGAGAAATACTGGCAAAAAAATGAATAACACGAATAATGAATCCGGTGCTGTGCGCATTCAGGCCGGAGACCTCCGTCGTCTGGATCACCTCCGGGACATCAATTTAACAACCGACACTATGGATTTTCAGAAACTGGCCGGCGAGTATAAGTCGGAGCTGCTGGACAGCGTCCTGCCGTTTTGGCTCGAACACTCCCAGGATAAACAATACGGGGGGTATTTCACCTGCCTCGAACGCGACGGCAGCGTCTACGACACCGACAAGTTCATCTGGCTGCAAGGCCGCGAGGTGTGGCTTTTCTCGATGCTCTATAACAAGGTGGAAAAACGCCCCGAGTGGCTCGAGTGTGCTTTGCAGGGTGCGGAGTTCCTGAAGAAATACGGCCATGATGGCAATTACAACTGGTATTTCTCGCTTACGCGCGACGGCCGGCCGCTGGTCGACCCCTACAACATTTTCTCGTATACGTTCGCCACGATGGCCTTCGCGCAGCTGGCCATCGCCTCGGACGACGCCGGGTATGCCGCCATCGCCAAAAAGACTTTCGACCGGGTGCTCGAGAAGCGTTCGAACCCCAAGGGCAAGTGGTGCAAGGCACATCCGGGGACGCGTCCGATCAAGGATTTCGCGCTGCCGATGATCCTGTGCAACCTGTCGCTCGAAATCGAGCAGCTCATCGACAAGCAACTCATCGACCAAACGATCGAAACATGCCTGCACGAGGTGATGGAGGTCTTTTACCAGAAAGACCTCGGGCTTATCGTCGAGAATGTCTCGGCGGAAGACAATTCGCTGGTCGACTCCTTCGAGGGACGCTCGGTCAACCCGGGGCATTCGCTTGAGGCGATGTGGTTCATCATGGACTTGGGCAAGCGGCTCGGTCGTCCCGAACTGATCGACAAAGCCGTGAAGATTGCGCTTTCGACCATTGAATACGGCTGGGACAAACAGTACGGCGGCATATTCTATTTCATGGATCGCCTCGGGCGTCCGCAGCAGCAGCTCGAATGGGATCAGAAACTGTGGTGGGTGCATATCGAATCCGCGATTACGATGATCAAGGGCTACCAGCTGACGGGCAACAAGGAGTGCCTCGCGTGGTTCCAGAAACTGCACGATTACATGTGGACGCACTTCAAAGATCCGAAATATCCCGAATGGTTCGGTTACCTCAACCGCCGCGGGGAGGTACTCCTCCCGCTCAAGGGCGGCAAGTGGAAGGGGTGTTTCCATGTTCCGCGCGGACTTTACCAGATATGGCAGATCCTCGAACAATGCAAATAGGCGGCTCGTTCCCGATGCCTGATAAACGATTTGCCGGCCTCAAACGGTGCCGTGATATTTAAAAGAAACGAAACAAGCATGACACGTATAGGATTCTTACTTTCGGCGGTGTTGTCCCTCGCAATCGGGCACGTACGTCCCGCACAAGCCAAAACGATACGCCGCACGGTCGACGTGCTGGTTATCGGCGGCACGACTTCGGGCACTTCGGCGGCCATCGCCGCGGCGCGTCAGGGGGCGGCCACGCTGATCGTCGAACCCACGCCCATGCTCGGGGGGATGTTCTCGGCGCAGGGCGTCCCGGCTGCCGACGGTAACCACCACCTGCCCTCGGGGCTGTGGAACGAATTTCGCGAGGCTTTGCGCGCCCATTACGGCGACAAGACCGTA
>ERZ809152.1337-NODE-1337-length-9991-cov-3.256240_pt1 | contig 9991 bp, 6 predicted proteins | sample MGYA00520518_ERZ809152 | MGnify/ENA primary metagenome ERZ809152 (study PRJEB31570, sample SAMEA3212996) | Homo sapiens | biome: human-gut; feature: human gut; material: fecal | place: Sweden | collected 2011 ...
GTGAAGCTGCGGCTTGTGGAAGATAAAGCCGTGGATAAGGAAGCCTATAATACAGATTATTTCTGGGAAAAAGGGGCGGCAGATATCAAAGGCATCATAGGAAAGCCCATAGATGCCGTATTCTGCGGTACTGATTATCTGGGTACCAACCGGTTTGAAAGCCTGTACTGCCCGGAAAGTGAAATTATTTATTTTGACAGGCAGGAGGTCCCTGTCAGCTCCACGGATATCCGGAAATGGGCATTTGATAACTGGGACTATATTCCCGCAGTCTGCAGGCCCTATTATGCAGGAAAGGTTCTGGTAGTGGGAGGGGAGAGCACCGGAAAATCAATCCTTGTAAAAAATCTGGCTCTTGCCTATAACACCTGCTGTGTGGAAGAAGTGGGACGGGATGTCACTGATTTTGCAGGAGGAGAGGAATGGATGATTGCGGAGGACTTTCACCAGATCCTGCTCCGCCACAAGGTGAAGGAGTTGGATGCCCTGAAAGCCTGCAGCAGAGTATTATTTGTGGATACAGATGCCCTTACCACCAGGTTTTATTCCCGGTTCCTGTTATGCAGGGAAGAGGAAATCCGCCAATGCGAGGCACTGGCGGATGCGATAACAGCCTTAAACAGCTATGACCTGATTCTGTTTCTGGAGCCCACCGTTGAGTTTGTCCAGGATGGCACCAGAAATGAGAGGATCGCCGCTGACAGAGAGAAATACAGCAGACAGATAAAAGAACTTTTTGAACAGAAGGGGCTTTCTTATGTTTCTCTGGCGGGAGATTATCTGGAACGCTTTAACCGGGCAAAACTCCTGATTAAGGAAAAGCTGGGGCTTGACACCAGATGGTGATTCATCCGCGCTCCGGCATATGAAAGCCCTCCAGGGCCTGATTCAGGAAATCGTTGAAGGGCCTCATCAGCAGAAAAACAGCGGCCGCGTTTTGTGCAAAGAACTCCGCATGATCCAGCTCTTCATCAGAAACAGGATATTCGATTGCCCAGCTTTTATGCTTCAGGTATTCACTGACGGAAAGCGCCGCATCATATTCCCTGGGGACGTTTTTCAGCTTTTCCCCGATCAGAACAAACTTTTCTGCAAAGGCTGGTTCCCGGAGGATCGCTTCCCATTGCTCTCCATGGGAAACGATGTGATTTCGTATCATGGAGGTGGCATCCTTAAACTGGGATGCAAAAAGCCCTCCTCCGAGAAAACTGTTTCCCGGTTCAAGGTGGATATAGAAGCCTACCGGAATGGGGAGCCGTCCTGCCGGGGACAGATGCGCTCTCAGGGAGGCATGGTAAGGGGATTTGTCATGGCTGAAACGGGTATCCCGGGCATACCGCATGATAAAATCTTTCACATCATGTCCCCCCGACATGGGGCAGCCGGCGGCGGAAAGCTCAGAAAGAATCCGGCATAAAAGCTTTTCAAAGTCGGCATTGGCTTCCTTCTGCCAGCTCTTGTTGGCACTCATCCATTCCTTTGTATTATTTTCCTTCAGAGCGTTCAGAAAGGCCAGCATACAATTATCATTCATATCACATTTTTTCTCCTTATGCGTTCATAATATAGCTGCATCTGTCGGAACTGAGAAAATCAGAAAGGAATTTTCTGGCCTCGGCAGTGGCGCGGAAGGTAGGTAGGGAAGAAAATAGCAGCGAAAGGTCATCGATTTCCTCCATTTGCTTAACAAATTCATCCGCGTCCGGATTGGGAACCGCCAGCGGCGAATATTCCACAGCTTCCGGATGGATGCGGTGTGTGGCGGCTGCGTAGGGGATTCTTCTTTTGCAGGCGCATTTTCCGCCGGTCAGTCCGCAGTATTCTTTCAGGAAAGCGGACATTTTCTTCCTGGCCCTGGACAGCTTCTGACGGTAATTTTCAGGCGTCATATCCAGAATGTCACCGGCAATCCGGCTGTCGGCCTGAAACATGGTTCCCAGAATAAAGATGCAGCGGCTTTCCGGATCCAGACATTGAAGCATGACATTGGTACAGGAGAGCTTCAGCTCCTGTTCCAGAAGGTCATGATCCAGTTCCGGGGAAAGGGCGGGTATTTCCTTTTCCTTTCCGCTGTCAATATCCGCTCCATAATATTCGAAGCTTAAAGGATGGTTGGCAAACATATGCTTTTTGTAATCCTTCAGATGATTGACGGCAATGCGGAAAACCCAGGTGGTAAAGGCGCTTTCCCCACGGAATGAGGAAAGATGTGTCATAACCTTTAAAAGGATTTCCTGTGTGGCGTCCTCTGCATCGGGTATGCTTCCCAGCATACGCAGGGAAAGATGGAATACGGGATCCTGTATGCCCGTAAGCAGTTCCTCCAGGGCCTTACGATCCCCGGAAATTGCCTTTTCCACAGCATCGGGGGCTATTTCAGTGCGATTGTTATTCATAGAATTCTTCCTCCTTTATACAGTTAGACTGCGGAAAACATACTTTGTGACAAAAAATATTTATATATCCTTATTAATTGTTCTTCTGACGGAGTGGATCGCCGGTTTAAAATATTTCGGCCAGAAATGTACTGCATCCGGATTAGCCGTTTCAAAACTCACATGAAGATAGGATTTACGCTTTTCCCTGCAGATGGCGAATACTTTTTCCAGCAAAGCGGTACCGATGCCTCTTCCGCGATAGTCGGAATGTATGAATGCACCTATAAATTTTATGGAAGAACTGTCAGCAGCAGTTAAATGTTCAAAATGATATCCCGGATCCAGGGAAAAACTCATTACTCCGATAATTCTGCCTTTATCACGTGCGGTCAGTATATAACCATCCTTCAGAAATTCCGTGATTTCGGCTGCTGAATATTCATTCCTCTTTAAGAAGACAGGACTTGCCGCATAATAGTCGTTTGAAAGGTTAGCGAATGCAAGCAGTTCATCAACATCCTTTATTCCGGCGGATGATATCTCATAATCGCATGTAACGGATAAATTCAGCGCACCGGTCGATTGACATGCATCGATGACATAGGAGCCGAAGCCAATATCATATAATTTTTCTCTGAGGGGGTGATTATCAGAATAAGTCATCCATAAATGGTTAAATCGCTTATCATCCACCCATTTCTGAGCGGCATGGTAATACATTTCCTCATATATTCTGATATCATCATGTGACGAAGCAGCGTGGGCAGCAGTGGGTAGGAATGCAGTCCTTTCCTTATGAAAATCAAAATACATCCATGCCATATACCCGATGATATCGCTGTCACGTTTTATTATTATGGCATTCTCTTTTTCTGTTTGCTCTTTGAGATATGTATCTATAACCGGCAGACCTCCGGCAGTAAAATCCGGGAATGAATTACTGTAACAATACCTGACAAACTGCTCTTTCCATAAATTAACGGCATCCGGAATATGTTCTGCTTTCATAGGAACTATTCTTATCATTTTTTCTCCTGTCTGCACACTTTTGTGTGCTCGTTATTAAAATGACATCCAATTCAGGAATGCTGAAAGCGCTTTCTTTTCTACTACACTTCCTGTCTGTTCTTTTATCTGAAGATTTCATATAGTTAATCAATAAAAACCATACCATACATGTGATTTTATTACAATGCTGTTTCATTGACCTTGCAAGTACATATACCTTTTCGACAGGTGATATTTCAGGAAATACGGATAAATGGGAGAGCAGGAAAGGAATATGGATAGGATAGAAGCTGTATTCCTGCTAGACACGATATGGGAATACTCATGTAAAAAAGAAAATTTAGGATCATTCCAGTATTTAATTTTAGAAAATCTTATGCTATACTGTGTGTAAACGCTTACATTAAAAGGGGAATGATATGGGACTGATAGCATTAACAGAAAAACTGAGGAAACCGGATCGGGAATATACGGCCTTTCCCTTCTGGTTCTTCAACGGCGATTTTACAGATGAGGAGATCATACGTCAATTAAGGGATTTCAGGGATAAGGGGATTTACGGATTTGTCCTGCATCCCAGAATGGGAATCCCGGAAAGCATTCCTTACCTGTCCGATGCTTTTATGCATTATGTAAAAACTGCGGTGGAAACGGCCCACGAAGAAGGGATGCAGGTCGTGCTGTATGATGAAGGCATGTATCCTTCCGGCTCCGCTCATGGCATGATTGCGGCTGCCGCTCCCGCCCTGGCATCCATCGGCCTTACACTGGAAGAGGACTGGGTCGAGAACGATCACGTCGGTGAGGAGAGGGTGGTTGCCCGGCTGGCAAACGGCAAATTTCTGGTATGCAGGCATAACCAGGGTACGATACGGGGCATTCATTTCGGGGAGGATGACGGGGAGCCGAGAGCGCCTTTAAGCGCAGATATTCTGAATCCGAAGGCGGTGGATTTGTTCCTGAAGTTCACCCATGAACGCTATTATGAGGTCCTGAAGGAATATTTCGGCTCTACAATAATCGGCTTTTTTACCGATGAACCCAGTATTCTTGGCAGAAACGGGCTGGGCACTGCGGAAAAGCCTTTCTTTCCCTGGACGCCGGGGCTGGAAGAGGAAATCTGCAGCCGGGGCGGAAAAACAGAGGAGCTGGAAGCTCTTTTTGAAGGAAAGGAAAATAAGACAACCGCTGTTTATCATCAGGTGATTACAGACAGGGAAGGCTGGGTATATTACGGGAAGCTGTCTTCCTGGTGTCAAGCCCATGGCATCGCCCTTATGGGACATCCTCATCAAAGCGATGATATTGATGTGCAGCAGTATTTCCATATACCCGGGCAGGATTTGGCCCTGCGCTGGGTGGCGCCGGAAAAAGGCGGCCTGGAGGGGATGGACAGTGTCATGGGAAAATGCTCTTCGGATGCAGCAAGGCTGATGGGAAGGCGGCGAAATTCCAATGAATGCTTTGGCGCATGCAACAGAACGGCGGATGGTGTCACGATTCCCTGGTATTTTACGGGCAGCGATATGAAATGGTATCTGGACTGGCTGGCGGTCCGGGGGGGGAATCTGTTTTTACCTCATGGATTTTATTACAGTATTGAAGGCGCGAGAAAGGAAGAGCGTCCGCCGGATGTGGGGGCAAACAGTATCTGGTGGAACCATTATGAACAGATATCCGGCTATATGAGCCGACTGTCCTATATGGGAACGGATGGGAAGAACTGTGCCGATGTGGCGGTTTTGTGTGATAATCGAAACCTGCACTGGAAGGAAGTAAAGGAATTTTATGAAAAACAGGTGGAATTCAATTATCTTCCCCTGCGTTGCCTGGAAGGCTGTAGGGAAGAACATGGGAAACTGGTTTGCGCCGGACAGGCGTACAGCTGTGTTTTAGGAGATGAAGTTCACAGCTTACTGCCCGGCGGGATGCCGTCGGTGAAAAGAATCCGTTCAGCGGAAGAAGCGGGTCATCGGGAGTTGTGGCTGAAGAATGCCTGTCCCTCATTGCGTCTTACTCATTTTATCAAGGAAGGGAAGGAATGCTTCTTTATTGTGAATGAGGGAGAGACAGCTGTCTCGGAGGAGGCGGAAATAGAAGCAGGAAATAAGGCCGACAGCTGTCTGGCAGCCTATGACCTGTGGAAGAATGAATGCTATGGAATCTCGGTACGGCAGCAGGAGGGCCGCATGGCCTTTCATCTGGAGCTGGCAAGGAGGGAAAGCCTGCTTTTGATTCTAAGTACGCGGGAAGAGTACGAACAGGCTGGCCTCAGGTACCGTCCGGGAAAAGAAGAAATAAAAATCCAAAACTGGAAGCTGGTCGGAGAAAATACGGATGCTCTTCAAAAGGAATATGAAGGAAGCTTTTATTGGGAAAAGGAAGCCATTGGAAAGGAGACCATTGGAAAGAAAGATACCGACCGGGTACTTCGTGTTTCGGCGGAAGAGATGGTGGAATATTACATAAACGGCAGCTTTGCAGGCGTTACCTTCTGGAATCCTCATGAGGTGAAGCTTACTCCATGGCTGAAAGAAGGAGAAAATCATATCCGTATTGTGGTGACGGGCAATTTGGCAAACCGGTACGGGAATGCGGAAGTCTATTATGGATTATTATGAGAAGAAATAACAAAAAGAGTTTCTGAAAGGAAACGGTAAAAGAAAGCCTTGTACTTGTCCCGGGAGGTATATCATAATACTTCCCGGGAATCGGGTACAAGGCTTTTTTTAATGTACAGCAGTATTGGCGCGCCGTATTATTTAGCTTTAATTTCGCTGTGAAGCTCCTGCAGGGATTTCACATCTCCGTTGCCATGGTCTTTCACATATTTAATGCCATGGGCGGTTGCGAGCGCGGCAGCAATGGTGGTCATATAGGGAATTTTCGCTTTGATGGCTGCTTTGCGAAGATAGCTGTCGTCATGTACGCTTTCTTTACCGACGGGGCTGTTGACCACAAGCTGGATTTTGCCGTTGGTAATGAGATCCAGGATGTTGGGCCTGCCTTCATACAGCTTGTTGACTTTTTCCGCCTCGATTCCGGCTTCCCGGATCAGGCTGCAGGTATTTCCGGTCGCTACGATATGGAAACCGGCATCTGCAAAGGCCTGTGCAACCTCAACCACTTCCGCTTTATCCTTGCGGTTCACGGAAATCAGCACGGTGCCTTCCAGAGGAAGACGGGACTGTGTTGCCTCCTGGGCCTTATAGAAGGCTTCGCCATAGGAATAGGAAAGTCCGAGCACTTCACCGGTAGAACGCATTTCCGGCCCGAGGACAGGATCTACCTCCGGGAACATATTGAAGGGGAATACCGCTTCCTTTACTCCGTAATAAGGAATATGCTGCTCATGCAGAGTGGGTACGGGAGAGGGTTTCCCGGTCAGCTCGGAGGTTATGATATCGATGGCCAGCGGCACCATACGGATATTGCAGACCTTGGATACCAGCGGAACCGTACGGGATGCGCGGGGATTGGCCTCCAGCACATAAACCCTGCCGTTTTCAATGGCATACTGCATGTTCATCAGGCCTTTGACATGCATTTCCTCCGCTATTTTTCTGGTATATTCCTTTATGGTTTCCACATTTTCCGCAGAAATATGGACGGAAGGAATGATGCAGGCAGAATCTCCGGAATGAACGCCTGCAAGCTCGATATGCTCCATAACGGCAGGAACAAAAGCATGGGTACCGTCACTGATGGCGTCGGCTTCACATTCCATGGCATGGTTCAGGAAACGGTCAATGAGGATGGGGCGGTCGGGAGTTACGCCTACCGCGGCTTTCATATAGCCTGCCATGCTTTCCTCATCATATACAACTTCCATACCTCTGCCGCCTAATACATAGGAAGGGCGAACCATGACAGGATAGCCGATCCGTCCGGCAATCTCCAGCGCTTCTTCCACAGTGGTGGCCATTCCTGATTCCGGCATGGGTATTTCCAGTTTTTCCATCATGGCGCGGAACAGATCTCTGTCTTCCGCCAGATCGATGACGGAAGGGGCGGTGCCGAGAATTTTAACTCCGTTCTTTTCCAGTTCATTTGCCAGATTCAGCGGGGTCTGGCCGCCGAACTGTGCAATAACACCCACGGGCTTTTCTTTTTTGTAGATGCTCAGAACGTCCTCCAGGGTCAGAGGTTCAAAGTACAGTTTATCGGAGGTATCGTAATCCGTGGACACGGTTTCCGGGTTGCAGTTGACAATGATGGTTTCAAAGCCCAGCTTTTTCAGGGCGAGTGAAGCATGGACGCAGCAATAGTCAAATTCAATACCCTGGCCGATGCGGTTGGGGCCTCCGCCCAGAATCATTACTTTGGGCTTGTCGGTGCTTATCGGGTTTTTGTCTTCTCCGTTGTAGGTGGAGAAGTAGTAAGCACTGTCCGGCGTGCCGCTGACATGGACGCCTTCCCAGGTTTCCTCCACACCCAGCTGAATGCGGCGGATGTCGTCTTCAGGAACCGCCAGAATCTGGCTTAAGTATTTATCGGAAAAGCCGTCTTTTTTAGCCTTGATAAGGCTTTCGTCGGAAGGAAGGCTTCCTCTGCATGCTGCAAGGGCTTCTTCTTCCTCCACCAGTTCCTGCATCTGTCTGATAAAATAGGTTTTCACCTTTGTGATTTCATGGATTTCTTCTGCTGTAGCGCCCTTGCGGAGAGCTTCGTACATGATGAAATGACGTTCGCTGGAAGGGGTGATCAGAAGGGCGAGAAGCTGTTCTTTTGTTTTGCTTCCCAGGTTCCCGGCATTCCCCAGGCCATAGCGGCCTGTTTCCAGACTGCGGATCGCTTTCTGGAAGGCTTCCTTATAATTTTTGCCGATGCTCATCACTTCGCCTACCGCGCGCATCTGGGTGCCCAGCTTATCCTCAACACCCTTGAATTTTTCGAAGGCCCAGCGGGCAAATTTGATAACCACATAATCACCGTCGGGCACATATTTATCCAGAGTTCCGTCCTTGCCGCAGGGGATGTCCTTCAGGGTAAGGCCGCATGCCAGCATGGCGGAAACCAGTGCGATGGGGAACCCGGTAGCCTTGGAGGCCAGTGCGGAGGAACGGGAGGTCCTGGGGTTGATTTCAATAACAACAATACGGTCGGTTTCCGGGTCGTGGGCGAATTGTACATTTGTGCCGCCGATGACCTGAACGCTTTCCACGATCCGGTAGGCCTGCTCCTGCAGACGCATCTGGCAGTCCTGGGATATGGTGAGCATGGGAGCGGAGCAGAAAGAATCACCGGTATGTACGCCAAGGGGATCGATGTTTTCAATGAAGCAGACGGTGATCATGTTGTTTTCACAGTCTCTTACAATTTCCAGCTCCAGTTCTTCCCAGCCGAGAATGGATTCTTCCACGAGAACCTGGCCTACCATACTGGCCTGAAGGCCTCTTGCACAAACGGTTTTGAGCTCGTCCACATTGTAAACAAGTCCGCCGCCTGCGCCGCCCATGGTATAGGCGGGACGGAGAACGACAGGATAACCCAGGCGGTCGGCGATTGCAAGCGCTTCTTCCACACTGTAGGCAACTTCACTGCGGGCCATTTCAATGCCAAGCTCGTTCATGGCTTTTTTGAATTCAATACGATCTTCGCCGCGTTCGATGGCATCTACCTGGACGCCGATTACTTTAACGTCGTATTTTTCCAGAATGCCGGCTTTATTCAGCTCTGAACACAGATTCAGCCCGGACTGTCCTCCCAGATTGGGAAGAAGCGCATCGGGCCTCTCTTTGGCAATAATCTGCTCCAGCCGCTCTACATTAAGCGGCTCAATATAGGTTACATCTGCTGTTTCCGGATCCGTCATGATCGTTGCCGGATTGGAATTGACAAGAACGATCTCATATCCAAGCTTACGCAGCGCCTTACAGGCCTGAGTGCCGGAATAATCGAATTCGCAGGCCTGGCCGATGATGATAGGGCCGGAGCCGATGATTAGTACTTTGTGAATGTCTGTTCTTTGTGACATAATTCCTCCATTCTGCTGCCAGAATAGCAGCGCTGATTAAGGGGGAAAACAGGTACGTGCGCTTCCACCGCAGCCGTACGCAAGCCAAGGCGGAAAGAACCGTTTGATCCCTCCCGCACAATCTTTTGTAATTTCCCTTTGGAGATTATTATATAGGATATTGAGGAAAAGGGGAAGGGGGTGTTTGATTATTTAGCTTGGGTCTTTGAAGGTGTTTAGGAGGATTTGGGGGATGAGGGTGTTTCGGGTGAATTTGCGGTGTTGGATTTCTTCTTTTGTTCTTCCGCTGATTAGGGATTTGTTTGTGATGGTGTTGTCTGAGACGCTGAAAAGGGCGGTTAGGGGGATTGCGGCTGTTTTGGCGGCTCTGAAGGCGGCGGCTGTTTCCATTTCTATGATGTTGCAGCCCATGGCTGTTATTTCTTCGATGTGGGCGAATTGGGCGAAGATGGTGTCGATGCTGAAGGTTCTGCCTTTGTGTAGGGGGACGTTGTTGGTTTGGCAGATGTGGCGTGCGTGTTTGCAGAGGGTGTTTTGCAGTTGGGGGTCGGGGTATTGTTTTTCGCCGAAGGGGTCGGTGTGGGTGAGGGTATCGGCGGTTATGTAGCGGCTGGCTCCGTCGCCGCAG
>ERZ809152.1338-NODE-1338-length-9986-cov-3.833249_pt1 | contig 9986 bp, 9 predicted proteins | sample MGYA00520518_ERZ809152 | MGnify/ENA primary metagenome ERZ809152 (study PRJEB31570, sample SAMEA3212996) | Homo sapiens | biome: human-gut; feature: human gut; material: fecal | place: Sweden | collected 2011 ...
ACCCTAAAAAAGCTACTCCGGAGCAGTTGCGTGAGTATTTAGGAGAGGTATTGCCTAACTTTGATCGTGAACGAGTATACGTTGCGGATATTAAGAAACTGATTTCTTGGTATAACATCTTAATTTCGAACGGAATTACAGAATTTAAATCAGAACCAGAAGCTGAAGAAGAGGTTGCAACTGATGAAAAATAAGTCATGAAACATTGATGGCTTAAATGCATAAATGTAATAAGGAAAGCGTGATAATGATTCAAATTGTCACGCTTTCTTGTGTTTATATAAGTATGAGTAAACAAAGAATCCCCTTTAGTGTTCTTTAAACAATCTTATGTTTGCATGAATATTTTATTGTTTATATAGTAAATAAACATAGTTTTTCTCTATCTTTGTAACTGCTAATATACGCAAAAATATGGATGTAATAACAAATAAAGAGGTAAACGTTTATCTTGATAATGAAAAAGGAACATTGTGCTTAACAGGAATGTTGGTAGGTACAATGGTATTTTTATATGATTCGCAGGGGGAGTTGAAAGAGAAACATAGATTTGCCTTGCCTTCACTCACTTTGGAGATATCCAGAAAAGGTACTTATGTCTTGGTCATGAGTCATCCTAATTGTCAGCCGGAAGTAAGAAGAATTATATATTCAGGAATATAAAAAGCCGATATGCTCACTTGAGAACATACCGGCTATCCTTATAACAACTAACTATAATTTAGTTTCTGAACACTAATCCGTCTCCGTTTGAGTCAACAATGATTGCTTTGCTTCTGTCGACTTCCTGAGACAATAACTTTTTCGACAGATCGTTCAGTAAATAACGCTGGATAGCTCTTTTTACTGGACGGGCTCCAAATTCAGGATCATATCCTACTTGGGATAAGAAACTCAAAGCAGCATCTGTCATTTCCAGTTCAACTCCGTTTTCTGCAAGCATCTTTTGTACACCTTTGATTTGTAAGAGTACAATTTGCCTGATTTCAGTTTCCGTCAGCGGCAGGAACATGATTGTTTCATCAATACGATTTAGGAATTCCGGACGAATGGTTTTCTTTAGCATATTCATCACTTCCTTCTTCGTTTCTTCGATAAGTTCTTCCTTATTCGAACCGCTCAGTTTCTCCATCTGACTTTGTATATAAGAACTTCCCATATTTGAAGTCATGATGATGATGGTGTTTTTGAAGTTGACTACTCTTCCTTTGTTGTCAGTGAGTCGTCCGTCATCCAGTACTTGCAACAGGATATTGAAAACATCCGGATGCGCTTTTTCTATTTCGTCAAACAAAACAACTGAGTAAGGTTTCCGGCGAATGGCTTCTGTCAGCTGGCCACCTTCATCGTATCCAACGTATCCCGGAGGTGCTCCGACCAAACGAGAAACACTATGCTTTTCTTGATACTCGCTCATATCTATACGCGTCATCATCGATTCATCGTCAAAGAGGAATTCCGCCAATGCCTTTGCCAGTTCAGTTTTACCGACACCGGTCGTTCCAAGGAAAATAAAAGAACCGATCGGGCGTTTGGGATCCTGTAATCCGGCACGGCTACGACGTACGGCATCTGCAACCGCTTCAATTGCTTCGTCCTGTCCAATCACTCGTTGATGGAGTTCGTCTTCCAGATGCAATAATTTATCTTTCTCACTTTGCATCATCTTGCTGACAGGGATGCCCGTCCAGCGTGAAACAACGTCAGCGATGTCTTCAGCATCCACTTCTTCTTTGATCATGGCTTTATCGCCTTGCATACCACGAAGTTTCTCCTGCGTATCTTCTATCTCTTTGTCCAGAGCCTGAAGCTTTCCGTAACGGATTTCGGCGACTTTTCCATAGTCTCCTTCACGTTCTGCTTTCTCTGCTTCGAACTTCAGATTCTCGATTTCCACTTTGTTTTGCTGGATTTTATCCATCAGCGTTTTTTCACTTTGCCATTTAGCTTTGAAAGACTTCTCAACTTCTTTTAGTTCGGCCAGTTCTTTGCCGATAATTTCCAGTTTCGGCTTATCATTTTCACGCTTAATGGCTTCACGTTCGATTTCTAACTGTTTGATCTTACGTGAGATTTCATCCAACTCTTCCGGAACAGAATCTACTTCCATACGTAGTTTGGCTGCTGCTTCATCCATCAGGTCGATTGCTTTGTCCGGCAAGAAACGGTCAGTGATGTAACGGCTGCTCAGTTCTACAGCTGCTATGATGGCATCGTCTTTGATACGTACATGATGATGGTTCTCGTAGCGTTCTTTCAATCCACGAAGGATGGAAATGGTACTCAGAGTATCCGGTTCATCTACCTGTACAATCTGGAAACGACGTTCCAATGCTTTGTCTTTTTCGAAATACTTCTGATATTCATCGAGAGTAGTTGCACCGATCGAACGTAGTTCTCCACGTGCCAATGCCGGTTTCAGAATATTTGCAGCATCCATTGCTCCTTCGCCTTTGCCAGCGCCTACCAGTGTATGAATCTCATCAATAAACAAGATTATATCACCTTCTGATTTCTTAACCTCATTGACAACTGATTTTAGTCGTTCTTCGAATTCTCCTTTATATTTTGCTCCTGCAACCAATGCTCCCATATCGAGAGAGTAGACCTGTTTGTTTTTCAGGTTTTCGGGTACGTCTCCCCGGAGGATACGATGTGCCAATCCTTCTACGATAGCTGTCTTACCTGTACCCGGTTCACCAATCAGAATCGGATTGTTCTTAGTTCTACGGCTTAATATTTGCAGTACCCGTCGGATTTCCTCGTCACGTCCGATTACAGGATCCAGCTTGCCGCTGCGGGCGGCTTCGTTCAGATTGATAGCGTATTTCTCCAATGACTGATAGTTGTCTTCACTGGATTGAGAAGTAACTTTTTCTCCTTTTCTGAGTTCATTGATAGCGTTACGCAATTCTTTTTCCGTCATTCCGGCATCTTTCAAGATGGTGGATACGGTACTTTTCACAGTTAGCAAAGCCAGCAGAATATGTTCCAATGAAACAAATTCATCTCCCATTTCTTTAGAATACTGGGTTGCCTTCTGCAATACTTCATTAGATTCTCTACTTAGGTAAGGTTCTCCTCCGGATACTTTAGGCAAAGAATCGATCTGTTTGTCAACGACTAGGGCTACCTGTTGCCCGTTCATTCCTAATTTTTGGAAGATGAAGTTAGTCACATTTTCGCCTACCTTCATTACTCCATGTAGGATATGAGCAGGTTCAATCGCCTGTTGTCCCCGACTTTGTACGAGATTTACGGCCTCCTGTACCGCTTCTTGAGATTTGATGGTAAAATTGTTAAAGTTCATATGGTTGTTCTCCTTTCTTTTTTCATGATTTTAATAACACTTGAAAGGGCTCAAAAGATTTGCCAAGTAGAAAAATATGACAAAATAGCATGATAATAAGAGAGTTAGAAGACAAAATGACGTTTTTCATCTGAATGATACTGACGAATTTGCCGCGAAATGAAGTGAATAAATAAAAGTATTGTAGTATCTTTATCCGCTGTAATCATATTATAAATAAGGTATGAATGATAAACCTCAAATAAAACTGTCTGAAACAGTAGTGTTGATTGATGCTGCTTTCTTGAATTTTGTAATTACAGATATGAAAGGTTACTTTGAAGAGACTTTGCGACGTTCTTTACAGGATATCGACCTTTCTATGTTGACCACTTATCTGACTCTGGATGCCGGAATCACGGAAGGGAAAAATGAAGTACAATTTCTTTTTGTTTACGATAAGGAGTCCGATCAGCTTGTACATTGCCATCCTTCCGATTTGGTGAAGGAGTTGAATGGAGTCGCTTTTCAGAGTCCTTATGGTGAATATTCATTTGCAAGTGTTCCTTCGGAAGGGATGGTTTCACGCGAAGATTTGTTTTTGGATTTATTGTCTATCGTTGCTGATTCGGCTGATGTGAAAAGGATGATTGTCGTTTCTTTCAATGAAGAATATGGAAAGAAAGTATCCGATGCGTTGCATGAAGTGAAAGGCAAGGAGATTATCCAGTTTCGTATGAATGAGCCTGAAGTGCAGGTAGAGTATAAGTGGGATATGTTGGCATTTCCTGTTATGCAGGCATTGGGAATCAGAGCTGAAGAACTATAGTCCTTGTGTTTAATTCTTGATTTTGAATTTTAATCCTCAAATAACTCAAATAAAAAGGTGTCCGATTTTCGTTTAAAAGTATTTCAGAGCGTAGCGAAGAATCTGAGTTTTACAAAGGCTTCGCAAGAATTGTTTGTCAGCCAGCCTGCTATCACTAAGCATATTCAGGAATTGGAGACTTATTATCAGGCTCGTTTGTTCGAACGTCAGGGGAGTAAAATCTCATTGACTGTTGCCGGTGAATTACTGCTGAAGCATAGCGAAAAGATTTTAGATGATTACAAGCGGCTTGAATATGAAATGCATTTGTTGCATAACGAGTATATTGGAGAGTTGAAACTGGGAGCTAGCACGACGATTGCTCAATATGTTCTGCCCCCTTTATTGGCTCATTTTATTGCGAAGTTTCCACAAGTCAATCTTTCCGTCCTTAATGGAAACTCTCGGGGAGTGGAGGTCGCTTTGCAAGAACACCGGATTGAATTGGGATTGGTGGAAGGTATTTTTCGTTTACCTAATCTGAAATATACTTTGTTTTTGCAAGATGAACTTGTTGCGGTAGTGCATGTGAACAGTAAACTAAATATTCAGGAGGAGGTAACACCTGCAGAATTGCCGAATATCCCTTTGGTTTTGCGTGAAAGAGGTTCGGGGACGTTGGATGTATTTGAACGAGCCCTGTCGCAACACAATCTGAAGCTGTCTTCTTTGAATGTTCTGATGTATCTTGGTGGTACGGAGAGTATCAAGCTCTTTTTGGAACATACTGATTGTATGGGAATTGTTTCTATCCGGTCGGTGCATAAAGAACTTGTGGCCGGCACTTTACGGGTAGTTGAGATAAAAGGGATGCCAATGTTGCGCGAATTTAATTTTGTGCAGCTACAAGGGCAGGAGGGAGGATTATCTCAGGTTTTTATGCGCTTTGCGGGGCATCATAGCAAGAACTTGTAGGTCAGACTTCTTCCATACGAACCATCTCCCAACCGCAGAACTGTATTACGATGCAGTGAAGTTGCGTGCCTTGGCATAATAGACGGACTTTCGGACTTGCGGCATAACCATGAATTTGAGCCACCGCTTCTTCCCATTGTTCGGCAGACTGGGCATCAAACTTTTCTTTAGGCAGATATTTTAGTTCTACTATATAGCTGTGTGCAATTTCTGCATAGCGTTGCAGGTCAGGCATGAGAAACATGTCGCAAAAGCCATGGCTCAACTCTACCTCAGGTGTCGTCAAGTAATATGCATTGACGCTAAGATAGGCAGTGAAGAATCCTTGAATATTGCGTTCTCCTTCAATGCTGCTACGCACGGAAGAATTCTCTTTATAAGCTTTGGCTATAAATTCCAATGCAGGTCGCCATTCACCGTCAAATGCCATGTTATTGAAGAGTATCTCTATATCTATCAGATTGATATAGTGGTGGCTCTGATATTCTTCCAAGATATATTCATAATATTGTTTTCGGACATTTGTATTAGGGATTCCTAAGATAGTCAGATTTCCACGTGTTCCGATGATAGTCAGCATGCCATAGTAAAAAAGCAGGCTGGGAAATATTTCCGGATTCGTAATCTGGTCTGCGGAAAAAGACTGGAATAGGTTAGTGATGATTTTTCCTTCTTCGGCAATGCGTTTGATAACGCCTTTGCGATTGCCGTCAAGACGATCCAGTTGGATGAGTTTTTTCATCTTGTTATAATCCGTTCGGGTATTAGGGTCAATCATCTGTTCGGGAGATGCTCCCAACTGAATCCGATTCCGAAGGTAGTAAAGTACCATATCGCAGTTGAACATTTTGGGATCAGAACTCAGGCTTTGACGTGCAAAACAATAATTGTCATACCACGGCTTCATTTCCAGAATCATTTCTTCAATATCTCCATGCAGTTGCCCTGTTTCCTTGTAATATTGGAACATAGTGCGCACATCTTTTTCAGAAAATCCTAGCATCTGGTTAAATACCGGACTGGTACTGATGTTCCAACCGATATTATAACCGCTCGACAAGTCGTCTAGCGTTACGGGACTGACACCGATCATAAAGATACGGTCGAACATCCCTTTATAGTTTTTGAAGGCATCACGGTAGAAGCCGCTTGCGTGGGTGATGGCACGATATATTTCGTTGCCTTTTTCATTGAGGACGACATTGGTGAAGTTATCGTATTCATCTATAATAAGATATAGGGGATAACCTAATCTCCTGGCTTCGTCATCAAGGATGTGAAGTTTATCAATTCCTTTATCCGCAGCACTGAAACGTTCTATGAATTCGTCTGTGTAATATTCACGATATCTGTTGAGAAAACCGTCTAGCTGCACAGCGCTGTAAGAATCAAATCTTTGTGGCAGTTCATCAATATTGCCACCGATTTTGGAAAAGTCAAGATAAAGTATTTGGTATTTGCCTTGAAGCGGAGTTGCATGCTGACCGATCCAGAGATTGCCGAAGAGTTGCTGGAACTTATCTTTTTGTGAAAGGTCATAGTATGACCGAACCATACTAAGCAGTAGACTCTTGCCGAAACGTCGAGGACGAATGAATATCAGGTAGTTGGCTTGATCTTCCAATAAGGGGATATACATTGTTTTGTCCACGTAATAGCAGTTTTGCATGATTACGTCCTCAAAGTTGGACATGCCATATGGTATCTTTTTCACTGTTTCCATAACTATAAAGTTTGCTGCTTTTTGTTTTCAGATCCTAGCTCTTCAAACAATCAAAAATCAAAGATAGTTCTTTTAAGATGATTATTCCATTTTTGTGCGTTTATTTTCCAATTCGATCATAACCGCTGCTTTTTCATTCGAATCTAACCTTCTACAGAAAAAGAAAAAAAGATTTTATCTCTCATTACTCTCATTGTTTTTTCTTAAATATCAGATAATAAGATTCTTATCGAATGAGAGATACTTCTCCGAGAACCTATCTCTCATCATTTTATAGTGAAAATACGCCTGAAAACTGTTATCTCTCATTTGTTTTTAGTTATCTCTCATCTATTTTCAGGGTATCTCTCATCATATATTATTTTTTATTCAGTGGCAACTTTCTTCTTTACATAGACTCTGTGCGAACCTCTTCCTGTAATATCAATACCGGATTCCGGAAGATCAGCCCATTGTTTCAGTTCTTTAGTAGCAGCTGTCTGAAGCAGTCCGGTTAGTCTCTGGTAATTCCGTACAGTCAGGAAAGCGTGTTCGTCGAGAAATTTCAGGGCTAATGTCAGCCGTTGCTCCGGTGTGAACTTTTTAGAGGAGCGTTGTGGTTTCCATGGAGCTCTTTCCAGCCGGCATCTTTCATTAATGTTTCTGATCATCGTTCTGTCTACCCGAAAATTCACTCCTCCTACGCAGATGCTTTGTGCGTTTCGGTGTTTGGCGCCTTCTTCCGCCTCTTCTCGTTCTTTGTCCCTGCATAGGGCGAGTGAGGGGGTAAAAGTCCCTATTCCGTCTATTTTCACAGAGCGTCCTTCCGCCATCAGATGCGCCATTTCTATGGCGGTTTGGAGCAATACGCCTTCTATGTCTCCGGCACTGAAGCCGCTGACGTCTCCTACTCGTTGCGCCAACTCTTTTATGCTTGCATTGTCTATCCGTGCAAACTTGGGATAAGTAATTCTTTTGCCCGTTTTCTGAATGTCGGGCATCTCTTCCATAATGTATCGTGCCATAATGTCTTGGTTCTAAAGTATTAATAGATAAGTTCTTTGGTATTAGAGGTAAAGTTCCTTTCTTCTAATACTAAAGTTCTTATTGGTTAATTATAAACTATAAATGATGCTTTTGTTTTTATAAATGCAAGTTGCATTTATAAAGTTGCAACTTTCATTTGTATAATTGGAATTTGCATTTATAGTTTACTATTAAACAAAGGTAACTTATCTTCTTGATAAAAGCAAGTTTACTTCTAATAAAGAATAATTTATTTGTTAATAGATTGGGGGATAAGTAATAGGAGGTAATGTTTTAATGAGTTTGGATTGCTTTTGCCGAAAAGGTGTATCATTAATGAAAAAGAATGGCATGAAGTAGGATATTTAATTTTATTTTTATAGTTTTGCATTGTCTCTCACGCCGATACCTCAATTCGTGAGGTTAGGGTGGTGTGGGAGATGTATTATATAAAGAAAGGCGTTTACTTAACGCTTTGTCTTTGGCTGTTTGAAACTTCGAACACTTTAAGCAGTAGTCAAAACAAAGCAACAGTAGATGTCTACGGGATATGTTTATACCCCCAAGTATACTTTGAAATAAAAGTATACTTGGATTGTTATACATATCGGCGTGGGCTTCTGCGTTGCTCGTTCAGACTACTACGGGCAGTTCGAAGGCCTCAAACAGCGGGACGAGTAACAGGTACAGATTCCCGCGCTTTTTCTTTTATAGTATTTACTTATCTAATTAATGAACCGTCCGGTTCGGGAATCTGCGGATATAAAATGTCTTTATGAATAAGATACTATTGAGTAGTGTATTGATGGTCATTATTTGTATTTCGGCTTTTTCGTCTTGTAAAGAAAGAATGGGTAAAGTAGATCCTCCTGTAATACCTAAGCCTGTTACTGAAGTAGATTCTCCTGTTGTATTGACTGTATATCTGGAGAATACTGGTAGCATGGACGGATATGTAAATGGGAATACAGGATTTAAACAAACAATCTATTATTATTTGACAGAATTACGCGACAAGATTACTTCTTCCATTCATTTATTTTACATAAATAGCAAAGTCATTTCTATGGGTAATGATATAAAAACTTATATCCATAGTACAACGCCTACTACATTTAAAGCAAATGGAGGAGATTTGGGAACATCTGATATAGCTACAGTATTAGATTCTTTATTAAGTAGACGTAAAAAGGATGAAGTTGTTCTTTTTATTTCCGATTGTGTTGTTTCTCCCGGGAAAAAATACGCAACACATCCTGATGATATAAATGGCTATCTATTGCAGCAATGTACTGATATGACAAGCGTTTTTCGGAGAGAACTGAATAAATATAAAGATTTAACAGTTGCTATATGTCAACTACAATCTCATTTTGATGGTAAATTCTTTAATAAAATAGATCAATGGAGCTATTATAAGGGTGAACGTCCTTTTTATTTTTGGTTAATAGGTTCTACACGACAAATAAAGTCTATAATGGATAAAATACCTTGGAGTGATTTTAATGATAAAGGAGCTAAAGTCGAAAATTTGTATGTACTGACTTCTTTAGAACAACAAGTGGAGTATGCGGTTGTAAAAACTGGTTGTTGGGGGAGTTTCGAGTATGAGCACTCTCGTGCGGCGGGTATGTCTAAAACAATATGTAAAGTGAAAAAAGAGAATAAAGGAAAGAACGCTGGAAAGTTTAGGTTTTCTATAGGAGTGGATTTAAACTTTTTTCCTTTAGATGATAATTACTTGTATAATTCAGAGAATTATCAGGTAAATAATAAAGACTATTCTGTTGAAGTGATAAAAATGAGTTCAGATAACTTCTCTCATCAAGTGAGTTTAACTACAGAAATTATTTCACCTTGCCAAATAACAGTTTCTCTAAAAAATAAACTTCCAGATTGGGTAAATGAGAAAACCGATTTTATAGGACAGGATTTGATTATTGATAAAGCAGAAAATAAAACATTCGGGTTGAAGTATTTGGTAGAAGGAGTCTATAAGGCTTTCGTAGATACTAAGTCTTCAGATGATTATGCGCAATTTATAGTAACGATTAAATAAATAATATTATGGGAGCTTTTTTAGAAACATTATTAGGAAATATGTATGGCTGGGTTGACTTTTTTTATTGCCGCAATCTGGAAGTTTATTTTTTAGAGAAACTGTTATTTGGCAAGGTGAAATAATT
>ERZ809152.1343-NODE-1343-length-9930-cov-3.098835_pt1 | contig 9930 bp, 8 predicted proteins | sample MGYA00520518_ERZ809152 | MGnify/ENA primary metagenome ERZ809152 (study PRJEB31570, sample SAMEA3212996) | Homo sapiens | biome: human-gut; feature: human gut; material: fecal | place: Sweden | collected 2011 ...
GGTGCATTCCTCGCCGTTTTCCGCGATGACCATGTGCCCAAGCTCGCTCGCGGCGCCGGTGTAGCCCGTGAGGAGCTTGCCGCCGAGCACCACGCCGCCGCCCACGCCCGTGCCGAGCGTGACGACGATGGTGCTCTCCGCGCCTTTGCCGCAGCCGAAGAGCGCTTCGCCCAGCGCCGCGGCGTTTGCGTCGTTGCCGAGGTGAATGGGGAGCGCCGTATACGCGCGCAGCGCGCTTCTGAGGTCAAAATTGATAAAATTCAGGTTTGCCGCAAAGCGGACGATGCCGCTTGCGTCGTCCACTGTGCCGGGGCAGCCGACGCCCATGCCGCCGATGGCGGCCTCACCGTCAGAGAGCTGCGCGATGACTTGACCGATGCGCGACGCGACGGCCTCAGGGCCGAGGTCGACGCAGGTCGGCACGGAGCATTCCTGCAAAATGTTGCCCTCTGCGCTCACAAGCGCACCCTTGATGTTTGTGCCGCCGAGGTCAATGCCGATATAGTTCATAAAAGCCCCTCCCGGGTAAAAAGTTGTCCTCATTGTATGCCGCGGCAGGGGAAAAAGCAAGAGCGGGAACGCGGAAAAGTTTTTCTGAAAAGCGGAAGCGTGAAACTTTTTTGCGTTTTCTTCGTCTAAGAAAGTAAAGGAACAGAAAAGCGCCGCGCACGCGCGGCAAGAAGGGAGAAAGACAAAGATGAACCGTTGGCAAGGGGCGGCGTTCGCCGCGTTGAGTGCCGCGCTGCTGCTCGCGGGCTGCGGCGCGCCGGAAACAGAGAACGATGCGGCGCAGGAGCATCAGATCACCTACGAACACATCTGTGAGAGGAATAAGATCTCATCGCTGCTCGAGCGGCACGAGGTGGTGACCGTTGTGCGTGAGAGCACAGACAGCAGCAACGGAGGTCAGGACGTCAAGAGCACCGATCAGTACACGCGCGACGAAAAAGGCCGGCTGCAAAACTGGAGCCACGGCTGGTATTCTGATGAGTACGGCGCAGACGATATTTATAGCGTGAATGTCTGCCTGGATGAAGTGCCGGACGGTATGTGCATTATCGCTGGAACAAATGATGACGGCAGCGCTCGAATTGCCAGTGTGATCGCCTGCGGAAGCAATGAATGGTACGAGAAAAGCACCGCGCAGGAATCGTTTTTGCCCGTAGCCGGTGACGGCATCACCGTGGAGGTCGAAGAGCCGTATGAGCAGGACGGCCAGCTCGTGTTTCCGATCAAACATTATATCACCGACGATGACACTGACTACTCGCTGCGATGGCTCTATGTCGATCCAACCTCCGATGACCTGATATCGATCAAATCGGAGCGGCACAGAAAAGACTTGCAGGGAAAAGACACCTGCTTTGCCACGGGAAGCTATACGTTCAGCTATGACCGTCCTTATGAACCGGAGGAAGACCTCTACGCGCTGATGCTGTCGGACGATGTTCCCAAGCATGAAATCACGCTCGTGTGGGACCCGGGCACCGCGCAGGAACACGAGCAGCACTTTACCGTGCCGAGCACAGCGTACTTTTCCCCGAGCAGCGGTAAGGGCGTCATACTTTACTACGACGCCGCCATGACGCAGGAGTATCAAACCCCTGAGATTGAATGGCCGGACGGCGAAAGCACGACCGTCTATGTGAAGAGCGGGGATCCCGACTGACGAGCCTGCAACGAAAATGGAGGAAACCAAGGTGAAAAACTGGAAGAAAACTGGTATTGCCGCGCTTTGCGTCGCGGCACTTCTTGCCGGCTGCGGCACGCAGGGCGGCAAGGACGACAAAGAGGACGATACCATCGGCGCTGACACGCCGATGGATGTGACGCTTGAAACGCTGCGCGAGGTCAACGATCCGCGCGTGCTGCTTGCAAAGTACGACGCCGTGACCGTGACCATTCAGGGCACCGACCGGGACGGCGAGGTGACCTACACCGCAAGATTGCAGTACACGGACGAGAGCGGGGAGGCGCTTCTCATGTCCTCGCATTATAACTATACCGCCAACAGCGGCCCGGGCGAGGAAGAGCTGTGGAGCCAGGGGCGTGGCGACCTGTACGCCACGCGCATGACGAGCGACGATAACGCGAGCCTGAACATCTATCCCATTCCGGGCGAGGGGACGGAGTATCTCCTTGACATACTGCCGCAGTGCGCCGATCCCGCCGCCAAGAATGCCGAGGAAACGCTCGACGAGCGCAGCGAGCAGGACGGCGCGGTGCTGCTCTCGACCACCACGCGCTTTCAAGACGCCGGCGGCTACTACTATACCACCCTCTACTACGCCGATCCCGAGACGGGCGAGCTGCTTGCCATGTCCGTGACCGACTACATCGAGGACAGCGAGGGCGGCGCGACGGAGATGGGCACGACGCTCTACAACTGGAGCTACAATGAACCCTACAAAGAAGAGCCCTACAAGTCAGGCCGCTACCTTCTGAACGATGTCGTGTACGCGACGGACGACACGAGACCCGCCTGCCTGCTGACGGTCTGCCTCCCCACGAAAGAAGGGGGCGAAGACTGGTGGGTGAATGAATACCATGTGGCGAGGGGGACGTATGTCACCATCTGCTGCAGCATGGGCTGCACGCTCTACGCGGACGCGGCGCTGACGCAGCCCATCGACGACACCGTGTCCATCGACACGAGCGGCGAAGAAATGACGGTCTACGTCCTGCCAGATGTGCCGCTGGACTAAAACGGCATGAACTTAAAAAACGGCGGACTTCAAAAAAGTCCGCCGTTTTTTTCGCGCAGCGTGAAACTTTTTTCTCATTTTTTCGTCTAACCATAACACAGGGACATTTGCGCGACAATTAAACAAATCTTAAAAAAATTGTAACCAAATCGCGCCTGATTGTAACGACTTCTTCATACGATGCGATTATAATAGAAACCTAATTTAGAATTGAGGAGAATCTGCGATGGCAAATGACCAGAAGCCCGTCATCTCGGTGCGAAAGCTCCGAAAGGTCTACATGATGGGGCAGGAGCACGTGGTCGCACTGCACAATATCGACCTCGATATCCCGCGCGGCGAGGTGTGCTGCATTTTCGGCACGTCCGGCAGCGGCAAGTCGACGCTGCTCAACCAGCTGGCGGGACTCGAAAAGCCCACGCGCGGCGTGGTGCGCATCGGCGGCGTGCCGATCTCACAGCTCAACGAAAATCAGCTCGCGGCCTTCCGGCAGAAGCACATCGGCTTTGTTTTTCAGTCCTACAATCTGCTGCCGGAGCTGACGGCGGCGGAAAATGTCGCCATGCCGCTCATGTTCAAGGGCGTCGACCCGGACGTGCGGCTGCTCGAGGCAAAGAAAATGCTCTGCCGCGTGGGACTCAAAGACCGCATGGATCACTTTCCCAACCAGATGTCCGGCGGTCAGCAGCAGCGCGTGGGCATCGCGCGCGCATTCGTCACGCACCCCGAGGTGGTGTTCGCCGACGAGCCGACCGGCAACCTCGACACAAGGACGACGAAAGAGGTCATGCACATGATCCGCGGCTTTGCCAAGCGCTTCCACCAGACGATCGTGCTCGTTTCGCACGACCCGGAGATGACCGAATATGCCGACCGCATCGTGACGCTCATCGACGGCAGGATCGTCAGCAACGTAGAAAACCAGGTCAAGGCGGAGATCGACGCCGCCCCCTACATCGAATAACGGAGGAAATCGAACTATGAAACGCATCACAAGATCCCTGCTCTCGCTCTGCCTTGCCTTTGTGCTGTGCGCGGCGCTGCTGCCAAACACGAATGTTGCCAAGGCGGCGAATGAAGGCCCCTTTATGATTACAGGTTATGATGTCAGTTCATCAAGTGTTGCGATGGGTGACGAGGTGACGGTCACACTTTACCTGTACCGCACAGATGGAAAAAACGATTCGATCTCGCTCATTCGCAGCGTCGACAGCTTTCAGGGTGACAGTACCTATTATCCGCAGGCTCCGTCGGCGGGTAAAGATGGCACAACATATACTGTTAACCTCAACCACCTGACTTACACGGGTGACGATGCGAGAACACTGAAATTTACGATTTACTATACTAACAAGGACGGCGAGGGCGCTTATCAGGACGGAAGCGTGATTATCCGCGAGTGCGTGCCCTACACCGAGCCGAAGCCGGAGCCTGAGCCGACGCCGGAAACGATCCCCGTGCCGCGCGCCGTGTTCAATTCTGACGGCATGGTCTCGGCCATTGCTGCCGGAGAGACGAAAGTCATCACCGTTTACATTCAGAACGCCGGCACCACCGCCATGCGCGACCCCATTCTGACGCTCAAATCCTCCGGCTCGCTCCTCATCATGGGCAGCCAGGACTACATGCTCGACGATATCCGCGCCGGCCGCGATACGGCCGTCAACGTAACGGTCAAGGCGCTCGACAAGGTCGAGTCCCAGATGCAGACGATCGACGCCTCACTGTCGTTCTACTATGACGATGGCACGCAGCTCACCAACGGCAGTGCCGGCGGCAGCGTCAACGTTCTTTCCGCCGTCAGCAACGATGGGCAGAATGAAGATATCGCAAGCCCCACGCCCATTGTCATTCTTTCAAAGTACAACTACGGCGGCTCGTCCGTTGCGGCAGGCTCGGGCACGAACCTGAGCTTCAGCTTCACCAACACCAGCAAGAAGCTTGCGATCGAAAACGTCATGGTCACCGTCACCGGCGGCAGCGATTTGATGCTCAACGGCTCGACCAACACCTTCTATTTTGATTCCGTCGCCGCGGGCGGCAGCAAGAGCGTTACCGTGCCGATGAAGGCCGCACAGCTCATCAGCGCGAGCGCACAGGACGTGCAGATCGCCGTTACCTACGAATACGTCGATCAGAACGCAAGAAAATCCGGCAGCGCAACGCTTTCCCTGAGCGTGCCGCTCTACCAGCCCGATCGCTTTGAGCTGAGCGAGCCAAAGACCTCCTATACCGGTTACGTCGGCGAGGAAACGAGCCTGACCATCGACTATGTCAACAAGGGCAAGAGCGCCATCAGCAACGTTGATGCGACCATCTCCGGCGACATTGATTCTCCCACGCCTTATCAGCGCGTCGGCACGATCGACGGCGGCAAGAACGGCACCATCGCCTTCGCCGTGACCCCGCAGCTGGAGGGCGAGAATCAGGTCAAGATCGTCATCACCTACGAGGATTCCAACGGCAACACGAAAGAGCGCGTCTTTGAAGCGACGGTCGAGGCCATGGCCTACGAGCCGGCCGACCCCGGCATGGACGATCCCGGCATGATCGACCCCGAGCCGGCAAGCACCTTCCCGTGGAAGTACGTCATTATCGCGGTGGTTGCTGCGCTTATCGTCCTTCTCATCGTGCTGCGCATCCGCAAGAAGAAGGCCAAGCAGAAGGCCGAGCAGGCGCTCTGGGACAAGTGGGACGAAGAGGAGCTTGCCGAGGAGAAGAAGGAAGCAGCGGACGCCGCGGCTGAAAACAAGGAGGGCGCGGCCACGGGTGCTGAGGAGCAGAACAAATGAGACTCGCAGATATCCTGAAAATGTGCTTCGACAGCCTGTCGCGGCGCAAGGGACGCACGATCCTGACGGTGCTGGGCGTGTTCATCGGCTGCACGTCCATCATCGTGATGGTCTCCATCGGCGCGGGCATGCAGGAGTCCTACGACCAGATGCTCAAAAATATGGGCGACCTCTCCATCATCGAGGTTTACCGCGGCTACAACCAGAATACCGGCACACAGACGGAAAGTAAGCTCGACGAAAAGGCGGTGGAGAGCTTCCACGAGATCGCGGGCGTGCAGGCCGTCATGCCAAAGGCAAGCCTCGACAACTACAACATTTCGTTTAAGGCGGGCATCAACGACCGCTACAGCGCCGACTGGGGCAACTTTGTCGGCATTGACGTGAGCGCCCTTGAGGATATGGGCTTCGAGCTGATCGCGGGCCGCTATCCGCAGAGCAGCGACGAGGTGGTCGTGGGCCAGTATTTTGCCTACAACTTCAAGGATACGCTCATGCCGGACGGCAGAAACTATGTGAGCCGCTATAACTGGGACGAAAACGGGAATCTTGACACGGAAAATGTCCCCGACCCGTTCTTTGACCCGCTCAAGACGGACGTGAAGATGCTTCTGACCTCCTGGGACGACTCCGGCAACGAAACGACGCCGTATAACGTCAACCTCAAGGTCGTCGGCGTTCTGAAGGAAGATCAGGGCAAGGGCTACGAGACGAGCGAGGGCGTGATGATGGACATCAATGCGCTCAAGTCGCTCATTCAGGATCTGACGGGGAAGACCGACACGAAGTTTGAGTATTCGTCCATCAATGTCAAGGCAGAGAGCCTTGAGGCTGTGCCGGATGTGGAACAGGCCATCAAGGACTTAGGCTACAGCACCTATTCCATGCAGAGCCTGCGCGACGAGCTCAACAAGCAGACCCGCCAGATCGAGCTGATGCTCGGCGGTCTCGGCGCGATCTCGCTTCTGGTCGCGGCCATCGGCATTACCAATACGATGATCATGTCCATCTCCGAGCGCACGAAGGAGATCGGCATCATGAAGGCGCTGGGCTGCTATGTGCGCGATATCCGCGCGATGTTCCTGATGGAGGCGGGCAGCATCGGCCTTCTTGGCGGCGTGCTGGGACTGATTTTCAGCTTTATCATCTCCGTTGGCATCAATCTATTCTCCTTCGGCGCGTTCGGCGGCGGGGGAGTGACGTGGGAACTCATCAAGCAGGCGCTCATCGGCGGAGAGAACGTGACGCGCGTTTCCGTCATCAAGCCGGAGCTTATCCTCTTTGCGCTGGTGTTCTCGGTGCTGGTGGGCCTTGTGTCCGGCTATCAGCCGGCAAACAAGGCGGTTAAGATATCGGCGCTCGAAGCCATTCGAAACGAATAAAAAAATACAGCAGTGGGGCGGCGTCCCGTCGGACGCCGCCCCGTTTTTGCGTGCGGGCTTTGCTTGACCGCAACGCAGCGTTGTGGTATCATATACCAGTAAAATTTTTCACAAAACAGGAGGCGATCGCCTTGGCAACCGTCAAACGCAGATCCACTGTTCCCTATTATGCCGCGGCGGGAACATGGGTCATTTATGCGCTGCTGTTCCCGCTCTACCGCGTACCGCATTTCCTCTTTGTGGCGGTCGTGTCGTGGGTGGTGTTCTTCATTATGAACGCCGTGTGCGGCACTGTGGAGGTCACTGTGCCTGACCCGCCGAAAAAGGAGGAGACCACCGGGAATCCGGAGCTTGACAAGATGATTCGGGACGGCAATCTTGCCATCTCCGAGATGAAGCGTCTGAATGATTCCATCAAGGACGCGAAGATCTCTGCCGACATCGACCGGCTCGAGGATTTGAGCGCGAAGATCTTCGCGCAGGTCAAGGCAGACCCCAAAAAGCTGCCGCAGATCCGCAAATTTATGGACTACTATCTGCCCACCACGCTCAAGCTCCTGAATGCCTATGACCGCATGGGCGCGCAGGGTGTGAACGGTGAGAATATCGATAACACCATGCAGCGTGTGGAGAGCATGATGAGTACCATCGTCGCCGCCTTTGAAAAGCAGCTCGATATGCTCTTCGGCAGCGAGGCGATGGATATTTCCACCGACATCACGGTGCTTGAAAACATGATGAAGCGCGAGGGGCTGAGCGAAGGCGACGGCGTGCAGGCAAGCGGCGGCACGGCGACCGCCTCGCAGGGCGACATCAAGCTCGAGCTGTAAAGGAGAAGACGATGCGAAAGAAAGTGATGGCGTTCAACGCCAAGGTCAATGCATGGATTCTCAAGCGGCTCAAGGGCGTGTGGCTCGACCCCGTTTTCTGCGCGGTCTTTGCCGTGATGTGTGTGGTCAGCCTTGTGGGCGCGCTGCGCCTGCACAAGAGCAGCTTATACTATTCCACGGCGATCTGGGCGATGGCCACACTGCTGTGCCTGCGCCGCATCCAGCGCATCAAAAAACACGAAAAGGAACAGGCGGAAAGCCAGAATACGGAGGAGAAATGATATGAGTGACAACATGATGCCCGAGCTGACCCTGAACCCCACCGAAGCGGCGCAGGAAGCCGTCCCTGAGCTGACGCTCACCCCGGACGCGCCCGAACCCGAGCAGGAGCAGAAAAAGGAAGTCGAGCCGGTCAAGGTAGACGAGAGCATGCTCTCCGAGCAGGAGAAGAAGGCCGTTGACGATTTTGCGAAAAAGATCGACATCAAGGACACGAACCTCGTACTCAACTACGGCGTGGCCGCGCAGAAGAGCGTGGCGACGTTCTCGGAAAGTGCCCTCTCTTCTGTGCGCAACAAGGATCTGGGCGGCGTGGGCGAAACGCTCTCGAGCCTCGTTGTTGAGGTCAAGGGCTTCGGCCAGGAAGAAGAGAAGAAGGGGCTTGCCGGTCTTTTCCACAAGCAGAAGGACAAGCTTGAGCTGATGCGCGCACAGTACGGCAAGACCGAAACGAGCGTGAACCGCATCGTATCCGAGCTTGAAAAGCATCAGGTCGCGCTGATGAAGGACATTGCAATGCTCGACCAGATGTATGAGCTGAACCTCAAGTACTACAAGGAACTCACGATGTATATCATCGCGGGCAAGAAGCGCCTTGCGGAAGTCCGCTCCGGCGAGCTCGAGGAGCTGCGCAAGAAGGCGGAGGCGAGCGGCCTTGCCGAGGATGCGCAGGCCTACAACGACTACGCACAGAAGTGTGACCGCTTTGAAAAGAAACTGCACGACCTGGAGCTGACGCGCATGGTGTCGCTCCAGATGGGCCCGCAGACGAGACTTTTGCAGAACAACGACACGCTGATGGTCGAGAAGATCCAGTCCTCGCTTGTCAACACCATTCCGCTCTGGAAGAGCCAGATGGTGCTCGCGCTCGGCATGGAGCACAGCCGTCAGGCGACGGCCGCGCAGAGCGCCGTGGCGCAGACGACGAATGAGCTGCTCAAGAAGAATGCCGATATGCTCAAGATGGGCACCATCGCCACGGCCAAGGAGGCCGAGCGCAGCATCGTTGATATCGAGACACTGCAGCACACGAACGAGCAGCTTGTCTCCACGCTCGACGAAGTCGTGAACATTCAGCGCGAAGGCGCGCAGAAGCGCAAAGAAGCGGAGGTCGAGCTCGGCCGTATCGAGGGCGAGCTGAAGCAGAAGCTCATGGAGCTGAGAAGCTGAGAGCGCTCCGGATAGGAGAACCACATGAAATTCTTTCAAAAACGCGGCGTCGCCATCGCGGTGCTGATTCTGGCGATCGTCGCATCCAGTGCGTGGGGACTGCACAAGACGCCCGCCGTCTCTACGCCGGAGGGCGGAGAAAAGCTCGATCCCTCACTTTCCACGGCGGCCTTTACGCAGTATGTGCGCGATGATGCCGATGTTCTTTCCGACAAGACTGAGGAGGCCATCGGTCTCTACAATGCCAACTGGGACAAGATGTTTGGCAGCATCATGGCCGTCGTCACGACCGAATCCGCAAACGACATAGAGAATGCGGCGTATGATTACGCCATCGAGATGCAGCTTGCGGAAAATGATGCAATCCTGGTCATCGCAAAGCAGCAGCAGGACTACTACCTGCTTGCAAGCGGCAATTTTTACGACCTGCTCAGCAGGCTTTCGCAGAGCTTTGTTGCCTCCTGCATGGCGGATAACGTGCAGAAGGGCGATTATGACGCGGCGGTGCGCTCGCTTTGCGCCGCGCTCCATGTGGAGCTGAGCCAGCAGTATCAGCAGAGTGAGGCGGCGCTGGACGAGGCGGCCAACGGTGTGATGTTCATCATGATCCTCATCATATTCTTTATCATCTGGATCATGCTTGATGGCATGCGTTATCGCCGCTATCGCCGCCGCTACATGATGCCCGGCATGGGCATTCCGACGGTGGTGTACCGTCCCATCTTCTGGGGACGCCGTCCCCCGCGCGGCCCACGCCCGCCCCGTTCGGGCG
>ERZ809152.1344-NODE-1344-length-9925-cov-3.568794_pt1 | contig 9925 bp, 10 predicted proteins | sample MGYA00520518_ERZ809152 | MGnify/ENA primary metagenome ERZ809152 (study PRJEB31570, sample SAMEA3212996) | Homo sapiens | biome: human-gut; feature: human gut; material: fecal | place: Sweden | collected 2011 ...
GGCGCCATCTCTGGCGCCGCCTCCGCCGTTGGCGGACGGTGTGGTACAGGAGCCGTTTGCGGCATGGAAAAAAGTCGTTGCGGCGATGGAGGCCAAGGATCAGCTTTTGTTTGTCTATTTGCGCAATTCCAATGCATTTTATGATGGCAAGCGTGTATTGATCGACGGAAGCGACCTTTTCTTGGAGTATATGCGCAAAAATGACTATTCGGCAGACCTTATCAAAAAAACCATTGCCGAAGTGACGGGCACAAGATATGCCATCGGACCCTACAAGCGCAAAAGGCAGGAGGAAGAGGCCAGACAGAGTGCCGAAGACGTTCTAAGCCAGCTGGAACGGCAGGGTGTTGAAATAGTTTACGAAAACGAATGATATAAAGGAGAAATCGTAATGAAAGCAAGATTACCGCAGGGGTACGGCAAGCAGAGCCAGCAGCTGATGCAGCAGGTGCAGCAGATGCAGGAGAATATGCGTCTGAAGCAGGAGGAACTGGAAAACACGGAGTACAGCGTCACCTCGGGCGGCGGCATGGTAGAACTGAAGATGACGGGCAAACATCAGGTGACAGGGCTGAAAATCAACCCGGACGTTGTTGAAAAAGATGACGTGGAAATGCTGGAAGACCTGATTGCTGCGGCGGTAAACGAAGCTGTGCGTGTGGTGGACGAAGCATCGGAAAAGGAAATGGGTGCGCTGACGGGCGGACTGAATATTCCGGGGCTGGGTCTGTAACGGGAAGAACGCAGAAGGAGCGAGAATCGCATTATGGGATATAACGCGGCGCCGCTGGAACGGCTGATCGAACAATTCGCCAAGCTGCCGGGCATCGGCCGGAAAGGCGCCACGCGCCTGGCGTATCAGGTGCTGAGCATGGATAAAGAAGAAGCTCTGGACTTTGCCCGCGCCATTGAAGAAGCCCATACGAAAATCCATCGCTGCAGAGTGTGCCAGAATTTTACAGAGGATGAGATCTGTGCCATCTGTACCGGAGAGGCGCGGGACCACAGCGTGATCTGTGTGGTGGAAAACCCGCGGGACGTGACGGCGTTTGAACGCACGCGGGAATATCGGGGGCTGTACCACGTGCTGCACGGGCTGATTTCTCCGATGGACGGTGTGGGCGCAGAACAGCTCTGCATCAAAGAGCTGTTGGCGCGTATTCAGGCAGGCGGTGTAAAGGAAATCATTATGGCGACCAATCCCACGGTGGAGGGGGAGGCGACAGCCATGTATGTGGCGAAGCTTGTCAAGCCTCTGGGTGTGAAAGCCACGCGGCTTGCCTATGGCCTTCCCGTGGGCAGTAATCTGGAGTATGCCGATGAGGTAACACTGGGGCGTTCACTGGCAAACCGCGGCGAATTGTGACGTGTGCGGGCGAAGCACTTGACAAAGGGGCCGCAATCGGGTATTCTATTATCCCACGGCAGGAGGTGACAAAATGGCCGGACAGGAAAACAGCAAGTTGATCGCAGTGAACCGCAAGGCACGCCACGACTATTTTGTCATGGAAGCCATGGAGGCGGGCGTCGAGCTGGTGGGAACGGAAGTGAAAAGCATCCGTACCGGCGCAGTAAATCTGAAGGACTCGTGGGTGGAGATCGACGGCGGTGAGCTGTATGTTTTGGGCATGCACATCAGCCCATATGAGAAAGGCAACATTTTTAACCGGGACCCGGTGCGTAAACGCAAGTTGCTGGTGCATAAACGGGAGATCAAACACCTGCAGGAGCAGCAGAAGCTGCAAGGATATACACTGATCCCCTTGCAGCTTTATTTCAAACGTGGTAAAGTAAAGTTGGAGCTTGGTGTGTGCAAAGGCAAAAAGCTCTATGACAAGAGAGCCGATATGGCGGCGCGGGAAGCAAAACGGGACATCGACCGCGCCATGAAAGAGCAGCGCCGTTAAGGCTGTCATCGAACAGCCTTTTATATGGGGATGTAAAGGTTTCGACGGGGAGAGGAAAGCGAAAGCAGCGGGTAGTGCTCGGGGGACGCACTTAAAACGCCTCCAAAAAAATAGCTAACAACAATAAATTAGCTGTCGCTGCCTAATTAAAGGCAGCTGTCTTGCCCGGCTTACCGCGCGCCGGGGTCAAGGCATCATTTAGCGGTGCACGTGAGCAGCATCAAGCTTTGTTTGCTGCCATGAACTGATGAAGCTACCGAAGCGGCGGCCCGTTTACCGGCCTGCCGATGGGGGAATCCTGTAGGTGAACTGCACCCGGAGATACTAGCGTGGACCTCTTTTCGGACACGGGTTCGATTCCCGTCATCTCCACCATAACTGGATACCAATTTTGACACAATGTGTATCAGAGCGGGTGTCCAGTTTCTTTTTGCAAAGTCCCTGCCATTTAACGAAAGCGGGCACTACGGCGACCACTCCTTGGTTGCCGTAGTGCCTTTTTGTGTATAAACTTTTTAATTTTTAGAGCTGGATGTTGTGCATAATACGAACAGGAAGAATTATAAGGTCAACGCACTCCTTGCGTCCTTTCTGCTCGATTATTCGTATTTGACTTCAATAACCGCTGAGTCACCGCCCAACAATCCCGCCAGTTTCTCCGCAGCCAAGTTAATATGCCCCAGTTTGGTGTAGTTCCAAGTGTTTGAGGAAAAAAACACCACAAGCTGATTACCGGAATACAGCACAATATCTCCCGGCTCGGTGGTCATCTGTACATCATTTCTGGAAAAACTCTGAGGCAGACTGCCCACTTGTTCAAAGCCGCCGTAAATCGTAGTGTTTACTGTAATTGTTCCGTTTTGGGCATAGACGAGCAATTCCTCAACTGTTTCATTATCCTCCCACGAGACATCCAACGCCATACCATTTACGATCATCGTGAGTTCTTTTTCCTGTGGCTCGGGCCCAGGCAGAGTGGTGCTTTTCTCAGATCGCGTAGTTCTCGGCTTGGCGGTGATTTCTGCATGCGACGATATACTGTCTGGAACATACCGCTGCTCAGAGCAGCTGCAGAGCAGCGATACAGTCGCTAACAGCAGACAAAGAAAAATCCGTTCTTTCATTTAAGATATTCCTCAAAAAAACTTTTCAGTTTTTCAAAGGGGATTGCAGTCGGGCTGTCATAGAGGTCAACGTGGTTTGCACCCGGAATGATTATCAATTCCTTGTTGTCTCCGGTCAGCTTTTCATATGCACCCTCGCTGAAATAACGGGAGTGCGCCTTTTCTCCATGCACCAGTAGGACGGCAGACCGAATTTCGCTGGAATACTGCAAAATCGGCATATTTATAAAGGGAAGAGAAGAAGTAACATTCCAGCCACTGCCCGAATTGAGAGAGCGAGGATGGTAGCCGCGCCGGGTCTTATAATAGCTATGGTAATCCTTCACAAACTGCGGTGCATCCTCCGGCAGTGGGTCGACCACGCCGCCGGCAAGAGCGTAGCTGCCGTTTTTGTAGTCCTCGATGCGCTGGATGTTCATCGCCTGTTTCTTTGCGTAACGGGCATCGGCGGTGTTTTCGCTGTCAAAATATCCATTGGCGTTCACACGAGCCATATCATACATGGTCATGGCAGCGGTTGCCTTAATGCGGGTATCCATAGCAGCGGCATTGACTGCCATGCCGCCCCAGCCGCAAATGCCGATGATACCGATGCGGTCGGAGTCAACATTTTCCTGCACGGACAGAAAATCCACCGCGGCACAGAAATCTTCCGTGTTGATGTCCGGGGATGCCACATAACGGGGACTGCCGCCGCTTTCGCCGGTAAAGGACGGGTCAAAGGCGATGGTCAAGAATCCAAACTCCGCCATTGTCTGAGCATACAGCCCGGAAGACTGCTCCTTCACCGCGCCAAAAGGACCGCTGACCGCAATGGCTGAGAGCTTTCCGGCAGCATTTTTTGGCGTATACATATCCGCCGCCAGCGTGATGCCATAGCGGTTATGGAAGGTGATTTTCTGATGGTCTACTTTGTTGCTTTTGGGAAAGACCTTATCCCATTCTTGAGTCAATTCTAAATTTTCCACGTTTATACCTCCTTGCCTGACTGATAAGCCTGTTCCAGTGCAGGATGTCCGGCAATATCACCAACGCTGCTGACACCGCCTGCAAAGATGGTTTCTGCCAATTCACAGCGGTCAAAGCAGTCTACCCAGCCTTGTACCGCCTTGACAGTGCCCTCTACCGTCGCTGCTTCATTCTCCGCCGCCGTTGCCAGAAGATAAGCTTTTGTAAAAGCATAGTCCGTACCGAACAGCGGATTGGCACGATCCAGCATGGTTTTAAACTGGCCGCTGACGCTGTAGTAATAGACCGGAGTGGCAAACACTAGCACATCTGCGTCGTGCATCTTTGCGGCAATCTCCGCCGCGTCGTCTTTAATTACACAATGGCCGGCCTTGAGGCAAGCCAGACAGCCTTTGCAGAACCCAATCTGCTTTTCACGAAGCCAGACTGTTTCTACATGGTTTCCGGCATCCTGTGCGCCTTTTGCAAAAGATGCTGCCAGTGTTTCGGAATTGCCGCCTTTACGAGGACTGGAAGAAATAATCAAAACATTTTTACGCATCGAAAAATCTCCTTTTTCCATTGCATCGGTTTTGCATTTCTGCTATAGTTATGGTAATACATAAACCTGACTTTAGGTCAAGATGGATTTGAAAATTTATTTGTAATTTTTTCAGGAGAGCGTATGTATACGATTGGACAAGTTTCAGAAATGTTCGGTTTGCCCATTTCTACCTTGCGCTATTACGATAAACAGGGACTTTTTCCGGAGATGGAGCGAGTATCGGGCATCCGCAAATTTAGTGATACCGAACTTGAAGCATTGAGGGTTATTGAGTGTTTGAAAAAGTCCGGACTGGAAATCAAGGATATTAAGCAATTTATGGACTGGTGCGTGAAAGGTGCATCCACCTACTCCCAGAGAAAGGCATTCTTTGAAAAGCAAAGGGAAACACTGGAGGCGGAAATTGCCCATATGAACCAAGTGTTGGATATGCTGAAATTCAAGTGCTGGTACTATGGGCAGGCATCGCAGGATGGCAGCGAAGATCGGGTGCGGAGCATGATTCCTAATGGTTTGCCGGAGGATGTACGGAAAGCATACGAGAATGCACACCATGATTAAAAACAAACAATTAAAAGAAGCACATACCGTTTGACCCTTGCACACAAGGTTGGAGAGGTTCACATTTGGTGTCAAAAAGAGTCTTTGTTTTTTCACGTGAATTCGAACTTGTGCCGATTGGCGATGGGTTCGGATTGGTTTATTAACGAAGAAAAAATTTTATAAAGTTTACACTATTGAAGTTCAAGCAAAGCTTTCCATAACGGATGGTGCCGCATACCCATAAATGAAAGACATCCTCCGTATTGCTGGAAACCAATAAGCGGCCGCCGGAATCATTCCGGCGGCCGCTTATTAAATGGTTTTCCCATGTGCTTTCACGCGCTTTTAGTCCAGCACAATGGCATGGACGGCTTCGATCAGATCGACTGCGCTGGTACGCGTCACCAGCGACACCGGCGCACCGTCAACCACCGCAAGGCAGTGAGAGCCGTCGTAGCGATACAGTTTAATCTGAACTTCCGGATGATTTTCATTATCCAGATAAACCGTCAGGCCAATCTCTTCTTGCTGCGAGGGCTGCTCGGACGTAAAGCTTTCCGCAACCAAGCCTTCCAGAGCGCTCTGGAACATGGCGATATCCAGCTCTTCCTCGCCATAGAAATATGTGCGATCGTTGCCTTTTTTTTCGGAAGCAATGGTATACTCCGCACCATCAAGAGAAATGTCGATTTGCTCGATGTCTGCAAAGTCTGCGCTGAGCACCTCAAGATGACGAAGAGAGTTGTACGCCGCGGCTGTCAGCGCTTTGTAATCCGCTGCAGATATCTGATAGACGATCTGCGATTCCCCAACCCGCGCGTAAGCCGTAATCTCTTCCTCTTTGCTGTCTGTCTCTCCCTTTTCGACGCTGCTCTCCGCTTCGGTTGTCTCATCCGCTTCGGCCGCAGTCTTTTCATCAGGAGCCCGGCTGATATTCAGCACAAAGGCATCGGAAAAGCTCTCGCCATCTTCGTCTTCCGAAGTGTAGTTCACCGAAATTGTCAGTTCCGGTGAATCCAGCCCATAGGACTGCAGCTCTTCCTCCGTTGCGTTATAGGTGACATAATCCGTCAGAACCGCGTCGGTTATGCTGTCCAGATAGCTCTGCACGCGTTCGGTGTCCAACGGCAGCATTTCGCCGCCTATTTGGGCAAAATAAACATCATCGGCACAATAGGTGTTATCGCTGCCCTCCTCATAAACGATACTGTATGTTTCATCTCCGGAAAATTGGATCGAAGCCACGGCATCGAAGCGGGGGACATCATCGTGGTCGATCATGTCGCTGAGCACTGCGTCGAACTGATCCAGCGGGTCGTTTTGCACCAGATAGACATTTCCATCTCCGATTGAAACGTACCGCTCGGAATCCATGCTGCTGTAATCGCCCAACTGCACCTCATATTCCTGTTCATCGGTGGAAAACCGGATGGTGCAAACCGGGACATCCAGCCCGTATTGACCGTAATCTTGAACATTCTCAATAATAAAGGACGCGCCGAATTCCTCAAACTGCGCCAGCAGTCCATTTATCTTTTCCTCACTTACAGGAAACGCTTCATCTTCATCGTAAAGCCATACTTCTTCCTTGTGAAAAGAGAGGGATTCCTCCTGATACTCCCACGACAGCGATGTTACTGTGTCGCTGGGAACCTTCAAAATGATTTCATCGCTGTTTTTGATCTGCTCCTGATGTTCTTCGAACCGGAGTACACCGAAGGTTGCGATGCAGGCGACGGCCAGAACGCCCAGCAGCAGATACAGCCTTTTATACCGTTTCATTCTGTTTTTTCCTCCTTGTCAGTACCACGCAGATGCCGATTCCCAGATACAAAAGCGGGAACACGCCGATCATCATCACCTTCAGCAAAGAGGACGTGGACGCGCTGATCGTCAGATAATTGTAATTCAGCGACTTGCTTCGAATCGCCATGGCTTCGCTCTCGCCGACCAGAGATGACAACGCGTTCATGGCCATGTCTCCGTTGGCCCCAGAGGAATAGGCATTGTACATATCCTCAAGGAAGCTCGACGAGGCGAACCAGACGATTTTCCCGCCGCTGTTGGCCTCGACCGAGAGTGCAACAGAGAATGGACCGTCAATGTCGTCCTCCTCTTTTTCATAGGTGGAAAGGCTGTATCCTGCAATTTTGCTGAAGGCTGCGTCTGAGGTCGTGAGCAGCTCTGTCACAGTCCCATTTCCGGAAGAGCCGGTGATCTTCATCCCTTGGGAAATCGGCATGATGGGAAAATAGTTTTCTTCAATCAGAGAGTCTGTAATGTCACTGCCGGCCATATCCGGAAGCAGTACATAAGGCGCCTGAAACGCATAGTGTTCCCGGTCCGCCTCAATTACTACGCCGTCGCTGGCCTCTACGCCATATGCCTCCAACAGACCGTACAGATTTTTCAGCGTCCCTTCCTTTGTGGGCCCTGCCATGACAAGCAGCTTTCCACCGTCTGTCACATAGTTGGCCAGCATTTTCTGTTCTTCCTCGGAAATATCGCTGGTGGGTGCGTAAATCAGCACACAGTCCGCTTCCTCCGGCACGGAATCTACCGTCAACAGTGAAAAGCTGCTGACCTCAATGTTCTCCTTTTCAATTTGTTCACTGAATGTAGCCGGAAGCTCTGCTTCGCCGTGCCCCTCCAGCATATACAACTGCGGCAGTTCCTCGCTGACCACATAATCAATGGCTGAGGTAATGGCGCCTTCGCCGTCAAAGGAGGTGTTGTAGGAATAGGAATACACATCTGCTTCTTGGATATAGATATCGTCATAGCCGATAAACCGGCTGCGGTCTCCGCATTCCACAATCAAGCTGTTGTTTTGAACGGTTTCGTTTGTATACTGTTCCGTGAAAGTCGGGAAAACGTCCGGGTTTTTCTTTACGACCTTGATATGCCCGGAAAGGGTTTCGTACTTGCTGAGCAGGTTTTCAATGATGTCGTCCTCTTTTCCGGATTGAACGATCCAGTAAATCGTCACGTCCTGCTCCAGTGCGTTCACAACCACCTTTGTGTTGCTTGTAACGGAGTACAATTTCGTAGAGCTGATGTCGTATTTTGTCATTGCGGAGGGCAGGGCAGAAGCAAAGACATTTGCCACAACCAAAAGTGCCAGCACTACGGCAGAGATTATCAGCGAGTACGAACCGCCGCGAAAGGCGTTGAGGCTTGGCGGATTTTTCTTTAGCGGGTTCATCTTTTTCATCAGTTATACCTCCGTTTCTCAAGCGATTGCACAGACAGAAACAGGAAGAATACAATAACCGACAGAAAATATACGATGGCCGTCATGTCAAACACTCCGTTGACAAAGGTGTAAAAACGCTCAAACAGCGACAGCTTTTCCATAATGCGCGGCAGCAAACCCTCAAATTTAGAGCTGTCGATAAAGCAGACCGCCGCAATTGCCAGGAGCAGAATAAAACTGAACGCATAGGCGAGGTTATCGTTTTTTGTCAAATATCGGATTACCGCCCCCAAAGCCAGAACAATAACGCCCAGAGCAATCACAGAGCCGGTTGCCGTGGAAGAGACGTACTCTGAAAGGCTGACACTGTAATAATTCAGCAAAATTACAGCAATGCCGATGCCCGCGGCAAAGCCCTGGTTTTCTGTAAGGGAAGAAATAAACACGCCCACTGCAATCAGCGCGGCGCCCAGAACAAAAAAGGCAAAAACAGAACCATAGGATGTCAATAGATAAACGTCGCCGAACTGCGAGAAAATCAGCGGGTAAATACAGATGATGCACAGAGGGATAAGATAGACCGTGAGCAGTGCCAGATATTTCCCGATGACTACCTGTGTGGTGGTGATGGGCAGGGAATACAGGAGCTGATCTGTTTTCTGCTTGCGCTCCTCCGCGATGACGCGCATCGTCAGGATTGGGACGATGACCACAAAGACGAGACAGCCGAAGCTGAGAACATATTCAAAGTTGCTCACGGCTGCCTGAAGATTATACATCATGGCGCCGATCCCAACAAAAGCCAACAGAAATGCGCCGAAAACATAGGCGGTCAGCGAATGGAAATACGCCCGCAATTCATGCTTCAATACCGCAGTCATTTACTCATCCCCTCGCTTTCTCCCTCTTTAGCTGTTTGGGCTCGTCCTTCAGGCGGCTGTTTTTCTCCGTCGTTCTCTGTCAGCTCGATAAACACGTCCTCCAGATTCGCTTTTTTCAGCGACATCTCAAGCAGAGCTGTTTTTCTTGTGGAAAAGGCAAAAAACACTGCGCGGGATACTGCAAAAATGTCTTCACAGTCGGTTTTGATATGCGCCTGCACAAATCTTTCATCCCGCGCCTCGATGCGCACATCCGAGATGTTTTTGACGGAGGAGAGGATCTCCCGGATCTCCTGTTGGGACGAGTCGGCTGTGATGGTGATCTCGTTCGGCGCCAGCAGCCTTTTTTCCAGGTTCTCCGGTTCATCAAAGGCGACCAGCCTTCCTTTGGAGATAATCAAAATCCGGTCGCAGATCGTCTGCACCTCTGACAGGATGTGTGAGCTGAAAATAACAGTGTGCGTTTGTCCCAGCTCTTTGATCAGCGCGCGGATCTCAATGATCTGCATGGGGTCCAGACCGACAGTCGGTTCGTCAAGGACGATGACCCTCGGATTGCCCAGCAGCGCTTGCGCGATTCCGACGCGCTGCTTGTAACCCTTTGAAAGCGAGGAAATCCTGCGGCCCTTCACATCTCCGATTTTTGTCTGGCGGATCACTTCCTCGATTTGAGATTCCAGCTCTGCGCCATGAAGCCCTTTGGCCTCACCTACAAAACGCAGATATTCCATCGGCGTTTCGTTCATATACAGCGGCGGCTG